>OOAG01002105.1_pt1 | contig 13543 bp, 6 predicted proteins | sample 1671461 | NCBI WGS metagenome assembly OOAG01 (sample SAMN06348159, study PRJEB24527) | human gut metagenome | biome: human gut; feature: ankylosing spondylitis patient; material: feces | host: Homo sapiens | place: China | collected 2015-10 | reverse complement strand
AGCCCCAAGCCCGCCCGCGTGGTGGATGCCGACAAGTGCATCGCCTGCGGCAAGTGCATCCAGAGCGGCTGCCCCTCGGTCGTACTCTCCGACGCCGTCCATCCCAAAACCGGAAAACGCAAGGCCCGCATCGAGCCGGTCACCTGCGTCGGCTGCGGCGTCTGCTCCCAGATTTGTCCCGTACAGGCCATCTCCGGCCCGGAAAACGCATAGGAGCCCGTTCATGCAAACAACCCGTTTTCTCATCACCGGCGTCGGCGGACAGGGAACCATTCTGGCGAGCGACGTGCTCGCCGAGGTCGGGCTGCGGCTCGGCTACGACGCGAAGAAATCCGACATCCTCGGGCTGGCCGTGCGCGGCGGCTCCGTGGTCAGCCATATCATCTGGAGCGACAAGGTCCGCGCGCCCATGATCGATGAAGGCTCCGCCGACTACTACATCAGCTTCGAATGGCTCGAAGGGCTGCGCCGCATGGCCTACACCAACCCGGACACCGTGATCCTCGCCAACGACTGGCGCATCGATCCCGTGGCGGTCAGCTCGGGTCAGGCCGAATACCCCGCCGTGGAAGGCATCCGGAACACCATGCGGGAACGCTGCGCCGCGCTCCACGTCCTCCCCGCCACCCTCATGGCCGTGGATATGGGCAACGCCCGTGTATTCAACAGCATCATCATGGGCAAGCTGTCCCTGCTCGTGGGCGGGGACGGGGACGTCTGGCGCTCCGCCGTGGCGGACACCGTCGCCCCCAAGGTACGCGACCTGAACGTCAGGGCCTTTGACGCCGGGCGTTCCTTCGGGCTGTAGGGCATCCCCCCGCACGGCCCGCCCCCATAATTCCCGGCGGGCCGTACGGACAGGATCGGCGGCTCCCCCCGCCGCTCCGGGCCGTTTCCCCTTCTTTCTGCGAGGCATCCCATGTTTGATACGCTCTTTTGCAACGCCCGGATCGTGGACGGCACGGGCACCCCGTGGTTCTGGGGCTCCCTCGGTGTGCAGGACGGCTTCGTCGCCGCCGTGCTCCCCCGCACCACCAAGCCACTCTCCCGGCACACGATCGATCTGGAGGGCGGCATCCTCTGCCCCGGCTTCGTCGACGGGCACAGCCATTCCGAACGTCCGCTGCTTTCCGGCGAACCCACCGACTGCAAAACCATGCAGGGCGTGGCCACCGAAAACCTCGGGCTGGACGGCATGTCCCCCGCCCCTATGCGACCTATCCCCATATTCTGGGGAGGTACGCGCGCGAACTGGGCGTGCTGTCGCAGGAAGAGGCCATCCGCAAGATGGCTTCGCTAACCGGCCCGCAAGATCCGGCTGGCGCACAAGGACGTCACCCTGCCCGGATTTGACGCGGATCTCGTGGCCTTCAACGAGCGGACCGTGCTGGACACCAACGGCTGCGACAATCCCCGCGTCCATCCCGCCGGGATGCCCCATGTTCTGGAGAACGGGGCGTTCGTCGTCGGAAACGGCGTCATGACGGGTACGGGGCCCGGCAGGGCGATCAGGGAGTGGCCCTCTCGAGGCGGTTTCCGAAAGGCGGAGCCAAGGCGGTTGGTTCCCAAAAAGGTTTTCCGATCCGCGCACTTCGGATTGTTGGATCAAGGCGGCATGGGGTGTTGACGTTTCCCGGCCTTGAACCGGTTCTGCAACAAGCGGGGGATCCCATGCGAACAGTGCTTGTCAAAAACGGTATCATCGTTGATTCCGGCGCACTCAGGGCGCTGGGCATACTCATCGCCGGGGACAGGGCTCCGCACGGCACGCCCGGCGTGGAAACCCCGTTCGGCGTGACGTGGGATGAGGGCATCAACAGGGGGGCGCATCGCCGTCACGGATTTCGTCAGGATCATGAGCCAGAATCCGGCGAAAACATTCGGACTTTACCCGCAAAAAGGAACACTGCGGCCCGGTTCCGACGCCGATATGGTTCTTGTCGATCCGGGATGGCCCCGGACCGTACCCGAGCGCAATCCCCATCTCGCGGTGGGTTCCAGCATCTTTATGGGCAGACAATGCCTCGGCGGTCCCGTGACCGTCCTCCGCCGGGGGAAATCATCCGGAAACGCGGCGAAATCACGGGAGCCCTTCCCGGCCGCTTCCTCTCCGCGGGCCCCATCCTAAAGGGCTGACGCACCATCTCCCAAGCCTTTCGGGAACCCGCCGGAATATCGGCCGGGGTCTTCTCTCATTGCCGAATATAAGAATATATCTTTTTGAAAAAACTGAATAAAAAGTAGCTAAAAAACCTTTACAGCCTTGTGATATTACCAGTAGTATACACTTAAAGATTCATGAAGGGCGAGATTTCGTCCACCTCCAGCAGGCCAAGGCAGCCACCCGGTTTTCTCATTCACGTCAAACCGCGTTTCTCAGGAGGATCATCATGCTCAAGCGTACACTGGCAGCTCTCATCGTTGCCCTGACCGCCTTCTGCGGCGGAACGGCACAGGCCGAGCCTCTCAAGCTCACCTTCTCCACCGGCTCCGTGGGCGGAGGCTTTTTCGCCGTAGGCAGCGGCATCGCGGGTTTCGCCTCGCAAAAGATCCCCGGCATCAGCATTACCGCGATCTCCGCCGCCGGCGTCGTGGAGAGCATCAACAGGCTGGAGCAGGGCAAGGCCGATTTCGCCATGCTCAATACGCAGGACCCGCCACTGGCGTGGGAAGGCAAGGCCCCCTACAAGAAGCAGTATCGGAACATGCGCGGCATGGGCATCCTGTACATGCAGGCCGCCCAGCCCTACACCCTCAAGTCCTCGGGCATCCGCACCTTCAAGGATCTCAAGGGCAAGACCCTCAGCGTGGGCGCTCCCGGCGGCACCATGCATCTCGACTTCTTCCGCTGGGTCGAAGCCAATGGGCTTGATCCCAAGAAGGATTTCGGCAAGGTGCTGTTCCTGCCCGCCAGCGAAGCCATGGAAGCGGTCAAGACCGGACAGGTGGACGTCGCCGTGGAACTGTCGTCCATCCCCTCGCCGCAGATCTCCGAACTCTCCATCCTGCGTCCCGTGCATATCCTCGAATTCCTGCCGGGAGCACGCGCCGACATGATGCAGAAGTACCCCCAATACCTGCCTACCACCATCGAAAAGGGAGCCTACAACGGCATCGACCAGCCCATCGAAACCGTAGGCACGGGCGCCATGTTCGCCTGCCGGGCCGACCTGCCGGACGACCTTGTCTATGAAATCGTCAAGACCGTCTACAGCCAGGAAGGCGTCGACTATCTGGGCAACGTCATCGCCGCGCTCAAGAGCATGAGCCCCAACCTTGCCGTCAGCTACAAGCCCATCCCCCTGCATCCCGGCGCGGAACGTTATTTCCGCGAAATAGGCCTCATCAAGGATTGATTTACATTCGTTCGGCGCCTCCGGGGAGCCTCGGAGGCGCCTTCCCCCTTCCCTTACGGAAAGCCTGCCGAGGAATACCATGAACGAAACGCCTCTCCATGAGCCGCTTATTGCCGAAGAAGGCAAGGAAAAGGAACGCGTCTTTACCGGCACCCCGGAACGGATCGTCAATATCTGCCTTGCGTCCATATCCGCGCTTATAATCTATTGGACCGTCTACGTCAGCGCCGACGTGATGTGGAAGCACGGCCTCTACATCATGACCGTCTTCTGTATGACGCTGGTCATTTACCCCTTCGAAAAAAAGCCGAAGGTCAACCACGTCTCCCTTGTGGACTGGCTACTCATCATCGGCAGCATCGCCGGTTCGGCCTACGCCATCTGGGAATATCTGGATCGCTTCATGCGGCTGGGCATGTTGACGGAAATGGATATCTTCTTCGGCTGCCTGATGCTGTTCCTCGGCCTTGAGGTCGGGCGCAGGGTCATCGGCTGGTCGCTGACGCTGGTGTCCATCGTCCTCATCCTCTATTCGCTGTACGGATTCGTCATCCCCGGGCACTTCGGGCACGGCGGCTTCGATCTCGAAGCGGTGGTCACGCAGGTCTATGCGGGCATGGAAGGCTACTACGGGCTTTCCGCCAAGATGATGATCCAGTACGTGGCCCCGTTCATCCTCATGGGCGCTTTTCTGGAAAAGTCCGGAGCCGGGGATTTCTTCATCCGTCTGGCCTTCGCGCTCACCCGCAATACCGTGGGCGGACCGGCCAAGGCCGCCGTCATCGGCAGCGCGCTCCTCGGCTCCATCTCCGGCAGCGCCGTGGCCAACGTCTCTTCCACCGGCGTGCTGACCATCCCTATGATGAAGAAGGTCGGCTACCGGCCTCATGTGGCGGGCGCCATCGAAGCCGCCGCCTCCACGGGCGGGCAGATCATGCCCCCCATCATGGGCGCCGTGGCCTTCCTTATGGCCGAATTCACCCAGATCCCCTACCTTACCATCGTGACCGTCGCCACCGGCCCGATCATCCTGTATTACATCACGCTGATGGCCTTCATCCATTTTGAAGCCAAAAAGCACAACATCGGGCAAATGAAGGATCATCACATCCCCTCCGCCCGGACCGTCTGCAGCGAGGGGTGGCACTTCTTCGTCGCCATCATGGTCATCATCGTGATCATGGCCTTCGGGTATTCGCCGGGCATGTCCGCGCTCGGCGGGATCATCACCCTCATCGTGATCCACAGCATCAAGAGCCGTAAGGTCGACTTCAAGATGCTGTATGAAGCGATGGTGCTCGGCGGGCGCTACTCGCTCGGCATCGGCAGCCTCGTGGGTTGCATCGGCATCATCCTCTCGCTCGTCGGCCTGACGGGTGTCGGGCTCAAGCTCTCGTGGCTGTTCACGACCCTCGCCAACGGCAGCCCTCTCGTCGCCATCCTGCTCGTGGGCCTCATTTCCATGATCCTCGGCATGGGCCTTGCCAGCGGACCGGCCTACATCGTCACCGCCATTGCCGTAGGCCCCGCGCTGGCGGATATGGGCTTTCCGCTGATGACCGCCCACTTCATCATGATGTGGTTCAGCATCGACTCGGAAATCACGCCTCCGGTGGGCCTCGCCTCCATCGTGGGCGCGGGCATCGCCAACGCCGACCCCATGAAGACCATGTTTACGGCCTTCAAATACGCAAAGGCGTTGTATATCCTTCCCATTCTCTTCTACTACCGCCCCGCGCTGCTGCTTCAGTCGAGCCTGTTCGACATCGCGCTCACCTTCGTTACCGTCATGCTCGGCCTCATCGCTTTCGCGGCGGTCTGGGAGAACTACCTGATGCGCCGGACCACGCTGCTCGAACGCCTCCTGCTGCTGGGCGGCGCGCTCCTGCTGTTCATTCCCGGCCATATCTGGGACTTCGCGGGCATCGGCCTCTTCATCATCGTCTACTGTCTGCAACGCTACTACTGTCCCGCCGGATTCCGGCAGACGGCCTAGCCCTTCCTCACGCTTCAAGGAGACCGCAATGCAACTCGCACTTCGCACGGAACACATCCCCTTTTCCAGCCTCTGCGCCTTTTTCGACGCGGCGGAAGCCCGACAGCGCGCCGGGCAGGACATCATCAACATGGTCATGGGCCGCCCGGACTTCCTCCCCGCGCCGCACATCAACGAAGCCGTCAAGAAGGCCGTCGACGACGGGCAGGTTCACTACACCTCCAATTACGGCCTCCTTGAACTGCGGCAGGAAGTGGCCCGCAAGCTGAAAGACGAAAACGGGCTCGGCTACGCCCCGGAAACCGAAATCGTCATCACGGCGGGCGTCTCCGAAGCGCTGCACCTGAGCATGGCCGCCCTGCTCAATCCCGGCGACGAGGCGCTCATACCCGCCCCCGCGTTTCTGAGCTACGGCAGTTGCGTACACATGGCGAGCGGCGTCCCGGTATTCGTGCCCACGGAACAGGCCAAGGGCTTCCAGCCCGAACCCGATGTTCTGGAGCGTCATATCACCCCGAAGACCAAGCTCATCCTCATCAACTCACCCCAAAACCCCACAGGAACGGTTTATCCGCGCGAAACGCTGCAAGGCATCGCGGATCTGGCGATCAAGCATGATCTCATCGTCGTCAGCGACGAAATCAATGAGAAGATCATCTTTGACGGCGAGGAACACATCAGCATCGCCTCTTTGCCCGGTATGCGCGAACGTACCGTCGTCCTGAACGGCTTTTCCAAAGCCTATGCCATGACAGGCTCGCGCATCGGGTACGCGGCGGGTCCGGAACGGCTCATAGCCCCCATCTATTGCGCGCATCAGTATTCCGCCATGTGCCCCTGCACCTATGCGCAGTGGGGGGCCGTCGCCGCTTTGCGCGGCCCGCAGGGACACATTGCGGATATGGTAAAAGAACTGGATCGCAGGCGGCTCATGCTGCTCGACCGGCTGGCCGCCATGCCCGGCGTTTCCTTCGTGCGCCCCAAGGGAGCGTTTTACATCATGGTAAGCATCCCCGGTCTGGGAACGCCCATGCAGGCCGCCGAATTTCTGCTTGACGCGGGGCTTGCCATCGTGCCGTGGGATGAAGAGCACCTCCGCATCTCCTACGCCAATTCGTATGAAAACCTGAGCATCGCCATGGACCGGATGGAAAAGGCCCTGCGCGGACGCTTCTGATTCTCCCTCCTCCCCCAAAAGCGGGCCTCCCGGCTTCCCAAAGGCCGGGAGGTTCCTCCTTCCCCCCACTCACCGAAACAGAAAGCCCGGCGACCGGAATATTCTCCGACCGCCGGGCTTTCTGTTTCTGATTGGGAGGTTAGAACTTGTAGGTGAAGCTCACGTTCACGCCATGTCCCGCCTTATGCTCCGAAGCGCGGATGCCGTAGTCGAGGCCGAACGAGATGTTGTCCTTCTGCACCTCAAGCCCGAGCGTGCCGTCAAAAGATACGCTGTCCATCATCCGGGCCTTGATCGTATCGGAAGCCGCGACGCCCGGCACCCGGACCTTGGTCTTTGCCTTGAGATCACCCGCAGCGGGCACTACGGAAAGGTCGGCCCTCGGCTTCACCTTCCAGCCGGACGACGTTTCAAAGTCGCGGCTGAAGCTCACGCCGATCGGGAATGTCCAGATCTCCTGCGTATCGCGTCCCACGCGGAACACGTCGTGATCGTCGATCCGAGATGTGAACCCATCCGTCCGCAGGTTGTAGTATCGTACCCCGACATGCGGCGTCACATCGGCCCAATCCGTTTCGAACCGGTATTCGCCGCGCAGACCCGCCGTCAGCACGCCCGTATCCACATCGGCCCTGAGCTGGCCGAGCTGCATGGTTGTGGGCAGATCCTGCTTCACCTCGTTCTTGTTGGCGGAATAACCGAGATCGCCCACGATATTGAACTGATCCCGCGACCAGCTCCCGTACAGGTTCATGCCCCAGAAATCGAAATCATTCTTGGTCGCGTTGAAATCCCCACGGGAACGGGCCGTACCGCTTCCGGCGTTCAGGGCCATGCCGACCCGGAAATCGCCGAACGCGTAGTCGCCGCCAAAGACGATGCCGCCGAAATCGGCATTATAGCCGCCATCAAGAGAGCCCGCGCCCAAATTGCGCGCGTGTTCCGCTCCATACAGGGCATTGATCCAGAGGTTCAATCCGTCCTTACGAATGGCCCCTTCACGCGTGGTGGTCATATGTGAAAGCGACGCGTGATCCTGAATCGCCCGAACCGGGGCATCCGCCGCCGCGACGGCCATACCCTGCACGCCTCCGGCCACGGCGATCTGCGCCGCGCCGTCAACAGTATGCACCGTGTCCGCCTTGGGCAGATGGTTTTCATTCACCGCCCGAGAGAGGAACCGGATGCCCATGTTGCCGCTTTCGGTGTCGTTCAGCCCCTTGCCCCAGATGGCATCCATCGTGTTGACGAGGGAAAGCCCCCGGAAAACATCGGACGAGCGCCGGGCTGTGGCCTGTACCTTCATCGAACCGTCGGCATCCTTGCCCAGCACAAGCCCAATGAGATTATCCGGCGTGGAAAGGTTGTCTCCGTTCCAGCCCTGCACGTTGCTGACCGAGAATCCGGACGTAATCGCGTATTCGCCCTGCGTGATGTTGTCGATAAGCAGCTTGGCGCCCGCATCCACATTCAGCGTCCCGACCTGGGACGTCAACGCCGCAGCGCCGTTGAGACCGCTCCCGTCAACGAGCAGCAAAGAACCGTCAGCGAAAGTCGCCGTATTCGGAGTCAATACCGGAGCGCTGGTCTTGGTTCCGTCCACCATCACCGCGCCTAGCGTACCGTTCAACGTCTGCGGCTTCCGGATAGCCAGCGCGGCGGTTACGCCGTTCTGTCCCCACTGGAGGCTGGATCTGCCGAACGCGTCCAGCGCCCAACCGGTATCCGTGTCACCCAACACGAGCAGGGAATTCTGCCCCGCCGTGAGCAACCCGTCTATTTCATTGTTCACAAAGGTGAAGACGCCGTGCGACGCATCAGCCAATGCATCATTGCCCTTCCACGCGGGATCAAGGAATACCCTGCCGCCCTGCAACTGAGCCTGACGGGCGACCACTCTACCGGCGCTCCCTTGATCGCCGATGTTGAGCTGGACATCGGAAGATGTGGTCAAGACGTCCGCCGCCAGCGTTCCCGCAACCTTGATATCTCCCTTGGAGGCTGTGACGGACGAAGAATCCACAGCGCCGGAGACATTCAGGGCACCTCCGGAAAGCTCGACAGAAGCGGAAGTCAGCTTGCCGGAAACATTCGTCTGCCCATCGGCCTGACGTATCGTCGATTGGAGATGTGCCCCCTCGGCAATGTTGATCGTGCCGCCGTTGTTGTTCATCCCGGCGACGTCCGCCGTGCCGGTGATTTCATTGGCTTCACCCGTGATGACGTGCGTTCCCGCACGGACATTGACGGTGCTCGCCGCGGCGATTTCTATATTTCCCGAGAGCGTGCCGCCGGAATCCATGACCGGCGTGCCGAGGTTCAGCACACCGGATGCCCCTTCCCCAGTACCTCCTACATGAACATTGACGGGATTTCCCCCTGCCGTGACCAAAGGCGTATCGGAGGAACCTCCAACCAATGTCAGATAATGGCCGCCCACTACGGAGATATTCCGACCGGAGGAACCGAGATCGATGTTCTTCCCACCAATGCTGCCGCTTATCGAGTCCGTCTTGTCGTCCTTCGCACTCGCGCCGACAACGAAATCCTTGCCCGAATCCGAACTTGTGCCGGTAGTGATGGTCACATTGCCAAGAACAATGTTGTTGGCGTGGTTGTTGTTCAATTCGTCAACGGAGACCTTTCCCGTGCGATCTTCATCGGGCTTCGGTTCAGGAGCGGGGGGAGTCGGGTCAGGCTCCACAGGGGGAACCGGATCTGGGACAGGATCTACAGGAGGAACCGGATCTGGGTCAGGCTCCACAGGGGGAACCGGATCTGGGACAGGATCTACATACCCCGTTCCGATGAATGTGATCTCCTTCGCGGAGGTGGAGCCAGCCCCCTCACCCGCTTCTACGTTGTTCGCTCCCAATGAATCAGCCGCTGCCTGAGCGTACGTAAGGTTGTACAGAGCGTCATTGAACGCTATCAGTCCAGAATCAAAGCTCCAATTGTCTCCGCTCAGCTTTACGGCACCGGGATCCTTGTTATCCCCCTCCGCGTTCAATCCGTTTATAAAGATCTGTCCCGTTCCGGTCTCCAGGATGCCACCAGCAAGGATCAGCTTGCCGCCAGCGACATTGTTCCCTTCACCTTGGGCAACAAAGGAAAACGCAGGCATCTTCAATCTGCCGCCCGTAATGGTCACCGTATTCTTGATGAGCCACTTCTGAGCAATTTCCGTGCGCCCGTCCTCAAAGGCAGCCGTTCCCAGAAAACCATCCATCGAGGCATTGAACAGCAATGTACCGCTCCCCGTCTTCTTCAGGGCCGGCGTTGCGCTTTGAGACGACAGCGCATCATTAAAGACGACCTTGCCGTCTCCCGTGATGTCCAGACTGGAACCGTCGCCCATGAAGATCGCGTTCGAGCCCGTGGAGTCCGTATTCCCGCTGAACACGATCTCCTGCCCCGCGCCGGGATTGAGGGTAATGGAACGGGTGTTGTAGATGGCTCCGCCAAGCCCGCCGGCCGTATTGCCGGTGAAGCGCGCTCCGCCGTTGAATGCGAGGGAACCCACACTCACGGCGTTGCCGTCCTTATCCTCGGAGAAATCGTTATAAACGGCGCCGCCGTCCGTCGCGCTGTTCCCGGAGAAAACGGCTCCGTCGGCAAACGTCAGCTGGTGCACGTTGAATACGGCTCCGCCACCGTCGGCAGCGGCGTTTTCAATAAAGGAAGCCTTGCCCAGAGAAGCAATCCCTTCGTTATAAAGCCCTCCGCCCACTCCAGCCGTATTCTTGGAAAACGTGGATTCCGCCGCCATATTCAGCGTATTCAGGTTGCAAACGGCACCCCCGATCTTGCCGGCCGTGTTCTCAACAAACGAGACAGGACCGTTGAAGCGCGCGTCGCCTTCGTTGATGATCGCTCCGCCATAGCTTCCCGCGCTGTTTTGAGTGAACGCCGCGGATCCCAATACCGCCTTGGCGGGCAGTTGGGGGCTCCAATCGCATACGGCTATGGCGCCGCCTGTGGACTTGGAGGTATTTCCCGTAAACGTGGCGCCGTCATCGATACTCAGCTCTCCCGACTGCACTTCGATGGCCCCGCCGTTCCCTCCGGAACCCAGCAATTCAACGCTGTTGTTCTTGAAAAGGGCGTTCTTCCCGATGTGTACATACTTTACGCGGCGCGCGCCGGACGCATAGTCGGGATCAGTGAGGTAGCCTCCATAATCGTCAACCACATTCAGCGCGCCGCCTCTGCGGCCCTTGTTGCCTTCAAAGACAACGTTGTCGCCGATCGTGGTAAACGATTCGCTGTAGAGACCGCCTCCAGAACCTCCCGTACAGTTGATGAAACCGACGTTGTTTCCTATTTCCACAATGCCGTGCGCGGTCCTGACGGCTCCGCCGGCGCCGTCACCTACGCTTTCCGTATTCCTGAATTGGACGCCGTCACCGATAATCAGCTTTGCGGTACTCTTCCAGTTATCGGCAAAGTACCCCATATCAAAGAAAATGGCCGGGCCGAAGGACACGGGCCCTTCGTATCTGTCGCCAGAAGACGTCTTCAAGCCGTCAAAGGCAATATTCTGGATGGAAACAGTCCCGGAATCCATCCCCTTGAACCACAGGCCCGGGTAGGCTCCGCTTATCGTGTGCCCGTTGCCGTCGATGGCCAATGAGCGAGCGACGGGTGTGGTTCCCTGCAAGCGCTTGGATAAAACGATATCGCTTCCCAGCTTGATGCTGTCGATTCCGGTATCCAAAACGGCCTTTTGCAGCGTTTCAAAGCTGTCAGGATCTCCAGGGGGCAACTCGACAAGCGTTCCGGTGAACGTGATCTCCTTTGCGGAGCCCGAGCCGGACACATTGTCCGCCGCAACATTACCAGCCCCCAGCAGACCGGCCGCTGTCTGGGCGTATACAATGTTGTACTTGGCGTCATCAAACGCGATCACCCCTGAGTCAAACTTCCAATTGCTGTCGCTCAGCGTCACCGCGCCGGGGTCCTTCATATCCCCGTCCACGTTCAAAGCGCTCGTAAAGATCTGTCCCGTTCCCGTTTCCAGCGTACCGCCCGCAAGAGTAAGCTTGCCTGTCTTTTGGAAGGACAAGGTAGGAGCGACAAGTGCGCCACCCGTCACGGCTAACTGCGCCTTGCCAAAATACCCGGCTGCACCTTCACTCAAGAACGTCGTTCCGCCCTTTTGATTAAACACTCCGCTAAAATTGGAAATATCGCCATAGAATGCAAGAGAACCTGCGTTCTCCTTGTTGATTGTACCGGAGGAACCGGTAACACTCCCCCTCACCTTTGAATCCGCGCTTTCCTTCGTGACGGGGACATTGATCGGCGTAGGGTTATAGGCAAAGGTCACGGAAGCGCCGACCTGCTCTCCGGCCTTGATACTCGTGACAATCGCCTTGTCCGCATTTATAGTCGTAGGCCCATCAAACCGGACGTCTGCGAAAACATTCTCATTGCCGCCCCCCTCAACAAAGACGCCCGTGCTTCCCGTTATATTGATTCGCTGTCCCGTGAGGGAAACGCTTCCTCCCTGATTATTTATGCCATAACCTGAAGAATTCAGCGTTACGGCCTTCCCGTCGGTACCTAGGGAGATAACCGGGCAGATACCGGCTTGAGTCGAATAATCATAACGGTAGGTCGTATAAAGAGCACTACCGGATGCGCTACCCCTAACCGCAATCTCGACATCCCCAAGAAAGCTCATATCAGCTTTGCCGGAAGCGGTAATACCCTTTGCATCAAAGGGGGCATTGGTAACCAAACGTAACGAGGTAGGGCCAGAGACGACCATTTTGCCTGAGTCATTTGATATACCAAGTACTGAAGCAAAAGAATCTTGCCCTGTCTGCGTTGCCGTCAGATCAAGATTCCCGGCAAGCTGCACATCGGAGGAACTCGCCGTAAGCTGGATACCCGTTGTAGCCTTGTTTCCCTCCACCACGATATCCAGATCCGTATCAGCACTTGTTTTGACCGTACCATCAGCACAGTTGATACCCACGCTGTTGGAATCCGTATTTTTTGATTCAATCAATACGGACTTACTGGCAAAGTCAATCATACCTCCATACTTGACGAAGGCCCCATTGGCATTGTTCCCTGTAGAAGCTTTCGCCCGTAATGTCGTCCTGTCCCCTCCAAAAACCAGATTTCCCCCTGCCGCTGCAGCAACAAATGAGGCATACCCATTGGAGCCGTTCATCACGGCTTCGGCTTCACCAGTAATATCCCCAGAAAGAGTCAGCGTTCCTTTACTTTCACTCAAAAAAGCGCACACGCCCAACAGCTTTCCGCCGCCCACCATTGAGAAGGTTCCTGTCCCCACAAAAGAACCGGAACTTCCCGAACCAGCTACATGGAAAGCCGACTCGTATTGATCATAGTCAGAATAATCCTTTAAATAGATCCCATCAGCATTTCCAACAGCCATCGGACTGCCGTTGGACATGGAAATATCAAGTTGCCCTTGCCCCGACACATTGATGAGATACCGCAGCGCAGGCTCGGTCGACCGGAGACTTATATCCCCAACCCCAATAATATTTCGGGTATCTCCTGATAAAGATATCGGGGAAATGTCGCCTGATAATTCCTCCGCGCCGGCAAACCCCGCGTTTCCCGCGACAAGCATGCCGGCCACTGCTAATGACCCGAATACGTTCATCATGCGACACTTCCGCAGGACGGCACGGTACCTGTTGACCAGGTTCGCGATAGCTCCTCTCGATAAGGTCATGATTACATCCTCCTCAGGATGAATTTGAAACTTACGGCGTTAAAGATGTAGTTATTTCCCGATGAAAAAAGCCCACGCCGAGAGGCGCGGGCTTTCACCGAGCGGAACCGAATACACTACGAGAGAGAGAGAGAGAGAGAGAGAGAGAGAGAGAGAGAGCCGGACCGGCAACACCGGATAATCTTCATTTTGGCCTCCCTTCCCCTATTCCGCTGACAGTAACTACATTATATACCCGCATATTTTTCTTTACAAGATTCGGCTCAACAAAAGTGAAGAGGTATGAAAATCTTATT
>OOAG01002094.1_pt1 | contig 13579 bp, 10 predicted proteins | sample 1671461 | NCBI WGS metagenome assembly OOAG01 (sample SAMN06348159, study PRJEB24527) | human gut metagenome | biome: human gut; feature: ankylosing spondylitis patient; material: feces | host: Homo sapiens | place: China | collected 2015-10 | reverse complement strand
AGAAGGCGGCATACGAGATCTGATCGTGACTGGAGTTCAGACGTGTGCTCTTCCGATCTATCTCTATGCGTCCTCCGCCGCAGCAAACGGCGGCGCGGTGGGGCGCCGCACACCGGGCGCTCACGGCCAGCGAGGCGCACGCTCCGCCGGAAAAACGCAGAGAAATACTCTCCTCAATGTCCGCGCCCAGCCCGTTTTGAACGCACACGCCCCCAACCCGCTCCACGTCTCCCTCCAGTGCCAGGCATGCCAGCGTAAGCGCGTAAACGCCTATGTCCAGCAGCGCGCCGCCGCCCAGCGCGGGCTGCGCGATGCGGGGGATATCCGCCATGGCCTCACCCAGCACAGCCGTCACCAGGCGCGGCGCGCCCAGCCGCCCGTCCGCCAGCGTTTTGCGCAGAGCCTGCGCAAAAGGCAGCGTACGCGTCCACATGGCTTCCGCCAGCAGCAGGCCGCGCTCCCGCGCCAGGGCAAACAGGCTTTGCGCCTGGGCCGCGTTCAGCGTCAGGGGCTTTTCGCACAGCACATGTTTGCCCGCAAGCAGCGCCGCGCGGATGTGCTGTGCGTGCAGAGGATGGATGCTGCCGATGTAAACGACGTCCACGGCCGGGTCGGCCAGCAGCGCCTCATATCCGGCAAAGCTTTTTGCAAAGCCGTACCGCCCGGCCAGGGCTTGGGCCCGCGCGCTGTCCCGGGCCGCAATGGCGTAAGGCTGCACCTCATCCCGCAGGCTGTCCAGCGTGCGCGCCATGCGCCCGGCAATGTTTCCCGCCGAAAGGATCGCGAAATTCAGCATTGCTCCCCACCGTCCTTTGTGCCGCGCAGTATTTTTTCCATGGGCCTGCCCTTGGCCAGCTCGTCGATGAGCTTATCCAGATAACGGATCTTTTGCATCAAAGGGTCTTCAATGTCCTCCACCCGCACGCCGCACACCACGCCTTTGATCTCTGCGCCGGCTGGGTTGAACCGCGGCGCCTGCCCGAAAAAGGACGCCATATCCGTTCGCTGCGCAAGCTGCCGGGCAAGGCCGCCGGGCGTGTAGCCCGTCAGCCAGAGAATGACGGCGTCTACTTCATCCTGCGTGCGGCCCTTGCGCAACGCCTTCTGTACGTAGAGCGGGTAGATATCGGAAAAACGGGCTTTGAAAATGCGGTGCTCCGCCATAACGGCACGCTCCTTTTTTGCGCGGCCCAGGACAGGGCCGGCGCGTTCTTTCCTTATGGTAACACGCGGGCACGGCTGTGGCAAGCCGTCCGGTGGCTTGAACCACACCCCCGCCCGTGCTATAATACATTAAATACGGAACGGACCGTATGATTTTGAGCGCGGGGGAGAGTTCTATCATGCCGAAAACCGTCATTCCCGCCGGGTACAGGCCGGCGCTGGGGCTTTATGACACACAGAAGGCCATCGGCCTTATCAAGCAGATCTTCCTAGAAAAGCTGTGCGGCGCGCTGCATCTGAAGCGCGTGACGGCGCCGCTGTTCGTGGACCCGGCCACGGGCCTGAACGATGATTTGAACGGCGTGGAGCGCCCCGTCACCTTCGACGTGCCCGCGCTGGGGGCAAACGCCGAGGTGGTGCATTCGCTGGCGAAGTGGAAGCGCATGGCTCTGGCTCAGTATGATTTCCATGTGGGCAACGGTTTGGTCACAGACATGAACGCCATCCGCCGGGACGAGGAGATGGACAACCTTCACTCCATTTATGTGGACCAGTGGGACTGGGAAAAGGTCATCACCCGGGAGGAGCGAACCACCGAATATCTGAAGCAGACTGTGCAGAAGATCGTGGATGCGGTGTGCGGCACGCTGGATGAGCTGAAATGGCAGTTCCCCGCGCTGGAGCGCGTGCGGCTGTGCCGGGAAACGGCGTTTGCCACCGCGCAGGAGCTGGAGGACCAATGGCCCGCGCTCACACCAAAGGAAAGGGAAAATGCTTTTGCAAAGGCGCACGGCACGGTGTTCATCATCGGCATCGGCGGGGCGCTGCGTTCCGGCAGGCCTCACGACGGCCGCGCGCCGGACTATGACGACTGGACGCTGAACGGCGACCTGCTGTTCTGGAACGAAACCCTGGGCTGTGCGCTGGAGCTGTCCAGCATGGGCATCCGCGTAGACGCGGACGCGCTGGCACGCCAGCTCAGCATCGCGGGATGCAGGGAACGCGCGGCGCTGCCATTCCACAAAATGCTGTTAACGGATGAGCTGCCGCTGACCATCGGCGGCGGCATCGGCCAAAGCCGCCTGTGCATGCTGCTGTTGGGCAAAGCCCACGTTGGCGAGGTGCAGGTGTCGCTGTGGGACGGTGAAACGCGCGCCGCGTGCGCCGCAGCCGGTGTGCAGCTTCTTTGACAGCCCCGCAAAGGTGTTTGCCCGGAAAGGGTTATCTATGATGCAGCAAAACCACACAAACGGACGCCTGACGGACAGAGAGCGCACGCCGGCACGCCTGATCGCGCTGCGGGTGCTGTTCACGCTGTTTGCGGCGGGCACTGTCGTATTTATTTTTTCCAATTCCATGCAGAGCGGCACGGCCTCGGGCCTGCGCAGCGCCGCCGTCACCGAATGGCTCAACGGAGGGCTGGCCCGCGTGGGGGTCGGCTGGCGCTTTTCCGAGCGTCTGGTGCGCAAGCTGGGCCATTTCAGCGAATACGCGCTGCTGGGCTTCTGGCTGATGCTGTCCCTGCGGGTGTATACCCGGCGCATCCTCTCGCATATTTCGTGGCCTCTGTTTTTCGGCCTGCTGGCAGGCGTGCTGGACGAGGGGATCCAGATGTTTGCGGATGGGCGCGGCAGCGACGTGCGGGATGTGGTGATCGATTTTTCCGGCGTCGTGTTTGGGCTGCTGGCAGCCCTGTTCCTGCTGCTGCTCGTGCGCATGTTCCATGTTCTGCGGGAAAGCAAAACGCCGCTTTAGGCGTGCTGACGCAAGAAAACCGATGTTTTCTGTGTCAACGCGCCCGTGACGCGGCGTTTTTTATTTGCAAGCGTAAAAACGGTGAAAGAGGGGGGCGCGGCCGATGAAGGCGGTGCTGTTTGCACTCAATGCGAAATACATTCATTCGTCGCTGGCGCCCTGGTGCCTGCTGGCGGGTGTGGAGGCCGCAGGCCCTGCGGGTGTTTGTGCCGAGGTGCGGGAGGGCACCGTCAATGAGCCGGAGCGGGACGTGCTGGCCCGCATTTTGGACGGGGAGCCGGATGCGGTGCTGTTTTCGTGCTATTTGTGGAACATTCGGGAAACGCTGCGTCTTGCCGCCGCTGTAAAGGCTGCGCGGCCGGGCGCATATGTAGTTCTGGGCGGCCCGGAGGTGAGCTACAACGCGGGGGAGGTTTTGGCGGAAAATCCGCAGGTGGATTATATCCTCTCCGGCGAGGGCGAACGCAGCGTGCCCATGCTGTTGGCGTCGCTGGCCGCCGGGCGGAAGCCGGAGGAGGAAGCGCCGCCCATCCCGGGGCTGTGCGCCCGGGGCTTTCTCTCCGCGCCCTGCGTGGAGGAGGGCGCGCCGCCCAGCCCGTATGCGCCGGCGTATCTGGAGAACCTGCGTGGGCGCATTGCGTATCTGGAGACCAGCCGGGGCTGCCCGTATGCCTGCGCGTTCTGCCTTTCTGGGCGGTGCGGCAAGCCCCGCTGGTTCCCGCTGGAGCAGGCAAAACGGAACATCCTGACGCTGGCGCGCTCCGGCGCGCACACCGTGAAATTCATCGATCGGACATTCAATGCAAACCCCGCCCACGCAAATGCCATTTTGGCGTTTATCCTGAAGCATTACGGGCGGGACATTCCGGCGGGCGTGTGCTTTCATTTCGAGCTTGCGGGCGATATCCTGCGGGAAGAGACCTTCGCGCTGCTGGAGCAGGCGCCGCCGGGCGCGTTTCAGCTGGAGATCGGCATGCAGTCGTTTTGCGAAAAAACGCTGGCCGCCGTGCGGCGCAAAACAGATACGGGCGTTTTAAAGCAGAACATCCGGCGTTTGGTTGCAATGGGGAATATGCACGTGCACATCGACCTGATCGCGGGCCTGCCCCATGAGGATCTGCGGACATTCGGTGAAAGCTTCAACACCGGCTATGCGCTGGGCGCACAGATGCTGCAGCTTGGTTTTCTGAAGCTGCTGCACGGCGCGGCCATGCGGGAGGAGCCGGAGGAATTCCCCTGTGTTTTTTCGGAAGACCCGCCGTATGAAGTACAGAAAACGCCCTGGCTTTTGCCGGAGGAGCTGGACGTGCTGCGCGCCGCCGAAGACGCGCTGGAGCGCTGCTACAACAGCGGGCGTTTTTTGGAAACGGCGGCTTACGCGATGGCGGCGGCAGGGCTTTCCCCGTTCGTTTTTTACTGCCGTTTGGGCGCGGCAGGCGCGCGGCACGGCACGGCGAATATTCCGCTGGATGATTACACCGCTTTTTTGTACAACTGGTGCGCGGCGCTGCCGGGCATAGACAAAGCCTGCCTGCGGGACGCGATGGTGCGCGACCGCCTTGCCACAAATTCCACAGGGCGTTTGCCGCAATGCCTGCATGTAACGGACGCTTTGCTGGGCCGCGCGGTGAAGCGGCTGGCACAAAACCCTGCCACTGCGCCCCTGCCCGGCGTGCGGCGCGGCGTGGCGCTTTTGTACGGCACGCGGCAGGTGGTGTTTGTGGATTACACACAGAAAAACCCCGTTACAGGGCGCTATCTTCTGCATACCCGTTCAATTGACAATCTCTTTACAGAATGATAGAATAAATAGAAATGATTGGGAACGGGGGAACGCATGCATGCCGGGGCTGAACGTGGGTTTTCGCATCGTGCAGGGCGCTTTGTTTTCTTTTCCCGCCGTTCTATTCCCGGCTTTTTAAACTTTTCCCGTTTTGGGAAAAGTTTTTTTTTGCCGTTTTGCTGTATTTGAGGAACAGAAAGGAGAATGGCTTATGCTGATTTGCAATGCCGTGCTCACGGATGCGGACGGTGCGCGTCCGGGCGATGTGCGCATTGAAAACGGCGTCATCACGGCCGTGGGCGAGGGCCTTTCCGCCGGCGGGGATACGGTGCTGGACGCAGGCGGCCGCACGCTGCTGCCTGCTTTCATTGACCTGCACTGCCACTTCCGCACGCCGGGCTTTGAGTATAAGGAGGATATCGACTCCGGCAGCCGGGCGGCTGCCCGGGGCGGTTACACGTTCGTCAACTGCATGGCGAACACAAGGCCTGTGTGTTCTTCCGCGGCCATTGCCCAGAGCATCATGGACGACGCCAGGCGCATCGGCCTGTGCGACGTGAACCAGTGTGTATCCATCACGAAAGACTTCGACGGCAAGACCACCGGCCATCTGCGGGCGCTGCCGCGGAACATCCGCTTCATCAGCGAGGACGGCAAAGGCGTGCGCGAGAGCAGAGTAATGTATGAGGCCATGCGGATCGCCGCCGAAAAAGGCCTGACGGTGATGAGCCACGCCGAGGATATGGACCTTTCCGCGCTGGATTACCGTCTGGCGGAAAACCTGGAGACGGCCCGCAACCTGTATCTGGCCCAGTCTACGGGCGCACGGCTGCACATGTGCCACGTTTCCACCAAAGAGGCGCTGGCCGATATCCTTGCCGCCAAGGCCCGGGGTGTGCGCGTCACCTGCGAGGTGACGCCCCACCACATCTGGTTTTGGGACAGCGATTTCCGCGTGAACCCGCCCATTCGGGCAAAAGAGGATGTGGAAGCGCTCATCGCGGCCATGCTGCGGGGCGAGGTGGAAGCCATCGCGACCGACCATGCCCCGCACACCGAGGAGGATAAGCGCGGCGGCGCGCCGGGCATGGTGGGGCTGGAGACAGCGTTCAGCGTCTGCTACACCAAATTGTGCCGGGAATACGGGATGCCGCTGGCAGACCTGAGCCGTTTGATGAGCCGCGGCCCGGCTGAGATACTGGGCCTGAACAAGGGGCTGATTGCCGAAGGATACGACGGCGACGTGGTGCTGGTGGAGCTGGGCGAGCCTTACACCGTGCGCCGGGAGGATTTTGCGGGCAAGAGCAAAAACACCCCATACGACGGCCTTTCGCTGTACGGCCGCGTGGCGTGCACCGTGAAGGCGGGCCGCGTCACCTATGGGACAATGGAAGCAATAGGATAAACACACAACAGGAGGACGTTATGCTGCAAGTAGACCGTTTGTATGAGGCCGTGGCCGAAAAAAGCCCCGTTTGCGTGGGGCTGGACACCGATTTTTCCTACATCCCCGCGGAGTGTGTGGACAAGACTCTCTCCAAGGGCGAGAACATCTTCCGCTTCAACCGGGATATCATCGAAGCCACGCGGAGCGTGGCGGGCTGCTTCAAGGTGCAGATCGCCTATTACGAGGCGCTGGGCCTGGACGGCATGCTGGCCTATAAATCCACGCTGGAATACCTGCGCCGGGAGGGCCTTGTGGCCATCGCGGACATCAAGCGCGGCGACATTGCCAAAACGGCCGAGATGTATGCCAAGGCCCATCTGGACGGCGAGTTCGAGGCGGACTTCGTTACGCTGGCGCCCTATATGGGGCTGGATTCCATCACGCCGTACACGAAATACATGACGGAAAAGGGCAAGGGCGTGTTCGTGCTGTGCCGCACCTCCAACCCCGGCGCGAAAGATTATGAATACGAAAAGCTGGCCGACGGCCGCCACGTTTATGACCTGGTGGGCGACAAGCTCAGCGCAATGGGCAAGGACTACATGGGCGCGCACGGCTATTCCTCGCTGGGGCTCGTCATCGGCGGCACACACATCGAAGAGGCGAAAGAGATCCGCGCCAAATACAGGGACAGCTTTTTCCTCATCCCGGGCTACGGCGCGCAGGGCGGCACGGCCGAGGACATCGCGCAGTATCTGGCGCAGGGCAACGGCGGTGTGGTGAACTCCAGCCGCAGCGTGCTGCTGGCCTATAAAAAACAGCCCGGAACGGCTTATGCCGAAGCCGCGTACAACGAATGCGTGCATATGAAGGAGGCCATTGCGGATGCCTGCAGCAAATTATAACGCCGCCGTCCTGGCAAACGGCGCGGCGGGCGAAAACGTGATGCTGCTGACGGCCCGCTGGGACGAAACCACCCCCGCGCCCGCGTGCGGTCAGTTTTACATGCTGCGCGCCTGGAAAGCGGAGGAAGCGCCGCTGCTTTCGCGCCCCATCAGTGTGCATCGTTTTGACAGAGAGAAAAAAGAGATTTCCTTTTTATATGAGGTCCGTGGTACGGGCACGCAGAAGCTGGCCGCGCTGCGGCCCGGGGACACCGTTGCGCTGACGGGCCCCTCGGGCCGTGGGTTTCCCGTGGACGGCACGTTGGGCGGCGCCGTCGCGCTGGTGGGCGGCGGCATCGGCACCGCGCCGCTGCTGCAGCTTGCGGCAGAGCTTGCCGCGCAGGGCGTGGACGTGGACCTTTATGCGGGCTTTCGGGACGAGCCGTACCGTGTTGACGCGTTCAGCGCTGCGTGCCGTTCGGTACACATCGCCACGGATTCCGGCCGCCACGGCCACCACGGCTTTGTGACGGACCTGCTGGACCCTGCGAAGTACACCGCCGTGTGTACCTGCGGGCCGGAGATCATGATGGAAAAGGTGGCCAAAATGTGTCTGCGTGCGGGCGTGCGCGTATATGTGAGCAGGGAGGCCAAGATGGCCTGCGGCGTGGGCGCGTGTCTGGGCTGCACCTGCAAGAGCAAAAACGGCGGCGTGTCTGTCTGCAAGGATGGGCCGGTGTTTGAAGGGAGCGTGCTGTATGAGCTTGACTGACGTTACCCTGTGCGGCAAAACGCTGTGCAGCCCGGTCATCGCCGCGTCCGGTACCTTCGGCTTCGGCGGCGAGTACGCGGGCATCGTGGACATGAAAAAGCTGGGCGGTATCTCCGGCAAGGGGCTGACGCTGGAGGGCAAGTACGGAAACGAGGGCGAGCGTCTGTGGGAGACACCTGCCGGGCTCATCAACTCCATCGGTCTGCAGAATCCCGGCGTGCGGCATTTCATTGAATATGAGCTGCCCGGCATGAAAAAGCTTGGCCCCGCGGTGTTGGCGAATCTGGGCGGCAGCACCATCGAGACTTACGAGGAGGGCGCGCGGCTGCTGGATGAAACGAATGTGGACTTCATCGAACTGAACATCAGCTGCCCCAACGTGAAGGCGGGCGGAATCGCCTATGGCGTGAAAGCGGAAAGCGCGCGGGAAGTAGTGTCCCGCGTGCGGGCCTGCACGAAAAAGCCCCTTATCGTGAAGCTCTCTCCCAACGCGGAGAACATCACCGAAATGGCCCTTGCCTGCGAGGCGGCGGGCGCGGACGGGCTTTCCCTCGTCAACACGTTCCAGGCCATGGCCATTGACCTGGAAAAACGCCGCCCTGTATTCAACAATGTGTTTGCAGGGCTGTCCGGCCCGGCCATCCGCCCCATCGCCCTGCGCATGGTGTATCAGGTGTGCAGGGCCGTGCAGGTGCCCGTGGTGGGGCTGGGCGGCATTGCCACAGCCGGGGACGCGCTGGAGTTCATCATGGCCGGCGCGGCGGCCGTGCAGGTGGGCACCGCCAATTTCAGCGACCCGCGCGCCTGCGAAAAGATCACCGACGGCATCGCCGCCTGGATGCAAAGCCACGGTGTGCGCTCCCTTGCGGAGATCCGCGGCTGCGCGCAGGTCTAAGCCGAAAATACACAGATCTGATTGGAATAAAAAGGAGAATCCACATGAACGATGTGCTTGAAATATTGAAGTCCTGCGACGCGTTTCTGGAGGGCCACTTCCTGCTGTCCTCCGGCCGCCATTCCTCGGCCTACTGCCAGATGGCGTATCTGCAGCAGTACCCCGAAAAATGCGCCGCGGCCATGAAGCCCGTGGCCGAAAAGCTGCGGGAACTGGACGTGGACGTCATCGTCGGTCCGGCCATGGGCGGCATCGTGTACGCCTACGAGCTGGCCCGCCAGACGGGCAAACGCGCTATCTTCACCGAGCGTGTGGACAATGTGATGACGCTCAAGCGCTTTTCCATCCGGCCGGGCGAAAAGTGTATCATCGCCGAGGATGTGGTGACCACGGGCGTGTCTTCTCTGGAGACGAAGCGCGTCATCGAGGAGGCCGGCGGCGAATGCCTGGGCATCGTGTGCGTGGTGGACCGCACCAAGGCGGACGCGCCCTCGCCCATTCCCATCCTGGCCAGCGCCGCCAAGCTGGACCTCCCCAACTATGCGCCGGAGGAATGCCCCATCTGCAAAGAGGGCAAGCTGCCGCTGGTGCATCTGGGCAGCCGTAAAATGAAAGAACAGGCCAGGCAGACGCTGTGAGCGCGCGGAGCTTGAAAAAAGGGGGAGCGCATATGAAAGCATATTTGCTGCTGGCGAACGGCATGGTGTTCGAAGGCCGGGCCTTCGGCGCAGCCGGTACCAGTGTGGGCGAGGTCGTGTTCAACACGGGCATGGTCGGCTACGAGGAAACCCTCACCGACCCCAGCTATTACGGCCAGATCATCACACAGACCTATCCGCTGGTGGGGAACTACGGCGTGAACGGCGAGGATGCCGAATCTGCGCGCATTTGGGCCTTCGGCTACATCGTGCGGGAGTTGTGCGGCACGCCGTCCAATTTCCGCTGCCAAAAAACGCTGGACGAATTTTTGAAGGAGCAGGGGATCATCGGCATCGCGGGCGTGGACACCCGCCGCCTGACGCGCATCATCCGCGAGAGCGGCGTGATGAACGGCGCGCTCACCACCGAATATAAGAGCGCGGACGCCGTGCGCGCCGACGCCGCTTTGATGGAAAAGATCAAAGCCTATACGGTGAAGGACGCGGTGGACAGCGTTACTACAAAATGTATGGAAACATTTAACGAAAACGGAAAGTACCATGTTGCGCTGTTCGATTTCGGCTATAAACGCAACATCCTGCGCAATCTTGTGAAACGCGGCTGCAAGGTGACGCTGGTGCCCGGACGCACCACCGCGGCCGAGCTTGCGGCGCTGGAGGTGGACGGCGTGATGCTCTCCAACGGCCCGGGCGACCCGGCCGAAAATGTGAAGATCATTGAAAACCTGAAGGAGATCGCGGCGCTGGGCCGGCCTGTTTTCGGCATCTGTCTGGGCCACCAGCTCATGGCTCTTGCCACGGGCGCGAAAACGGAAAAGCTGAAATACGGCCACCGCGGCGTGAACCAGCCGGTGACGGATTTTGCCAAGGACCGCACGTTCATAACCAGCCAGAACCACGGCTATGCCGTTGTGGCCGGTACCGTGGACCCCGCCGTGGCCGAGGTGAGCCATGTAAACGCCAACGACGGTACCACCGAGGGCATCCGCTATAAAAACATCCCCTGCTTTACGGTGCAGTTCCACCCGGAGGCCTGCGGCGGCCCCAGGGACACCGAATACCTGTTCGACGATTTTGTCGCCATGATGAAAGGAGGCTGCTGAAATGCCAAAGGACCCGTCTATCAAAAAGGTGCTCGTCATCGGCAGCGGCCCCATCATCATCGGCCAGGCCGCCGAGTTCGACTACTCCGGCACGCAGGCGTGCCGCGCGCTGAAAAGCGAGGGCATCGAGGTGGTGCTCGTCAACTCCAACCCCGCCACCATTATGACGGACCCGGACATCGCGGACCGCGTGTATGTGGAGCCGATGACCCTGACGGTGCTGAAGCGCATCATTGAAAAGGAAAAGCCGGATTCCATCCTGCCGAACCTGGGCGGCCAGACGGGCCTGAACCTGGCCATGGAGCTGGCCCGCAGCGGTTATCTGGAGCAGGCCGGCGTGCGCCTGCTGGGCGCGAAGCCCGACACCATCGACCGCGCCGAGGACCGCCAGCTCTTCAAGGACACCATGGAGAAGCTGGGCGAGCCGGTTATCCCTTCCAAGGTGGTGGAGAGCCTGTCCGACGCGCTTGCGTTCGCGGGCGAGATCGGTTACCCGGTCATCGTGCGCCCGGCGTTCACCATGGGCGGCACGGGCGGCGGCATCTGTGAGACCGTGGAGGAGCTGCACGAGATCGGCACCAACGGTCTGCGCCTTTCGCCCATCCATCAGGTGCTCATTGAAAAATGCATCTCCGGCTGGAAGGAGATTGAATACGAGGTCATGCGCGACGGAAAGGGCAACGTCATTACCGTCTGCAATATGGAAAACTTTGACCCCGTGGGCGTTCACACCGGCGATTCCATCGTCGTGGCGCCCAGCCAGACGCTCTCCGACAAGGAATACCAGATGCTGCGCACCTCGGCGCTGAATATCATCACCGAGCTTGGCATTGAGGGCGGCTGCAACTGTCAGTTTGCCTTAAAGCCCGACAGCTTCGAATACGCCGTCATCGAGGTGAATCCCCGCGTGTCCCGTTCCTCGGCGCTGGCCAGCAAGGCTACGGGCTATCCCATCGCCAAGGTGGCCGCGAAGATCGCTATCGGCTATTCGCTGGACGAGATCACCAACGACGTCACAGGGCAGACCTGCGCCTGCTTCGAGCCCGCGCTGGATTACTGTGTGGTCAAGTTCCCGAAATGGCCGTTCGACAAATTCGTATACGCCAAGAAATCCCTGGGCACGCAGATGATGGCCACGGGCGAGGTGATGGCCATTGCCAACAGCTTCGAACACGCCTTCATGAAAGCGGTGCAGAGCATCGAGCTGGGCCTGGAAACGCCCACGCTGGAAACGCTGTCTGCGCTGACGGACGAAGAAGTGGTGGAAAAACTGCATGTGTGCGATTCCGACCGCTCTTTTGTTGTGTACGAGGCCATCAAGCGCGGCGTGTCGTTTGAGACGATTTACAATATCACTAAAATTGACCCGTGGTTTTTGGCAAAGCTGCAAGGGTTGGCCGAAACAGAGCTTGCGCTGGCCGGGCTGCGAGGCGGCATACTGACGGAAGAGCTGTACCGCACCGCAAAAATGCAGGGCTTCCTGGACAAGACCGTGCTGCGTCTGACGGGACTGGATGCGCTGCCCTGTGAAAAGCTGCGCGCGTCCTATAAGATGGTGGACACCTGCGCGGCCGAGTTCAGTGCGAAAACGCCGTATTTCTATTCCACTTTTGACGAGGAGAACGAAGCGGCGCAGTTTATCGCGGAACACCCCTCCGACAGGAAAAAGGTGCTGGTGTTCGGCAGCGGCCCCATCCGCATCGGGCAGGGCATCGAGTTCGACTATTGCAGCGTGCACTGCACATGGGTGCTGAAAAGCCACGGCTGCGAGGCTGTCATCGTCAACAACAACCCCGAGACCGTCTCCACGGACTTCGATACCGGCGACCGTTTGTATTTCGACCCGCTCACGGAAGAAAGCGTGGAGCATATCATCGCCACGGAAAAGCCATGGGCCTGTGTGGTGCAGTTCGGCGGCCAGACGGCCATCAAGCTGACAAAACACCTGACAAAGCTGGGTGTGAAGATTCTGGGCACCAGTGCGGACGCCATCGACGAGGCGGAGGACCGGGAGCGTTTCGACGCGCTGCTGGAAAAGTGCGGCATTCCGCGCCCGCAGGGCCACACGGTGTTCACCTGTGAGGAGGCACTGGCCGCCGGCGCACAGCTGGGCTACCCGGTGCTGCTGCGTCCGTCCTACGTGCTGGGCGGACAGAATATGATCATCGCCTACAATGAGAACGATGTGAGGGAATACATGGCCATCATCACCAGCCATGTGGATATGTCGAACCCGGTGCTGGTGGACAAATACCTGATGGGCACCGAGTGCGAGGTGGACGCCATCTGCGACGGCGAGGACTTCCTCATTCCGGGTATGATGGAACACATCGAGCGTGCGGGCATCCATTCGGGCGACTCCATCTCGGTGTATCCGCCGCAGAACCTCAAGCAGAAGATCAAGGGCACCATTGTGGATTATACGGGCCGTCTGGCCCGCGCGCTGAACGTGGTGGGCCTGATGAATATCCAGTTCGTGGTATACAACAACGAGGTGTTCATCATTGAGGTGAACCCCCGTTCCAGCCGCACGGTGCCGTACATCAGCAAGGTGACGGGCGTGCCCATGGTGGAGCTGGCCGTGCGCTGTATGCTGGGCGAAAAGCTGCGGGACATGGGCTATGGCACGGGCCTGTATCCCACGGGCGATTACTGCGCCGTAAAGGTACCGGTGTTCAGCTTCGAAAAGCTGCACGATGTGGACACCCAGCTGGGGCCGGAAATGAAATCCACCGGCGAGGTGCTGGGCATCGACAAAACCTTTGAGGACGCGCTGCTCAAGGGCCTTGTGGGCGCGGGCTACAGCCTGCGGCAGCCCACGCCGGGCAAATGCGTTATCCTGACGGTAAAGGACGCGGACAAGCGCGAGCTGGTGGACATCGCCTGGCAGCTCAAGGACATGGGGTACAAGCTGTACGGCACGTCCGGCACGGCGTACTATCTGGGCCAGAACATGGTGGCCTGCAACGAGGTGCGCAAGCTCAGCGAGGCGCGGCCCAATATCATGGACCTGTTTGAAAGCGGGCTGGTGGACTATGTGATCTCCACGTCGTCCAAGGGGCGCATCCCCTCCCATGACAGCGTAAAGATGCGCCGCAAGGCCGTGGAGCTTTCCATCCCGTGCCTGACGGCCATCGACACGGCGCGGGTGCTGGTGAAATCCCTGCGCAGCGGCAA
>OOAG01002083.1_pt1 | contig 13620 bp, 10 predicted proteins | sample 1671461 | NCBI WGS metagenome assembly OOAG01 (sample SAMN06348159, study PRJEB24527) | human gut metagenome | biome: human gut; feature: ankylosing spondylitis patient; material: feces | host: Homo sapiens | place: China | collected 2015-10 | reverse complement strand
GGTCAACACCGGCTGGAACGGCACCGGCAAGCGCATCTCCATCAAGGATACCCGCGGCATCATCGACGCCATCCTGAGCGGTGCCATCAACGAGGCTCCCACCAAGAAGATCCCCTACTTCGACTTCGAGGTTCCCACCCAGCTGCCCGGCGTGGATCCCGCTATCCTGGATCCCCGCGACACCTATGCTGACGCTTCCCAGTGGGAGGAGAAGGCAAAGGATCTGGCTGGCCGCTTCATCAAGAACTTTGCAAAGTACGAAGGCAACGAGCACGGCAAGGCTCTGGTCTCTGCCGGCCCCCAGCTGTAAGCTGAACCTCGCCTGAATCATAAGCAAACCAAAGGACGGGTCCCCGCAAGGGAACCCGTCCTTTTTGGTTGCAATCCGTATGCTTTTGTGTTACTCCATCAAAAGAAGGGCACTGTGCTGCAGGCACAGGTGGTCAAGCTCCTCCGGCATCCGATGTCCGGGGGTGTTCAATTTTTTGTGATCCTCCGGACGGTACAAATGGTTACACAGGATACCCAAAGGAGGAGTCCATTATGGATGTTTTGAATATTGTTTTCAGTGCACTGAACCTTCTGGCTACAGTGATCGTTGGTGTCATTCAGGTGACCTGGATGATCTCGCGGGATGTCTTTCGGGGCAGCCCGCGCGCAAAACATTATTCCAAAAGCGAAAAAGATTGACCGCCTCTGTTCCCCAACCGAGCGGTCAATCTTTTTGACATAATGCCGGTAAGGAGCTGACCAATCTGCAGCCAGCGCCCTTCCTTTGCTTTTAGTATAGTGTCATCGTAACTTTTTGTCAAGATATTCTTGCAGGACGCCCGCTCATTCTCCTTCAAAAGCGTGGGTAAACGTTCCGTCGGTTGCGTTTTCCACACAGGTCTGCTATTCTGTGGAAAAGGATGTGATCTGTATGGACGCAAAAACGTTCGGGGCTTTTCTTGCCCGGGTGCGGCGGGAACAGGGCCTGACCCAGGTCGAGCTGGCCGAACAGCTGCATGTGACCGGCAAGGCCGTCAGCCGCTGGGAACGCGGCGTCGGTCTGCCGGACATCAATACGCTGGAACCTCTGGCCGACGCACTGGGCCTGTCTCTTGCGGACCTGATGCACTGCCACGACCCGGCACAGGAGCCGCCAACTGCGCCAGTCCCACTGGAAGATTTCTTTTCCATGCTGCGCCGCCGCCCTGTGGCGGACTGGCATTCTGTCCGCACTGCGCTGCTCCGGCTAAGTATCGCCCTGGCACTGTGGGGCATATTCGCCTGCCACGGAACACTTGCAGTTCACTGGCGTTCCCTCAGCGATGGTTCTTTACAAGCCGATGGCTGGATGTCCTCGTGGGTCGTTTTTCCGCTTCTGGCCGGAATGGAATTTCTCATGCTGGAACTCTGGAACAGCTTTGAACAGAGCGGTTTCTATCACCGTTACCTTGAAGCGTGCACCCTTCTGGATACACCGTTTTTACGCCTGACGCGGGTCATATTGGAACTGCTGTTTTTCTTCGGCTTTGGATTTTTGGTGCCCTGCGCGGAAATAACCATCATGCTGTTCAACTGAGATAAAAATCAGCCCCGGAACGACCATCATCGTTCCGGGGCTGGTTGCTTTTTATCGTTTATTTCGCCGCTTCAAATTCGGCTTCGATGTCCGCACCGGGGGCCGGGGTGGCAAGGCTGACCACCACGCAGGCTACCAGCGAGAATAGGAAAGCCGGCAGCAGTTCATAGATACCGAACACGCCGCCCAGCGGGCTGATGAGGTACTTCCAGACGAAGACCATCAGACCTCCGGCCAGCATCCCGGCCAGTGCGCCCTGCCAGTTGCAGCGCTTCCAGAACAGCGCACAGAGCATCACCGCGCCGAATGCGCCGCCGAACCCGGCCCACGCAAAGCTGACGATGCCAAAGACGCTGGAATCCGGGTCGCGGGCCAGCACCACGCCCACCACGCTGACGCACACGATGGTCAGGCGGGCGGCGAACAGGCTCTGCTTCTCGCTGAGCTTGAGGTGCGCGAACTCCTGCAAAATGTTCTGGGAGACGCTGGACGCCGCTGCGAGCATCTGGCTGTCGGCAGTGGACATGGTCGCGGCCAGGATACCGGCCAGGATGAGGCCCGCCAGCACGGCGGCCAGTGCGCCGTGGGCGCTGATGAGGCTGGCAATGCGGACGATGAGGGTCTCACTGGTCGAGCCGCTCAGGAACTCCAGCGCGCCCGCCCTGGTCATGCCGAGGCCCACCATGCCGATGACGATGGAGGCCGTCATGGCGATGACCACCCACACCGAGGCGATGCGGCGGCTCAGGACCAGCTTTTTCTCATCCTCAATGGCCATGAAGCGGAGCAGGATGTGGGGCATCCCGAAGTAGCCCAGACCCCACGCCATGGTGGACACGATGTCCAGCAGGCTGTACGAGGTGGCTGTATTGGTGTCCGCATTGTGGCTGGCCAGCATGGTCAGGTAGCCGGGCAGGCTCTGCGCATTGGCGACCACAGCGTCCCAGCCGCCTGCCACGCCCACACCGTAGACCAGAACGGCGATGAGCGCCAGCGACATGACGATGGACTGGATGAGGTCGGTGGTGGTCACGGCGCGGAAGCCGCCCAGGATGGTGTACCCCACGATGACGAGGGCCGAGACCAGCATCGCCGCCATGTAATCCACGCCGAACAGGCTGTGGAACAGCTTGCCACAGGCCGCAAAGCCCGATGCCGTGTAGGGCACAAAGAAGACGATGATGATGACCGCGCCCAGTGCATTGAGCAGGTTGCGCTGGTCATGGAACCGCAGCGATAAGAACTGCGGCACCGTGATGGCGTCCAGGTTGGCCGAGTACCGCCGCAGCCGCCGGGCCACGATGAGCCAGTTCAGCCAGGTGCCCAGCGCCAGACCGATGGCCGTCCAGCCAGGGGACGCGATGCCGCTCAGGTACGCAAGGCCGGGCATTCCCATCAGCAGCCAGCTGGACATATCGCTGGCCTCGGCGCTCATGGCCGTGACCAGCGGGCCCATCTTGCGGCCGCCCAGGTAAAAATCGGTGCTGTCGTTGTTGGACTTGCTGTAGGCAAATCCAACAAGCAGCATCGCCGCCAGATAACCAATGATGGTAACAATGATACAGAGATTGCTCATATTCCTTTCCTCCTCTACTTTCCCATTTGGAAGGATGTTTTGATTTTACCACAGTAAAGCATCAAAGTGCAAGGTTTTTTGAAAACTTCGGCCCTATTGGCAAAAAGTCCGCGTCCGGCGCACAGAAAACCCGCAAAACGACCACAAAGCGCCCGCCGTTCCCCGCTCCACTCGCGCCCCTTCTGCGGGGCGGAACGGCCCGGTTCCTGTGCGGCACCGGGCGTTTTGTCTTTATGGAGAAATGAAAATGATGAAGGTGGATGGCTGTTTTCAGTTCTTCTTGGCTTCGCCTTCGGGGAAGATGATCTTGTTGACGAAGAAGAAGATGATCATCGAGATGCCGCCGTTGAGCACGGTGGTGCCGATGTTGTAGATGAAGTCGGGCACCAGCAGACCGGCCACCGCGACCCAGATGCAGTTGATGGAGTTGACGATGCAGGTGATGACGCAGAACGCCAGCACGTACCAGCCGATCTGCTTGGCCAGATTGCCCTTGCTGCGGAACACAAAGCTGCGCTGGATGGGGAAGTTGATGCACTCACCCACGATCATGGCGACCATGTAGGCGCAGAAGTAGGGCAGGCCGCCGTGGGCAGCGTCATAGCCGAGGATGTTCCACTTGAAGGTCTCGCCGAAGAGGGTGATGTCGATGCCCGGCCAGCCGAAGTCCACCACCGGCAGGCTTGCGAACGCCTTGGGCAGGAATTGCAGCAGCAGGTACTTGAACACTGTAATGAGGTTGGAGACGATGACGAACAGACCGCCCTCACGCACCCACTTGGCAGCGGCTGGGTGCTTGGCCGCAAAGTTGTTCCAGAAATTCATAGCAGTTCTTCCCTTTCAGCTGTTTTTCAGGCGTTTTTCCATCGCGCCGTTCTGGGCGATGTTCTTCACAGCCTCCACGATGACCCGCAGCAGACCGATGATCCAGAAGCCCTGCGCTTCCATCACGATGCCGTCCACCATGCCCATGCTGATGGCGCCGTTGGTCATCTTGGCCAGCGCGCGCAGCGGCATGTTGTACTGGAACAGGATGTTCAGGTCCGGCTTGCCGCGCTGGATGCTCCGCTTGAGCAGCAGGCCCAGCACCGCCGCCACGAGCCAGCCCAGCGGGCTGCGGCCGTGGCCCAGCTCGCCCAGCGTCATGTTGCGGTCGATCCGGATCTTGTCCTCCGGGATGGGACGGCCCAGCAGGGCGGCGAACTCGGCATCCGGAACGCTGGTGATCTCGCCCGTTCTGTAATGAGGCAGATCCACGCTCTGGTAGGGGTCCGGCGCACCGGAGCCCAGCACCACGACATCCGCCGTCAGGCGGATGTCGGCGCTGGAAGCGCCCACGCGGAGCTGATAGCTGCCGCCCTCGACCTCCCAGCGGTCGGTGGCCACATTCCAGTAGCGGTAGGCCTTGTCGTCCAGCGGGATGGAGACGGTCTTGCTCTCGCCCGCTTCCAGCCAGACCTTGGCAAAGCCCTTGAGCTCCTGTGCGGGGCGGAAGACTTTGGCGTCGGGCTTGGCGACGTAGAGCTGGACGATCTCGGCACCGGCGCACTTGCCGGTGTTGGTCACGGTCAGGGTCACGCCCTCCGGTGCGGCCTTGAGGTCTTTGTAAGCAAAGGTGGTGTAGCTCAGGCCATAGCCGAAGGGGAAGGCCACGGGTCTGCCTGCCGTCTCAAAGTAGCGGTAGCCCACATACAGACCCTCGCGGTACTGGACGGTGCGGCCCTCGCCTGCGAAGTGGTCTTTCACCGGGGAATCGCTGTAAGCATTGGCCCAGGTCTCGGCCAGCTTGCCGCCGGGGCAGACCGTGCCGGTCAGCACGTCCACCAGAGCGCCCGCACCGGCCTGACCGCCCAGGCAGCCGTAGACCAGCGCCTTGCAGTCTTTGAGCCACGGGGTCTCCAGCGAGGAGCCTGCGCTGAGCAGGACGACCACGTTGGGGTTGACAGCAGCGACCGCAGCCAGCAGATCCAGCTGGTTCTGCGCCAGCTTCATGTCCATCCGGTCGAGGCCCTCGCTCTCCTTGATCTCGTCCAGACCCATGCAGAGCAGGACGACGTTGGCGTTCTGCGCCAGCGCGACGGCTTCCTTCTTCAGAGCCTCGTCGGCCTTGCCCTGGCGGTCAAAGCCCTGGGCATAGCCGACATTGGTCAGGCCGCTCTCGGTCAGGCAGTCCAGGAAGGAATCCACCTGGATGGAGTTGACGGCGCTGGAACCGGCGCCCTGATAGCGGGGCGTCCTGGCAAAGTCACCGAGGACAGCGATTTTCTCGCCTTTTTTCAGCGGCAGCAGCGCGCCCTCGTTCCGGAGCAGAACGATGCTCTGGGCGGCGGCGCGGCGGGCCAGCGCATGATGCGCGGCGGCGTCAAAGGTGCGGGGTGCCTTTTCGACGGCGGCCTTGGTGTCGAGCACCAGTTCCAGCAGCTCGTCCAGCCGGGCGTCCACGTCGTGTTCCGAGATCCTGCCGCTCTCCACAGCCTTCATCAGTTCGCGGACGGAATCGTCGCCGGGGAACGGCATCTCCAGCGTGGAGCCGTTCTTCACGCCCAGTGCATGGTCGTTGGAGCCGCCCCAGTCGGTGACGACCGCGCCGTCGAAGCCCCAGTCCCGGCGCAGGATATCCTGTAACAGGTGGGCGTTCTCGTTGGCGTATGTGCCGTTGACGAGGTTGTAGGAGGACATGATGGTCTTGGGCTTTGCCTCTTTGACCACGATCTCAAAGCCGGTCAGGTACAGCTCGCGCAGGGTGCGCTCATCCACGATGGAGTCGCTGGCCATGCGGCGCAGCTCCTGGCTGTTGACGGCAAAGTGCTTGGGGCAGGCCGCGATGCCGTTCTTCTGGATGCCGCGGACATAGCCTGCGGCCATCTTGCCCGCCAGATAGGGGTCCTCCGAGAAATACTCGAAGTTGCGGCCGCACAGCGGGCTGCGCTTGATGTTCAGGCCGGGGCCCAGCAGCACTGAGACCTCCTGTGCTGCGGCCTCTTCGCCCATAGCCTCGCCGACGGCCTCGCCCAGGGCGGGGTCCCAGCTGTTGGCCACGGTGGCCGAAGTCGGGAAGCAGGTGGCCGGCACACTGGGGTTCAGGCCCAGGTGGTCTGCCGCACCGGCCTGCTTGCGCACACCGTTGGGGCCGTCCGACAGGGTGATGGACGGGATGCCCTTGCCCGGCAGGGCGCGGGTGTCGAACACCGTGCCGCCGCTCAGCAGCGCACATTTCTGCTCCAGATCCAGTGTTTGAATGATGTCTGCGTGTTTCATCGCAATTTCCTCTTTGTTTCCTGAGCAGGGCAAAGGCCCGCTGTTTCTTTGCAGCGGGCCTTTGCCGTTTGGTTCAGTTCAGGTGCTGCGTCGGTTCAAAAGCGAGAGGCCGTTTCATCAGGCGTTCTCTTCTTCCTCTTCCTTGCGCTTCTTGTAGCTCTTGAAGGTCTTGATCTCCAGAGCAACGATCAGCAGTGCAACGAGCACGTCAGCGCCGATCATGATGATCTCCCACTTTGCCATACCGGGGTTCAGGTTCTCCGCAGCATAAGCGCGGCTGTTGACCACGGTATAGAGGATGTTCTTGGAAGCCTCGCGCAGGGCCTGCTTGCTGCTGTTGGTCAGCACGGTCACGGTGTTGAAGTCGTTGCCGGTGGTGCAGAGCATCAGGTCGCTGCCGTTGCGGACGCCCTGGTCCGCAGTCATGTAGCCGTAGACACCGAAGTAGTCGGTCTCGACGAAGCCCACGAAGCCCCACTCGCCGCGCAGGACGTTCTTCAGCAGCTCCTTGCAGCCGCCAGCCCAGCGGGTGCCGATGTAGTTGAAGGAAGACATGACCGCGTGGCAGTCTGCATCCTTGACGGAGATCTCGAAGGGCTTGAGGTAGATCTCACGGATGGCCTGCTCGTTGGACCAGGTCGCCGCCATGGAAGTACGGTTGCCTTCCTGATCGTTCAGGGCGAAGTGCTTCATGTAAGCATACACACCGTGCTCCTGTGCGCCCAGGATCGCATTGGAAGCCATCCGACCGGACAGGACGCCATCCTCCGAGTAGTACTCGAAGTTACGGCCTGCGAATGCAGTGCGGTGGATGTTCATAGCCGGGCCGTACCAGCCGGAGGTGTCCATCTCATTGGCCATCTCGCCGATGCTGTCGCCGAAGGCGTAGGCCAGCTCCTTGTCCCAGGTCATGCCGATGAGGGTCGCAGCCGGGAAGCCGACGGAACCGACACCGGTGAAGTTGTTGTTGATGGAAGCCGGGCCGTCGCAGTCATTGGTGCGGACCTTCTCGATGCTGGAGACCGCAGCGGTCTGGTAGCCGCCGAAGCCGATGGTCTGCTGCATCTCGTCGATGGTCATCTGGTCGAGCAGCTGATCCCACTTCGCGTCGTTGTAATCCACGCCGCGCAGGTCGACCAGCTTCAGGCCGTTCTTGGCACCGGTGGTGATGTCGGCGGCGTTGGCATCGTCATCGTTCTGATAGCCAGCCTCGGTATACGTATGGGCATTGTCGAAGGCAGCCTTCTGCTCGTCGGTCATCTCATAGGTGGCGGGAGCAGCGGTCGCCTCGGCATAGTTCGCAAAGCCGTCGGCGCGGGACAGATAGGTGATCTCGCCTTCTGCGAAATCGAACTCGTTGGTCGCAGCCACAGCATCGCTGCCGCGCTTGTTGGACTCGTTGTAGACGATGTCGGATGCAACGGTGTAGGTCTTGGAATCGGCGACGTTGTGCGAGTCATCGTTCGCGCTGATGACATAGTCGCCAGCTTCCAGCACATAGCAGCCGTTGGTCTGGTAATCATAGGAAGCCAGATCCTCCACCGGGATGGAGAACTCGATGGTCTGAGACTCGCCGGGAGCCAGCTCATTGGTCTTGGCGAAGTCCAGCAGGTTTGCAGAAGACTTCTCGATGCCGCCGTTGGTGTACGGAGGATCGCTGTAGATCTCCACGACATCCTTGCCCGCAACGGAGCCGGTGTTGGTGACGGTCACGGTGAAATTCAGGTTGGTTCCATCGTTGGTGATGCCGCTCATCTCCTTGGTGAAGGAGGTGTAGCTCAGGCCGTAGCCGAAGGGGAAGACGACCTCGTCGTCGTAGTTGATGAGGCCCTCGTCCGCAGCCGTCTCATAGAACTTGTAGCCGACGTAGATGCCTTCCACATAGTTGACGAAGGACGGGGTGGTGCCTTCCGGATCAAAGAAGCTGGAATCGGAATTCAGCTCCTCGGTGTTGGTGTACTTGAAGTCGCCGAAGTTGTTCCACCAGGGCGCGTTCTTCAGGTTGGAAACATAGGTATCCACGGTACGGCCGGAGGGGTTGACCTCGCCGGAAACGACCTTGCCGAAGCCCTCAAAGCCGGACTGGCCGGTGCCGGGGCAGAGCAGGACGCCCTTGATCTGGGGGTAATCCTTCAGGAAGTCCATCTGGAAGGCGTTGGCGCCGTTGTAGACCAGAATGACGTTGTCGAAGTTTGCGGTGACCAGGTCGAGCAGGTCTTCCTCACGGTTGGACAGCTGCAGGAAGTGGTCGCCCTTGTCCCAGTCGTTGCCCTCGTTCAGAGAGTCGTCGTAGGTGCCGTTGTAGTAAGCGGTGCCGCGCTCAGAGCCGTAAGCCTGTGCCACGCGGCGGATCCAGCTGCCGTCCACAACGGAAGCCATATCGGTGGGCAGGTCTGCGCCCTCGCCGCCGACACGGGTGATGACGACCATTGCGGTATCCGAGAATGCTTTTGCATTCTCCATCATCTCATCGGTATACAGGCTGACGTTGGGTTCGGGCAGGGTCCAGTCCTGCGCCACCATGCCAACGCTGGGGCGGTCTGCCTTGTAGTCGGTGTAGAACTTGCTCAGTTCCTCGTTGGTCTCGATGCCGGCATCGTGCAGGCCGGTCAGCAGATCGGTGACGGGGTAAGCGGTGTTCAGTGCACCGGAACCGGTGCCGCCGTAGCAGGGGTTGGTGGAAGCCCAGCCAAAGACGTTCAGCTTGGAGCCGGAAGCCACCGGCAGGATGCCGTCTTCGTCCTTTGCCAGAACGACACCGTCTGCGGTGATCTCATTGACCAGCTCCGTGGCCTTTGCAGAGGTCTCCTCGGTGATGGTGCCGCTGCCGGAGACCAGGTCCAGCATGGTGGACATGGGGCCAGTGCAGATCAGGTTCACAACGATGGTCAGCGCCAGCAGAATGGCCAGGCCAGCTTGTGCACGGATCATCATCTTCTTTGCTTTGGGCAGCTTGCGCACAGCGATCATCACAACGATCGCCAGCAGCGCAACCACACCAAACGCGATGAGGTGGCCGCGAACGTTCGTCAGCACCTGCATCACGTCATCCAGGTTAATGGACAGCATAATTTTCCTCCTTCTGATAGGGTCAATAACGAATGCGGAGCGTACAACTCCGCCGAACTGATTGATATGATACCAAATGCACACAGAAAATTCTTGTTTCCTTCACAAATTGTCGTTTTTGGCGCACAATTTGCAAAACGTTTCAAATCTGTTTCAATTTTTATTGTGCTAATGCACAAACAAGAGGCGACGTTATTTGTGCAGGATGCCATACCCTCTCCATCAGCGCTGTGCGCTGTCACCTCTCCCGAAGGGCGAGGTTTTATGCGTGCTTTCAGGCGCAACAAAAGCTCCCCCTTTCGGGGGAGCTGTCGAACGAAGTGAGATGGAGCGGGTCGTCATTTTTCTTTGGGCAGGGGCATCAGCAGCCGCACCGTGAACCACCGGTTCTCCCAATGGACGGTCATGCTGCCATCGTGCTGCTGCGCCACCGAACGCAGGCTCTTCAAATCGTAGCCGCCGTGGGCGCTCTGCGCGGGCAGGCCGTCCGCCCCCAGCTCCACCGGCTGGGCGCAGTAGTTCTCGAAGCGGAACATCACGAACCCATTCTGGACATAGACCGCCGTCCGGATGAGCCGTTTTTCGGGGTCCGGCTCTGCGGCGCAGCTCTCGATGGCGTTGTCCAGCGCGGTGCCCACGATGGTGCAGATCTCCCGCGTGGTCAGAAACCCCAGCGCCCGGCCGTCGGCCACGCTGGTCATCCGGATGTTCTTCTCCTGACAGTCCATGCTTTTGGCCGTCAATAAGGTATCCAGCACCGGGTTGCCGGTCTTGTTCTCGGCCTCATACTGCAAAATGCCGGACTCCATCCGGGCCAGCGCTGCGTCCTGCTTGGCGCGGTCCCGCTCGGCGCGAATGTCGGCGATCTGCACCTTCAGCTCATGATATCGCCGGTTGATGAGCTTGATGCCCTCTTTGCTCCGCTTGTACTGCTCGTACTGACGGTGGAGCACACCGTCCATGGCGGTCAGCTCCTTGTGGAGCGCCTCTTCCCGCAGCTGCTCGTGCTCGACGGTCAGGATCAGAACGCCGCAGAAATCCACCAGCGTCCGGATGTAGAAAACGCTCATGGTCACTTCCCCGTTCAGGAAGTTCAGGTTGCTCACGGCAAAGGCCGTCGCCGCCATGACGACGGCCACCAGAGCCGCCGTATTGCTGACGTCCAGATGCCCGGTCGGGTGGGGGCGCTTGCGCTCCAGCCCGTACATCACCCCGAACAGACCGCTGTAGACCAACAGCAGCAGGAACAGCGCCATCGGCTCTCCCCCGCCGTGCTGCGGAAAAATGGTGCAGTGCAGCTGCCACTCGACACTGGCCGCAAATTCGGCCAGAATGAAGCTGCGGGCGCAGTCGTAGGCTGCTTCCAGCCAGTTTTCTTCCCGCGTGATCCAGAGGTAAAGGTACTGCATCCCCACCGCGATGCCCATGCAGGGGACCCACCACGCAATGGGCACTTCGCCGGTCGCTTCCAGAAAAACGCCCAGCATCACAGCCAGCAGCCCGCTGGCGGCCAGGGTGATCTTCCGCGCAAAGCGGGGCGGGCGGCTCTGGGCATACAGGACGACGGCCAGCCACTCGGCCAGCGCCGTGTACAGGCGCGGGATATCCGGCAGCGTCGTCACAGACCGTCACCCCCGATGTAGTCGGTCAAAGCTGCCAGAAAGCTCTTCCGCTTGGGGCGGCTGACCTGCAATTCATAAGGTCCCACCTCCACCGTGTTCTGCTGCACAGCCTGCACCTGGGCCAGATTGACCAGATACCCGCTGTTGCAGCGGGCAAAGGGCCGGTCGGCCAGTTTTTCTTCCAGCGCCTTGAGCGCGCCGGGGGCCGCAAAATCGCCCTCCTCGGTGTAGAAATGCACCCGATGGCCTTCGCTTTCGATGTAATAAATGCGCGAGGTATCCAGCCGCCGCAGGCCGCCCTCCACCGGCACCGCCAGATAGTGCCGGGTGCGGCGGCGCAGCTGTGCCTCTACCTTTTGCAGCTGCTGCGAAAACGCAAAGTACGGCACGGGCTTGAGCACGTAATCCAGCGCCCCCACCGAGTACCCCTTGATGGCATACTGCGCCATGTTGGTGATGAAGATGAGCAGCACATCGTCGTCCAGCTCGCGGATGCGCTGGGCGGTCTCCATGCCGTTGAGGCGCTTCATCTCCACATCCAGAAAGATGATGTCGAAGGCGGGACGGTAGTTTTCCAGTATTTCGTCGCCGTCGGTAAAGCAGGTCACCTCAAACTCGGTGCCGTACTGGCGGGTGTAACGGCGCACATAGTCGGTCAGCTGGTCGCGTACCGCGGCTTCGTCCTCGACAATGGCAATTTTAATCATGGCAGGTCCCTCGGTTTCGTTGTGCTTTTTACCATAAAAGTATAACACAGCTTTTTTGCCTGTGCAACATTTTGCCGCGTCTGTGCGTTTTTTGCAAAAATTCCCTTGCAATTTTGCCCGCCATCCGCTATACTATGGGCAAGGTAAAAGGGAGTAAGGGACGCGCCGCCGCGCGCCGTATTGCTTCGTCACCACGGGCTTTGGCCCCGGGGCATACTGAAACACTGAGACTTTTGCCGCAGACTTTTTCTGCGGCAGGGGTCTTTTTTTTTACCCTGCCGCCCACAAACGGGAGGTATCATACATACAATTTCTGCAAACCTTCGCCGGGCTGTTCGCCAACTTCGGCAATCTCACATGGCAGATGGTGGTCATGTGGGTGATCGGCGGGCTGCTGATCTACCTGGCCATCGTCAAAAAGATGGAACCGAGTCTTCTGCTGCCGATGGGCTTCGGCGCGATTCTTGTCAACCTGCCGCTGTCGGGTGCCATCACCCAGGGGGACACCGTGGGGCCGATCTCGGCGCTGTTTGAGGCGGGCATGTCCAACGAGCTGTTTCCGCTGCTGCTGTTCATCGGCATCGGCGCGATGATCGACTTTGGTCCGCTGCTGGAAAAGCCCTGGCTGATGCTGTTTGGCGCGGCGGCGCAGTTTGGCATCTTCATCACGCTGGTGCTGGCGGGGCTGTTCTTTGACCTGCCCGACGCCGCGTCCATCGCAGTCATCGGTGCGGCCGACGGCCCGACGGCGATCTTTGTGGCGAACAGCCTGGGCAGCAAGTACCTGGGGGCCATCATGGTGGCAGCCTACAGCTACATGGCGCTGGTGCCCATCGTGCAGCCGCCGGTCATTAAACTGTGTACTACCAGAAAAGAGCGGCTCATCCGCATGCCTTATAAAAAAGGAAGCGTAACCAAGACCACGAAGATTTTGTTCCCTATCGTGGTCACGGTGCTGGCGGGGCTGGTGGCCCCGGCCAGTGTGGCGCTGGTGGGCTTTTTGATGTTCGGCAACCTGCTGCGGGAGTGCGGGGTGCTGAATGCGCTGAGCGAGACCGCCCAGAATGTGCTGGCAAACCTTATCACCATCGTGCTGGGCCTGACCGTTGCCGGGCAGATGACCGCCGACAAGTTCGTGCGGCCCGACACCCTGCTGATCCTTGCACTGGGTCTGGTGGCCTTCGTCTTTGACACGGCAGGCGGCGTGCTGTTTGCAAAGCTGCTGAACCTTTTCCGGCCGGAGGGCAAAAAGCTGAATCCCATGATCGGCGCGGCCGGCATCTCGGCCTTCCCCATGAGCGGCCGTGTGGTCAACAAGATGGGCCTGGAAGAGGACAACCAGAATTTCCTGCTGATGTATTCCATCAGCGTCAATGTTTCGGGACAGATCGCGTCCGTCATTGCAGGCGGCCTGATCCTGACCCTGATGGTTTAACGGAGGTGATCGCATGCTTCATCTTACTTCGTGGATGACCACGCTGCCGATGATGCTGATCGGGATGGTCGGCATCATCCTTGTCATCGGCATCATTGTTCTGGCAGTGATGCTGCTCAACCGGCTGACGAGCCGGAAATAAAAGAAAAAGGCGATGCAGCTGTTCGAAACTGCATCGCCTTTTTGCTTGTGTAAGTTTACAGAGTCTGGATGGCGGCCTTGATGCGCTGGGCGGCGACCTTGGTCTTTTCGGCATCGCCGAAGGCGGTCAGGCGGAAGTAGCCCTCGCCGCACTCGCCGAAGCCGACACCCGGGGTGCCGACCACGCCGCAGTTCTCCAGCAGCCAGTCGAAGAACTCCCAGCTCTTCATGTTGCCAGGGCAGCG
>OOAG01002074.1_pt1 | contig 13655 bp, 10 predicted proteins | sample 1671461 | NCBI WGS metagenome assembly OOAG01 (sample SAMN06348159, study PRJEB24527) | human gut metagenome | biome: human gut; feature: ankylosing spondylitis patient; material: feces | host: Homo sapiens | place: China | collected 2015-10 | reverse complement strand
AGTAGTGATATTTATCATTTGCTATATTTAGGAAAGAGCGTTGCTTATGCCCAAAGCTTAGACCGAACATTTGGGAAAATATCAGCCAAATTCTGTGAGTATAATCCATCTAACCGTGTTGTAGGCTAGAAATTTACGACATTAAATTCATTGTCGTGTATGGAAGCTCTAATTTTTAGGGCTTCTTTTTTTTATGTCCGACCTTTGTTTACATGATAGATATTAAGGACATACAAGGCAATACCTGCTTTTCAACTGGTATCAATCCCGGTGCAAAAGGCAAGTTCTCTTTAATGAAAGAGGACTATGTCGTACTACCTTTTAATACTCTGTCCCCAGTCGATTTCCAAGTAGGTGATTACGTTGACCTGCGTGGGGTACTCGATGCCTCCATGGGCGGTAAATTGGCAAAAATCTATCAGATTGTAGATATTCCCTATCCGACCTACAAGAACGGAGGCTACTCCTATGAACTTCGTTTTGACGCTTACTATTTCAAGTGGAAAACAAAGATATTCAAGTACACCCCGGAGTACGGAGGACTGGAAGCGTCCTGGTCCCTTACCGCTTCACTGGATGTCCAGATGGGTGTATTCCTTCGCAATTTGAAAGCTCTTGGTTATACTTATGGAGGAAAGGATTTCACGTTTTCCATTGACAGCAGTGTAGAGAACTCATCAAAGCTGATGACTTATGAGAACATGAACCTCATTGACGCCATGTTTAGCATGGCAGAGAAATGGGGCTGTGACTGTTGGGTAACGGACCATGTAATCAACTTCGGACGCTGTGAGTTCTCGGATGCCGTCACGATTGAGCTTGGGAAGGAGGCTAAAGACATCAGTAGAAGCGACAGCAAAGGTACTTATGCCACAAGAATCTATGCGTTCGGTTCAACGCGCAACATCCCTACCAACTATCGCCCGATAGACCAGAGTGCCGTCGTTAATGGCATCGTTCAGAAGCGCCTTATGCTTCCGGCAGGTACTCCATACGTAGACGCCCGCGAGGGGTTGAGCGATTTGGAAGCTATCGAAGCAGTTGTTGTATTCGACGACATATATCCGAAGCGGGTAGGGGAGATTACCGATGTAAGCTCTTATGAAAGTGAGGTGAACAACGAGGATGGCACGAATACTAAAGCTACCTTCTACCGTTTTACTGATACCGGAATAAGCTTCTCGAAGGAATACATTCTTGAGGGTCAAGAACTCAAAATCAAGTTCGAGTCCGGTAAGCTCAACGGCATGGAGTTCGGCGTAGCTTTTAATCCTCTTGGTTTGACCGAAAAGAACGACGACGGCACATGGAATCCTGATGCCCAGCTTTGGGAGATTGTACAGAATGAAGACTACGGCCGTTCCTTGCCGGATGAAGTGTTGTTCCCTTCAAAAGGTGACAAGTATGTACTGTCTGGTTGGAATGCCGAGAAGATAACCGAACTTGGGCTGGTGGCTGCTGCCGAAGAGGAACTGCTTGCCACTGCAAAGAAGTACGTGGCAAAGACCTGCATCGACGACGGCACCTATACGGCTACGCTCAACTCCATCTGGGTACACAAAGACCAAATAAATCACAGCTTTGACATCGGCCAGCGCATCAACCTTGTCAATCCCACCTATTGCAATGGTGGGCGCTTGTCCCGTGTCATCGGCTTTGAAATCAACCTCGACAAGCCTTACGATTCCCCGCAGTATACGATTGGCGAAAGCACCGCCTATTCCCGCCTTTCCGATATTGAAACGCAAGTCGAAGAGTTGACTTTTAAGGGACAGACCTTCACCGGTTCGGGAGGAAGCAACATCTATGTCATCAAGACCAACGACGCTACGGCCGCAAGCAACTTCAATGTGTTCTCAGCCTTGCGTACCTTGAGAATGTTCCTCCGCAAGGACGCAAGCGACGTAGCGGAAGAAATCATAAACTTTTTGAAGGGATTGCTGATAGGCAAGAACGGCAGCGGTATCACGGTACGCAAGGACGGCACCTCGCAGGCTGTCGTTGACCGTCTATATGTGAAGATAAAGGCCGTCTTTGATGAATTGCAAGTCAAGAGAGCTACCCATGTAGGCGGTGAACAAATAATCACCCATGCCGGTATGAAGTGCATCCGCGTGGAGGAACTGGAAGACGTCTACCGCTGCAGTTTCCTTGCCGAGCAGGACGGTGAGGCGATAGCCAACGAGTTCAGTGTAGGCTCGCTGGCGCAGGCAAAGGAGTGCAACATCGTCGAAGGAACCACTCTTAATGCCTCCAACCGCTACTATTGGCGTGAGGTCGTGGCCGTGGGACGTGACTACATCGACTTGTCCAAGACCATTTGCGGTGAGGACAGCGATGTTCCCCAAGCAGGTGACGATATTATAGGATTGGGCCACCGTACAGATGTAGACCTTCAAAGCGCAATCGTGCTATCGTCTACCAACGAGACATCCCCGTCTATAACTTTCTACACCGGCATTGACGACTTCAACCTAACGGGGAAAGATGTAATCTCCTTCGGTGTTGACAAATCCACCGGGCATGCCTACATGAAAGTGTACGGTACTTCCTATATCGGCGCCCGTGATGAGAGCACTTACATCAAGTACACACCGGAAGGTGGCGTAGAAATCAAAGGGCGATTCCTTACGATGGCCGGTGAGGACATCCTGACAATGTTCACTGTCATTGAAGGACTTATCAAGTCTGAAATCTCATCCGTGCGTGATGAAATCAATGCCTTGAACAATTACCTTAACAATGCGTCTTTTGCCGCTGACATGCAGTACTGGACCGGTAGCAGCAACATACGCATCTTCCGAGTTGACGGTCGGCTGCTGTACTTCAACAGTAACTTCTATGCGAACAAGGAATCTTTCGCCGATATAGTAAGCGAACGCGCAAAGAATGTGCTACGCCTTAAGAACAGCTATATCGAGCAGGTCAACTCAGACTTTTACCGCCATCCGGATTTTGAGACCTTCGACGAACTCAAGCGCCCCCGGCAGTTCACTATCTCTTTCAAGTATCTGGTGAAGCGCCCCGGCACTCTTGCCTTCCATTTCAAGAACGAGAACAAAGAAGGTTTTGAGGAATACACCCCGATTTCCTTTTCTAAGGACCTATATCCCAGTACTGAATTCAAACAGATGGAGATAACCGGTAAGTGGAACGGAACCGGTGATTTCCACATGTCTTTTACCGGTGACATGTACTTGTATGCACTTACGCTAACCGATGATGCTCTTGCTGACTTGCGCGAGGAATTCAATATGCGTTTTGAACTTACAGACAAGAAGATTCAGGCGAACCTTGACGAAATCAGAAGCACGGCAGGCAAGCTTGAAGAGTATCACAGTGAATTCCTGCTTACCGCGCGCAACCTTGAAGCGAAGTTCACGGAGGACCTGACGAATACTGAGAGTCGTATAACGCAAGAATACACCTCTGCTATCGACATCTCCGCCCGTGGTCTGAAAGCTGAATTCACGTCCGGTCTTGTAGGCCTTGAGACTGGAATCACCGAAGCATATAAGTCTGCTATTGACATATCGGCCCGCGGTCTTCGTGCAGACTTCAGTGCGTCCGTCTCTGACCTGGACGGCAAGCTGTTCGCCCATGCAGGCAGCTTTCATGTGACTGCCGAGAAGATAGAAAGTATGGTGACCGCCACAAACAGCCTGAAGGGTACCGTGGAACAGCACACCTCAGCCATTAGCCAGACGGCCAGCCGTATAGACCAGTTCGTGCAGAAGATAACCTTCGATTCCAAAGGTAACATTACCAATATCGACAAAGCCGGTTTAGTGACGGAAAGCAATATCGCCACCATGTTTGCGGAAAAGGTCGACCCCAACGGTGATATCGTCAGGCGTGCTCAAATCAGCGCGTTCATCACCGAAGGCGAAGCGGGCAGGCTGATATCCAATGCTACAATCGAGGCTGACCGGATAAACTTTACGGGAAAGACCATCATCAACGGCAGTTTCGTGGTCGATACAAACGGGCGTGTGACGATGAACGACATCACGGCAAACAACCTGACTCTAAAGGGCAGCATAACGGGCACGGATGCTACGCTGAACGGCATCACAGCTAATAATCTGACATTAAAAGGCAATATCTCAGGTATTGACGCCATCCTGAACGACATTACTGCTAATAACCTTACGTTGAAGGGCAACATTACCGGGGCGGGGGCTACACTGAATGATATCACCGCCAATAATCTTACCTTGAAAGGGGGTATAACGGGCAGGGATGCTGTCTTGAACGATATCACCGCGAACAACCTTACCCTGAAAGGTACCATATCCGGTGCCAATGCCACGCTTAACGATATCACAGCCAATAATCTTACGTTGAAAGGAAATATTTCCGGTGCCAACGCCATATTGAACGGCATCACCGTAAACGGAAAGATAAACGCCTCCAGCGGCCGGATAGGTGACTATCTGTATCTGCATGGTAACGGTATATCCACCAACTCGAGAGCGTTCGTGACCGACCTTACAGATAGCACTACGCAATTCGAACTCAGCAAGAGCTACTATCTGCATGCGATAGCGTCGGACGGAGGAGCCAATAGCATCCTGATAAGGCCCTACCAGACTATGGAAGCGGGCACAGTCAAAGGGGTGGTAACCATCTCTGCAACCATTCCGGGGCGCAATAGGGCCATACACGTATCTTCCGGCGAGAGCTATTTCGGTGGTGATGTGATAGTGGGGAAGATGTATGCTCCGTCCTCCGGGACTCTGGAAATTGCCGGGCCGCTGAAGACGCAAGGTGTATACCGGAATACTGACGTGATACTCTCTTCGGTTACAAGGTACAGCATTAAGGCGACCGACCACACACTGCTTTTTTACGGCAACTGTACTATATCCCTTCCGTCCTCTTCTGACGGGCATGAGATATGGATAATGCCGAACGGGAATACCATCAGTTTTCCTTCCGGTACGTTCGCGAACTCTTCCAGGACGAATATCAACGGGCGTGAATGGCATGTGATAAAACGGGTTTTGGGGAATTGGTATCTGTCATGGATGAGTATATAGAATAATTAAAATAGAAAGTATGAAAATCAACTTTAAGAAAATCGAGGCCCAGACCTCATTCGAAGGCGCCAAGCAGACCTTCGACGTAGCCGAAACGGTCGGCAATGAAATGATGTACAACGGAAGTATCCTTCTGGATATAGGCTTTGAAGACCTGGCACGGGAAATCTACTACTCGAAAGATGCGGTGGAAATCCCGGAACAGTATTGCAAGGCTCTTGAACTTGTGGTGAAGAACTCGCGGCTCATAGCTGCCGTGAAACGTGCGGTAATTAACCAACTGAACGTCATCCAGCCATCTTAAATCAATTCTGAAAATTATGGTATTGGAATCAAATCAGTTCAACCAGCTTGTAGAGGAGGTGAAGAAAGCCCTTCTTGTCGGCTCCCAAGGTGTGGGCGATGTGGAGATTGTCGATTCGCTGGCCGATATCGTGAGCCTGCCCGCCCTCCGTCTTGCCGGTATGGAAGAATCGGTGGTCGAGGCACCGCTTGAGTTGCTGTCTGCCCCTGCTGAGGAAGCTGCTGAGGAAGTGCGCAAAGCCGAAGCGGAGCGTGTCATAGTGGAGAACGCACGCAAGGAAGCTGAGAAATCCCGTGAAACGGCTGAGACAAAGCGTGCTTCATCTGAAAGTACCCGCGCATCTGCTGAAACTACGCGTATCAATGCCGAAAAGGAACGTGTGACAGCCGAAGGTCTCAGGAAAACGGTAGAGACAGAGCGAGGCAAAGCTGAAGCGGTCCGACAGACGTCTGAGACCGGACGGGCAACTGCCGAAACCGGCCGTGTTACTGCCGAAGGTAAACGTGTCAGCGCCGAGGAGGAACGTAAAAATGCTGAGACAGTGCGGGCCAACGCAGAGTCAACCCGACAGACAGCCGAAACGGGTCGTGTCAATGCTGAAACCGGTCGTGCTACAGCAGAAGGTAAGCGCGTTACTGCTGAGAATGCCCGAAGCACTGCTGAGGATACACGTAATAGTGCGGAAACTAACCGCCAAACAGCCGAAACCGGACGCGTAAATGCTGAAAGTACCCGTGTCACTGAATTTGCTGCCCTCAAGCAGGAATCGGAGACGGCTACTGCGAATGCTACTGATACGGCAGAACATCCTACCTACATCGGTGCAGACCACTATGTATACCAATGGGATAAGAGCGCTAAAGAATACGTTAAGACGGATATCTATGTGAAAGGCAAGCCGGGAGATACATTCACCCTTCTTGGACGTTACGATACGCTTGATGCCTTAAAGACTGCTGTACCTGACGGGGCAAACATCACTGGTTTCTATTCCGTTGGAACTGCATTGCCTTATACATATTATGCTTGGTATAACGGTGATTGGCAAAGTCAAGGACAATTGCAAGGTCCAAAGGGCGATAAAGGAGAGAAGGGGGATACGGGAGCGCAAGGTCCTCAAGGCGTACAAGGTCCACAGGGCATGAAAGGTGATACCGGTGCCACAGGACCGCAAGGAGTAAAAGGTGATACTGGTGCTACCGGTCCTGCTGGTGCAAAAGGCGCCACTGGTGCACAAGGAATACAAGGTCCAAAGGGCGATAAAGGAGACAAAGGTGATACGGGTGCAAAAGGCGCTACCGGTGCTACTGGTGCCACGGGTGCAGCAGGTGCAAGTGCCAGTATTACCGGTGCTACTGCTACGGTTGACGCCAACATCGGTACGCCCTCCGTGACCGTTTCTCTCGGTGGTACCGCATTGGCCAGAACCTTTTCCTTTGCTTTCAAGAACCTGAAGGGTGCTACCGGAGCAAAAGGCGCTACGGGTGCTACCGGAGCTACTGGACCTAAAGGGGCGACTGGTGCGCAAGGACCACAAGGGCCGCAAGGTGTCGGTGACCCGACAGTCACCGGTGCGAATACGGTCACGACACTGGCCTCCCTGCCAATTTCCAAGAGAAGTATCACTGCAAGGTTGGGTTCTGCCACGAACATCAGCCTTGCTTCCGGAATGTCAGTGGGCAATGACTTGTATATCCGCTGCGTCGCATCGGCGGCATTCACACAGCCGATACCCAATACCGGCGCGTTCACTTCGATGTCCGGTACTTCAATCAGTGTTTCCGCTGGAGATATCTTTGAGATTAGTATCTGGTGCTATGCCGCTGGCGCCTATTCAATATCCGTAAAAACAAGGGACTAAGGTTTATGAGTGTATTAAAAAGACGAAGCAATAATATAAAGGACGGTCAGTATGTGATTGCATTCTCCGACAGTAGAGCCTTAATAGATATTTCCAAGGATTGTGGAATGACATGGACCAGAAAACAGCCTTCCGACCTTACTAATGTAAACGAATACTTTTTCAGCAACGATAAAACGAGGATAGCCATGTCCGGAGACGGTAGACATATCTATTGCTCATGCTATATGGCAAATGTGGGATTATTGCGTTCTACGGATTTTCTGGAGACGGCAGAACCTTTCAAGCCTGATAATTGCTATTCCGTGTACTCGATAGCCTGCAACGGCAGGGGGAATCTGGTCGCTATTGTATGCAAGAATAACAATAACAAATATGATTTGATGCTTTCCGGGGATTATGGGAAGACATGGTGGGTCTCCAATGGATTAAAAGACAGTACTGTGCATCTCATGGGTGTAGAAATGTCTCATTCTGGTAGATACATAGTGGCATATGCATCATCCCCTAATTATACTGTCCATGAACTATATGTATCTTCCGATTATGGAGAAACTTTCAGCAGTGAAATATTCAGGGGGCCTATCACAAAGATTGCCATTTCCGGTGACGGCAAATACATGTTGTGTTGCTGCAACAGGGAGAGTTCATCAAAGTTATACTATGCCTATTATTCCGGGGATTATGGGAAGACGTGGACTAAAATTACCGATTCGAGTTTCTCTGCCCGTACATTGGCCATATCCTATGACGGGAAATATATGGTTATAGAGGGAGGGTACTCTTATTCCGGTGCACGTATATCCGCCGATTACGGAAAAACCTGGGCATTGAAGCATTCCGTTATTGGCAATAGCTTTGCTTTGGGGCTTTCGTCTGACGGAAAGTATGCGATAGCACAGGAAAGTTCTTCTCCGTATCGTATGTTCAAATCTTCGGATTATCTGGGCTCATTTACTGAAATAAATACGGCACCGCTTACATCAGGTATTAGAGCGAATTACCGATTTATCATAATGAATAAAAATAGGCTTTAACAATAATGCAATATATACATATTTATTCAGAGGAGAAAGTTGTCCGTCTTGATTTTGAACTGGACGGAAACTATGAAGTGGGTACAACCTATGAGGATTACCTGAATGGAGCCTGGGTACCGTTGAATGGGGAAGAAGAAAGAGTTTACGAAACTACGCCGGGAGCGCGTGCAGAGGAAATTCTTGAATGTGAATTAATCCCTCCCTATGAGCCGACTTTGGAGGGTGTGAAGAGCGCGAAGGTCAATGAAATTGCTGTTTACGACGGGTCCGATGCCGTGAATTCCTTTACGCTTGGTGGTAAGCGGATGTGGCTTGACAAGGATACGCGGGTAGGACTGGTGAACTCAATTACTATCGAGCAGGCTGTGGGTAAGGAGACAACCGTGCTGTGGTATGATACCGTGAAGTATGTAATCCCCATTCCTCTTGCCTTGCAGATGCTGGCCGCACTGGAACTGTATGCCTTGGAATGCTATAATGTCACGCAGGAACATCTGGCCGTGGTTATGGGACTTGCTACGAAAGAGGAGGTCGGAGCATATGATTACACTTCTGGTTATCCTGAAAAATTAGTGTTCAACCTTTAAATTGATGGCTTATGATTTACTTATATTTTATGTCGCTGTTTTTGCTCACTATGTACATAATGTATGCGGTGAGAGTGTGCGGAGTGTCCTGGTCTCTCTCTGACACCTACTATCAACTGAAGAAACGGAACCGCCCGGCGTGGCTGTTTCAGGCGGCGATGGTTGTTCCTGCCATGCTGCTTATACCGGTATGGATTGATTGCTCCAATGAGAGCTTTCAGTTTCTTGCTTTCCTGGCTTGTGGAGGGCTGATGTTCGTAGGGACGGCACCGCTGTTCAAAGAGGAGTTCCAAAGTAAAGTTCACTATGTGGGTACTGTCGCCTCGGGGTTGGCCACAATTCTCTGGGTATGTTTTGCCGGGATGTGGTATCTGCCGACCATTGCATTCCCGATTGCCGGACTTTTCATATTGAAATACCGGAAATGGCTGTTCTGGGCAGAGTTGGCTGCGTTTGCTTGTGCTTATGTGGGAGTGTTTATAATTTGTATCAACTGTTAGACTTGAAGGAATGGGAGTGAATGATTGGATTATGTTGATGACCGCCCTCGGTGGTATCGAGGGCATAAAGCAGCTTATCAAGTGGTGGATGTCCCGTAAGACCAACGCGCGTATTGAGGACGCGCATGCTGATGCCGAGGAGTTCAAGGCATTACGGGAGTACAACGAGTTCCTGCAGAAGCAGCTTTCGGAGAAGGAACAGCGATTTGTGGAGCAGACAGACCGGCTCCGTAAGGTGCAGGATGAATTGTTTACACTGAAGGAGACTAATTCTGACCTGAAACTGGAACTGGCGCTTAAACGGTGTGAGAGGAAGAAATGCGGTGACAGAGAACCGCAAAACGGCTACTGATTCGCGGAAAGGAAGGTGTTTCACAACGACTCCCTTTCCCTTAATACTACACAACTTAAAGTTTAAACAAAGGCGTTTGCAAATATATTGTATTTTTATGTAAAACCAAAAATCAAGGAGGAAAATAAGAATGGCGAATGTGTATAAATTAGCGCCGTGGATTCTCAAATGGGAAGGCGGTTTCGTGAATGACCCGGCAGACCTTGGAGGTGCTACGAATATGGGTGTGACTATCGGTACGTGGAAGTCATGCGGCTATGACAAGGACGGTGACGGTGATATAGACGTGGATGACCTGCGTCTGCTTACCCGTGAGGATGTCGTTAACCGGGTGCTCAAGCCGCATTATTGGGACAGATGGAAGGCAGATTTGATAACAAGCCAGTCCGTAGCAAATATCCTTGTCGATTGGGTGTGGGCATCCGGTACGCATGGAATAAAGATACCTCAACGCTTGCTTGGTGTTACTGTGGATGGCATAGTAGGACCCAAGACCATTGCTGCGGTGAATGCCAGGAACCCGCGTGAGTTGTTCGACATGATTAAGATTGCACGGTTCGACTTCATCGAAGATATATGCCGTTCTCGTCCGGCGAACAATAAATTCAAACGGGGGTGGATGAACCGTATAAACGATTTAAGGTTCGAGGAATGAAAAAGTTACCGTGGATATTAATTGTACTGCTGGTTATTGCTTGTGTGGCGGCTTGGTTCCGTCCGCATGAGCAGCCTCCGGCTGAAGTTCGTGTAGAGACGAAGATAAAGACGGTTGTCAAGGTAGATACTGTTCTTATCTCTGCACCGATGGCTGTGTTCTGGCGTTTCGTGCCGGATGATACGACACGGATAGGTGATACCTTGCTTCATCGCCGACAAGTAGTGTATTCAGACAGCTCGTATCGGGCTGTGGTGAGCGGATATGTAGACCCTCGGCTGGATAGTTTACAGGTATTTCCTAAGACGGTGTATCAGACGGTGACGAATGATATATACCATCCAGTCGCCATCAAGTCGAAGAAGAAGCGGTGGGGATTTGGCTTGCAGGCTGGGTATGGCCCGGGTGGATGGTATGTCGGTGCCGGAGTGAGTTATAATTTGTGGCAATGGTAAGATGATATAAAAAAGACTATTTTATTCATTTCTTTTTGTTTGTGTATTCAATTAATTTTGTATTACTTTGTAGTTGTTTCATTATAAATAGATATCACATGGCTTTTTTACAAGATGTATTTAAGGATTCTGGAGTTCCAACATATACTTTTGTCGAACCCAATGAATATATTAAAATTGTTGTGACTTTGAGTACTAAAGGTAGATGTTTAGTTGTAGAAGGTCCTTCTGGTATCGGTAAGACTACTTGTGTTTTAAAAGCGCTTGAATACTTAGGTATGGGAGATTCAATCCAATTGTTAACTCCTCGGAAAAAGAAAGATATATTATCAATAGAAAAAATATTGGATAATAACAAGAATAGAATAACTCTGCAATGTGTTTTTCATAGTATTAGATTTAAGGTTAACAAAAAGATTGGCTGTCTGGGAGAGATAGCCTTTTTTTATGGAATATGATAAAGAAATATGCAGCGCTCCTCTGTACATAATTTTTTTTCGTATATTTGCGAGAAACTTATTAAAAACCAATCAAATCTATGCTTACGAAACTTAACCACGTACTCCTTGCAGGTGTTGTAGCTTTGGCATGTTCTTCGTGCCAAACAGAAAAAAAGGCCGATTACCAAGTAATACCTCTCCCCCAAGAGGTTGTTCTGACACAAGAAAAGCCGTTTCTATTAAACAAAAATGTTTCCATTACCTATCCAGAAGGCAACCTCTTGCTGAAACGCAACGCTGAATTCTTATCCGGATACATCCGGCAAGCCACAGGGTATACTCCTCCTGTAAAAGGCTTAAAGGACGGAGAAACGGCAAAGCATGCAATCAATTTAGGTTTAGATGCGGATATAGCCAATAAAGAAGGTTATGTGCTGACGACAACTTCGGAAGGTATTCAAATCAACGGGCAGACAGAGAACGGCGTGTTCTACGGTTGCCAGACATTACGGAAATCAATCCCTGCCGAGGCTCAGGGAGCTGATATTCTGCTACCGGCAGGCAGTATCAAAGACGAACCCCGCTTTACATATCGCGGTATGCATCTTGATGTATGCCGACATTTCTTCCCGCTGGAGTTCATAAAAGAATATATCGACTTACTGGCGCTACACAATATGAATACTTTCCATTGGCATCTGACAGATGACCAGGGATGGCGCATCGAAATAAAGAAATATCCGAAGCTGACGGAAGTCGGTTCAAAACGCAACTGCACCGTTGTCGGCAAGGCAAGAAGCGGAAAATATGACAACATTCCGTATGGCGGCTTCTACACGCAGGAACAAGCCAAAGAGATCGTGAAGTATGCACAAGAACGTTACATCACCGTAATTCCCGAAGTAGACCTGCCGGGACACATGCTTGCCGCTTTGGCCGCCTATCCTGATATGGGATGCACCGGAGGACCGTACAAAGTATCTCCCGACTGGGGTATCTTTGAAGATGTATTGTGCATCGGCAACGAACAGAGCATGCAGTTTCTTGAAGATGTAATGGCAGAAATCACCGAGATATTCCCTTCTAAGCTTGTACACATCGGTGGAGACGAAGCTCCCCGTACCCGCTGGGCCAAGTGCCCCAAATGTCAGGCACGCATCAAAGCGGAAGGCTTGAAAACAGACAAACAACATACAGCCGAGGACCGTCTGCAAAGCTATTGCATGACACGCATCGAAAAGTTCCTCAACAGTAAAGGAAGGCAGATTATCGGTTGGGACGAAATACTGGAAGGCGACGTGGCACCAAATGCCACCGTTATGTCCTGGCGTGGCACATCCGGCGGCATCAAGGCTGCACAAATGGGACATGACGTAATTATGACACCCAATCTTTACTGCTATTTTGACTATCTCCAAACTGCGGACAGTAAAGACGAACCTCTCGGCATAGGCGGATACGTACCGGTAGAGAAAGTATACAGTCTCGACCCTACCGCTGCGCTTACCGAAGAACAGGCCAAACATATCCTCGGTGCACAAGCCAACTTATGGACAGAATATATCGCCACTACCGAACATGCAGAGTATATGATACTCCCACGCATGGCTGCCCTTGCCGAAGTGCAATGGACACAGCCTGAAAAGAAAGATTACGCGGACTTTACCCAACGCCTGCCGCGCCTCATCAAGTTCTACCAACGGGATAGCATGAATTATGCCAAACACATATTCGATATCCAAGCGGAATATACCACTACCCAAGAAGAGGACGGAAGCGGTAGCGGAGCTATAGTAGCCACGCTTCGCACCATTGACAATGCTCCCATTTACTATACCTTAGACGGTACTGAGCCCACTACAGCCTCCGAACAGTATAACGGAACCGGCATCGTTATCCGCCAGTCCGCCGACTTGCGTGCTGTTGCTATCCGCCCTGAAGGAAAAAGCAAGGTAACAGAAAAAAACTTCTACATCAACAAAGCCACTTTCTGCCCGATTGAGCTGACAGGTACACAGCCCACTCCGAAATACGCCTTTAAAGGTGCTACCGCTTTAGTAGACGGAATGAGCGGAATTGACAATTATGCAACCGGCGAGTGGATTGGCTTTTTGGATGGAGACGTAACGGCTGTTATCGACCTCGGTGCGTCAAACGGCAATGCCGCAGGCAAGACAGTTGCCGAATTACCGGAGATAAAGCATGTCTCTACCCATGCCGTAATAGACATGGGCGCCTGGGTTGCAGGATGTACAGGCCTGACAGTATCAGTGTCTGACGATAACAAAAGCTTCCGTGAGGTGGCAGCCAAAGAGTTTCCCGTTGAAATGGACAGCCGTAAAAAAGCTGTGGCAAACTATGAAGTTACTTTCGAACCGGTGAAAGCACGCTATGTTAAAGTATTAATCAAGCGTACCCC
>OOAG01002064.1_pt1 | contig 13692 bp, 10 predicted proteins | sample 1671461 | NCBI WGS metagenome assembly OOAG01 (sample SAMN06348159, study PRJEB24527) | human gut metagenome | biome: human gut; feature: ankylosing spondylitis patient; material: feces | host: Homo sapiens | place: China | collected 2015-10 | reverse complement strand
GCGACCACCGAGATCTACACTCTTTCCCTACACGACGCTCTTCCGATCTAAAACAGATTGGAAATCGGTTATATTCAATTTATCAATTATTCAAGACCAAGAATAAACGAGGTTTTAGCTGGGGATTGATGTAATTCGCAATTTTTATTGTAAATTGCCTTATATGAATGATGCTTAGTCGAAATATATTCATTACTTTTGCCATGTATAGAGAACTAATCATTTACCAAATGGAAATGACAAAAGACATAAATCGAATTAAAGTGGTACTCGTTGAAAAGAAACGAACCAACAAATGGCTGGCTGAACAACTTGGGAAGGATCCGGCTACGGTATCGAAATGGTGTACGAACACTTCGCAGCCGGGATTGGAGACTTTGCTTCAAATAGCCAACGTGCTGGAAGTCGATGTAAAGGAGTTGCTGAACTCCTCACTGGAAGGTGAGGTACAAATGGTAAGACTTGTAAAGTAACAGAAACACGGATTTGTTTATGAATAAGAATGAACTGGCAAATAAGATACGCAGAATAGATGGTCTGACAAACGGCGAGAAATCGGCATTGATAGAGCTGCTCCGCAAACAGAAGAAATATGGATTGGTATGGGAAGACAAGCCCGAAGATGTGGAGGAACGGCTTCGCGAGGAGTTGCCTGTGCTGATTGAAGATACCGGCAAGGCTATTATCAGCGAGGAGGCCGATGCGCCCAACCATATCCTCATTGAGGGAGACAACCTTGAAGCCCTTACCGCCCTTGCCTATACGCACGAGGGACAGATTGATGTTATCTACATCGATCCGCCGTATAACACGGGCAACAAGGATTTTGTCTATAACGACCAGTTTGTGGATAAGGAAGATTCTTACCGTCATTCCAAGTGGTTGTCGTTTATGTCGAAGCGCCTGCACATCGCCAAGCAACTATTATCGGACAAGGGCGTTATCTTTATTTCCATTGATGATAATGAACAGGCTCAGTTGAAATTGTTGTGTGATGAAATATTGGGAGAAAACCACTTCTTAGCTCAATTAATCTGGAAAAAGAAACAAGGAGGAGGTAATGACTCAAGTTATATTGTAACAGAACATGAATACGTCCTATGTTATGGTCAAAATCAAACGACATTGGGTCTAGATAAAACATATACTTTAGACGATAAACTTTATCCTTTTTCCGATGATAAAGGAGATTTTGGACTTGTAACATTAGATAAAGCCTCTATTCAGATTAGTAATTCTCTAATATATGAAATAATTGGTCCTGATGGTAAAAAGTATTTTCCACGTATCGTTAAAGGAAAGCAATCTTGTTGGAGATGGAGCAAAGAAAAGGTAAAAAAACAATATGATGAACTTGTATTTAAGAATGGCAAAGTGTATACTAAATATTACAGACCGAAAGGAGTCACACCTCGAAGTTTATTATATGATGCTAAATATGGACGAACAGAATCAGGAAATGACGATATTAAGGCAATATTTGATTCAAAACCATTTGGCTATCCAAAGCCTGTATTGTTAATCAAGCATTTAATATCAATATGTACAAATGAACATAAAACTATCCTCGATTTCTTCGCAGGTAGTGGCACCACTCTCCACGCTACGATGCAACTCAATGCAGAGGACGGCGGTCACCGCCAGTGCATCCTGGTGACCAACAACGAGAACAATATCTGCGAGGAAGTAACCTACAAGCGCAACAAACGGGTAATACAAGGCTATACCACCCCTAAAGGAGAAGAAGTGCCGGGACTGACAGGCAACACGTTGCGTTACTATAAGACGGACTTCATTTCGCGCGACCGCACGCCCCGGAATATGCGCGCATTGGTCGCCGCCTCTACCGACTTGCTTTGCATAAAGAACGATATTTACAGGGAAGCCAAACTTGTCGGACGGAATATCAACCCGAAGATAGTCCGCTATTTTGTAGAAGGCGACAGAAGCATGCTTGTCATCTACGACGAGCGGGCCATATCCGCCATTGCGGAAATTCTTGAGACGGTAGAGCCGGGCAAAGAGAAAATCAAGGTGTATGTGTTCTCTGCGGGCAGTTATGCCTATGATGACGAGTTTGAGGAGGTTGCGGACAAAGTAGAGCTTTGCGCTTTGCCGGATGCCATCTATCAGGCTTATCAGAAAGTCCTGCCCAAACGCCGGCCGAAGTTCCTGCCTGAAGCAATTGAAGAAGCGAGACAAAGCAAAGCCGACGAAAACGGAATATTTCACTTTACGGACGGGGAGGCAGAGGTATGAACGAAGAAATGAATAGAGGAAGTATCATCCTGTATCAGACACCGGACGGACAGTCGAAGATAGAAGTCACGTTGTCGAATGACACCGTGTGGCTCACGGCCGACCAGATGGCGGAACTGTTCCAACGCAACAAATCCACCATTTCAAGGCATATAAGGAATATATTTGAAGAAGGAGAGCTCAACGCAGATTCAACTGTTGCATTTTTTGCAACAGTTCAAAATGAAGGCAAGCGTAAGGTGGAAAGGAATATAGCTTTCTATAACCTCGACATGATAATCAGTGTCGGCTACCGTGTCAATTCCCACCGGGGCGTACAGTTCCGCATCTGGGCGACACAGGTGCTGCGTGAATACCTGATAAAAGGATTTGCCATGAACGACGAGCTGTTGAAACGTGCCGGAGGAGGCAATTACTTTGACGAATTGCTTGCCCGCATTCGTGATATACGTTCTTCGGAAAAAGTATTTTACCGCAAGGTATTGGAAATCTACGCGCTCAGTATCGACTATGACCCACGGGCAGAAGCGACACAACAGTTCTTCAAGACTGTGCAAAACAAGATGCACTTCTCGGCTCACGGGCATACGGCTGCTGAAATAATCTATGAACGCGCCGATGCACAGAAAGACTTTATGGGCTTGACATCATGGATAGGCGCATTGCCCAAACGTACAGACGCAGAAGTGGCGAAGAACTATCTTTCAGCGGATGAACTGGATACGCTGAACCGCATTGTCAGTCTGTATCTTGACTTTGCGGAATTACAGGCAAAATCGCACCAGCCCATGTATATGAAAGACTGGATTCAAAAGCTGGACGATTTTCTGAAGCTCTCAGGGAAAGAACTACTCACCCATGCGGGCAGAATATCGGCAGAAATAGCCAAACAAAAAGCCGACATGGAATACGACAAGTTCAAGGTAAGGAGTGCCAACGAGCTTACCCCGGTGGAAATACATTTTTTAGAGAACTTCGAGAAAGAACAGAAAAAGTTGAAGCAATGAAAAATATACAATACCAACAAAAGGCAGTAAACGAATTGGTGGAAAAGACCATCGGACTGCTTTCACTCAGCGGCAACCGCCATACACTCATATTCAAGGCGCCGACCGGCAGCGGAAAGACCGTGATGGCTTCGGATATGCTCATGCGGCTGAACAATGAACTGGCTGAACGCCCGGATGCACCTTTCATCGAAGTGGCATACATCTGGATTGCTCCCAACAAACTGCATGAGCAAAGCTATTTCAAGATGAAAAACCATTTCACGGAAACGAAGATTCTGCGTCCCGTGATTTATGACGAGCTTGACCATTCCATAGAAGGATACATACGTCCCGGAGAAATCCTGTTCGTAAACTGGGAAAGCATCAACAAGGACAACGCTGTGATGGTGCGCGAAACAGAACTTTCGGCTTCACTGTATGACATTACCCGCCGTACACAGGAAGATAACGACATACCTATCATAGTGATTATAGACGAAGAACATATGTTTGGAAGCCGTAACGCCAAGAAATCGGAAAAGGTGCTGAGCAACATTTGCCCGAAGGTGGAAATACGCATTTCCGCCACACCTCTGCCGGAATCTACCGCAAAGGCAGAAGAGCAGGTTACAGTATCGAGAGAAAGAGTGATTGCGGAACAGATGATAAAGGAAAGCGTCATATTGAATCCCGCATTGGAGTTTAATCCGATGCTCGGTACATTGAACCAGCAACTTATCAGTCTTGCCTTGAAAAAGCGTGAAGAACTGGCAGAAGCCTACCGGAAAGAAGGCGTTGACATTAATCCGTTGCTTCTCATACAATTGCCCAACGACGGGGAGACGATGACCGGGGATGACAATTCGGTCAAGGAAGAAGTCCTGACCTATCTTGACAGCATAAAAGGCATCAATGTGGCTAATGGAAAACTTGCAATATGGCTGAGCAATGAAAAAACAGACAATTTGCAGACAATAGTCAACCCGGATGATATTACCGAGGTCCTGTTGTTCAAGCAGGCCATTGCCTTAGGATGGGATTGCCCGCGAGCTGCCGTGCTGTTGATTTTCAGAAAAATAGAGAGTTTTACTTTCTCGGCGCAGACCGTAGGACGTATTCTTCGTATGCCGGAACAGCGGTTTTATCAAAACGATATGTTGAACAGAGGCTATGTCTATACCAACCTGAGCAAGGATATTATCGAGATTGTGAAAGACGATATGGACTATCTGTCCTCGCTTCACGCCGTGCGTCGGATGAATCTGAACAATGTGTCGCTCGTTTCTGAATACAACGAGCGTACCTCTGCAGACCGTAATCGTCTGGGATCAGACTTCAAGAAAGTTCTTATAGACACTTTTGAAAGGAACTGGCTTGTAAAGGACTTTATGCCCTCATTGTTTACAGCAGCTGAACTTGACGGAATAGCCGAAGAAGAAGTAAGCGATGAAGATCGGGAAAGCCAGACCTACAAAAATCGTAAGGCCGTAGAGGATAAAATCAATTTCAATGTAAGAAGCATCGGAATAGAGATAGTGGAAGACCTCAGTATCACGGGAGAAGTCGGGCAGACCATGATTCGCAACAAGGCAAAATACGTGCGGACCATGCAGGAACTGGATGCCGCTTATATGGCTTTTTGTGCAAAGGAACTTGGAAACGGGTATGAAAAAGTTAGTATAAAGACCTTGGCCGTGGCTTTATTGGAAGCTATGGAGGATTTGTTTGAGTTGTTTGAGAGTGATGCTATCAAGGTCATTCTATATCATGCCAACCGCCCTAAATTTGCGGATATTATAGAAAAGGCGCTGAAGCAATATGCCATAGTTCTTTCACGCCGGCGTGCCGCATATCGTGCCAAAGGATACGTAAAATACACATGGGAAGTTCCGGCAGACAGGTTCTACAAGGAAGATACGAACAGCGTGTGTCCGAAGATAGAAAATCATGCATTGATGCCGTATATCCAGGAAAATAGAATATCTTCACCTGAACAGAAATTTACAGCATTTTTAGAGGAAAACACGGAATACATTGACTGGTGGTATAAAAACGGTGATTCAGGAAAACAGCATTACGCCATCAGTTATACAAACGTGAACGGCGATAAAGCTTTGTTCTATGTCGATTTCGTGATACGGATGAAGAATGGACAAGTCTTTCTGTTTGATACCAAGAGCGAAAACAGCGACAAGAATGCTCCATGCAAACACAATGCTTTGATTGATTATATCCATAACGAGGAAAATGCCGACAAGCACTTGAAAGGCGGTGTTGTAATACAAAGTGGAGAGAATTGGAAGTATTGCCCAATAAAAATAGAGAACACAACAGACATAACAGGTTGGGACAGTTTTTATCCCGATGAATATAAAGCATAACGGTTATGGCAAAAGGAATCGACCCAAAATTTGTGCATTATGGCATCCGCAAAGATGACCTTGCAACGATTGAAGCCATCTGCGAAGCCGAAAGTATTGATTTTAATTGGCTAAGCGAGGAAATACTGAAAGCCTATCATGCCAAAAAGGTGGATGTGATAGAAATGAGTGACAGCGATGCGGAAGAGATAATACGAGCTGCCATACAGAAAGTACGTCAATAAATGAATTTGAAGTCATGCTCATACAGAAGATAAAGATAAGCAATTTTAAGACCTACCTGTCTCTCGACCTCGACCTGACAGTGGATGACGACCGCCCGATTATACTTATCGGCGGCTCGAACGGCGGTGGTAAGACAACCCTGTTTGAAGCCATAAGCGGTGCGCTTTACGGGCTTAAAATAGAGAGTAAGGAACATTTCATGGAGTTACTCAATCAGGGAGCGATTAATACGGTGAAGCCGGAAATCAGTCTGCAAATAACTTTTGTAGGCAAGGTGTTGGGGCAGCAGCAGAAGTATATCCTGAAGAGAATCTACCAGTTGAATCCGCAAGGTTGTCCGCTAGAAAGCGTTTCCCTGAACATGAACGGCAATATGTATGTGTATGGCACTATGACCGCACCGAAAGAAAGAGTACGTGCTGAACAGGAAATCAGAAAAATCATCAAAGCCAATCTGCCGCAGGAATTGAGCCAGTATTTTCTGTTTGATGCCATGCAGTCAAGTGAACTGCTGAAGAAAAACGTGTTCCAGCAGACCATCCGTGACAATTTTGAGAATGTACTCGGATTCAAGAAATACCTCCAACTCAAACGGGCATCGGAGAAGTTGCAGCAAGAATGGGCACAGCAACGATTGGAAGCCGAACAAGAAGCCAAGGAATACAACAATCTGTGCAGTCAGAAAGAAAATCTTATGGCTGAAATGAACACTTGCCTTGCCGAGCAGGACAGACTGTACAAATATATGGCATCGGTCGAGGACGAATATCAGCGTGCCAAAGAGGGAGCGCAACAGGCAATGAACCTGAACAAGCGGATTCAGGATGTTGACGGAAAAATACGGGCGATAACCAATGAAGCCGCCGATTATGCGGAGAGTCTGAAAGCATTTATCGAGAATATCGAAATAAATGTCTTTCTACCCAAGTTGGCATCCAATCTTTCTCAGGAAATAAACAACATACTCCGCATAAAAGAACAGTTGCTGAAACAGAGTACCGGCGCTTATCCGATAGAAACACTCCGTGATGTGACGGCAAAGATTATCGATTACCTGAAAGAATTGTCATTGTGCAGCCAGGCCGTAGATGAGGAGAATGTGGTTGCACACATGATCGCCTTGCAGAATACTACCAACGCTCAAGATCCATACGACTATCTGGACGATGCAGAGGTTGAAGCCTTAAAGGAATTGCCGAAAAAAGGAGGCGGAAACCAGTTCGTGACGCTTGATCGTAAACGCCAGGACATGGAAATACGGCTCGCCAACCTTGACAATCTGCGTACAGAAAAGCGAACGCTTGAACAGACACAGGCAGGCGGCAACAATCTCCTGATTGCCAATTATGAGGATGCGAAACGCTCTGTCGAGAAATTGAAGTCGCAGGAAGACAGCCTGAGAAGCGAGATACAACGTCTGGAAAAACGGATTCACCAATATGACGTGCAGATACAGCAAGAGCCGGACTTAAAGTTTGACACTCTGGTAAAACTCCGTCCGTTCTTTGATAAGGTGGCGGACAGCTTACTGAAAAAGAAAAAGGCACAAATTGAGACGGAAATGCAGTCGCAGCTCAACAAACTGCTGGTTTCTTATAAAGGCCATGTCGGCCGGGTGGAATTGTCCGACAGTATGGAGAACTTCAATATCAAGCTATACCATAGTGCAGGTAATGAAATATCCTTGAATCAGCTCAATGCCGCTTCAAAACAGATATTCATACAAGTGCTACTGAAAGTGTTGCGCAATCTTGGAGACTATAACCCTCCTGTAATGATTGATACCGTTATGGGAGTACTTGACAACGAAAGCCGTGACGCATTGATGGAAGAATATTTCCCGCAATTGGCAGAACAGACCATTCTGTTATGCACGACATCGGAAATCTGTACAGATAGCGACTATGTGAAACTGGAACCGTTCATATCGAAAACCTACACACTGCACCGTAATGTGGAGGAACAGAATACGACAGTGGAAGAAGGCTATTTCGGAATATCCCTAAATCAGTAAACGACAATGAGCATAATAAATTTTTCAAACACCCGCCAAATGGAGGGCCTGCTTGACGAAATTAGTCAGGTGAAAGATCTTATCGAGACAAAAATCAACTTATCTCGTGTGGCAGACAGGGAAAAGCGTGTGAGTCTGACGCTCAACAAGGTAATGCGAATCTGTTTCATAGTAGGACTAAGTGTTACCGCAGAGCGTAAGGAAGATGATTACATGGACATCCAGCTTTCCACCACTTCAGCCCGCATTGTGCCAAGTTTCTTTACGATGCACGATTTGTCCACATTATATTCGGCTTTATTGAAGTTGCGTTATGCCAATCTGAATATCGACTGGTCGCAGAATGCCACAGTTTCACGTATCATTGCAGCAGAAATGTTGCGCGGAAGAAATTACTTGTTAGAGGAAAACAACCTGGATTCTTTCCTGTATGCAGTAAACAGTAAAGTGGCTATGGCAAAAGACATTCCGGTACTCAACCTGATTATTGGTAATTATGGCGATGCTGAAATGGAAGCTACGCTCGATATTAATAGCCGCAATATCACCAACTCGCAGATTATTATAGCCGGTGCTACGGGTTCAGGAAAGACCAACCTACTGGCTGTCCTGATGCAGCAGTTCCGGGCATTGTCTTCGGAATCACAATACCCTGTGAATTTTCTATTGTTTGACTATAAAGGTGAGTTCAGCGACATTCAGAACAATCACTGGTTGTCGCATTTCGATGTGGACCGCAGCTGTATTTTAGACCCAATCGAGCATTCCTTGCCGTTTACCCCGTTCAAAGATTTCTCCGGTCGTCCCATTAATGAGATAAACTTGTATTCATCGGAAATGGCCTCTGCTTTATGTTCGATTGACCGGGTTTCTGCAAGTGCCAACATGAACAACCGATTGAGCGAAGCTATTGTGGAGGCATACAAGAAGACAGACGGAGCACCTATTACATTCTCAATGATGTTGGAGGAATATCAGGCAAAGATGACCGATCCGGTTAAGGATGACAGTATTTCGTCTGTGTTGAAGCAACTGGTTCGCGCGAACATATTCGAGGAAGAAGACAAGGCTGACCTTATCGGGGATTGTTATATTATAAAGATGGACGGTTATCCTAAAGATGGTCCAATAGCCAAGGCAATCGTGTATTTCATCATATCAAAGTTGAACAATATCTATGAGCAGCTTGAAAAACAGGCTACCAATGAAGATGTTGTCCAGATTCGTCACTTCTCTATCATTGACGAAGCCCATTATATGCTTGACTTTGACAACCGACCTTTGAGAAACCTAATTGCCGTAGGTCGTAATAAGGGATTGAGCATTATTCTTGCCACTCAGAACATGAGTAGTTTCAAGAGCAAAGGGTTTGACTTCTATGCCAATGCCCAATATCCGCTCATAATGAAACAGCAGACTATCGACGACAAGGTTATTAAAGACCTGTACGGTGTCAGTGGTCAAGAACTGCAAGAGGTACGCACTGCTATAGCCGGGCTTCAGAAAGGCGAATTGATAATCAAAGACCAGATGGCTTTTGCCTTGGGTATGGGTAAGAAGTACAAGAAAATCAATGTAACGCATTTGATATAAATGTATAGAACAACAAATGATAGAAAGGATTATTATAAAGAATTTTAAGGGCATAAAAGAAGCTGATATCTCATTCCATGATAAAATTAATGTTATTGTAGGAAATAATGGTGTCGGAAAATCCACTTTGATTGAAGCCATTTCATTGACATTGGGACATGGAATAGGCCAATTGGAAATTACTCAGTATCTTTTCCATGAATCTACATGGAAGGATTTTGAATCGAATAAAGTCTTACCAGAAATTATTATTGAATTATATTTCAATAAAGATTTTCCTGCCGAATATTCAGGCAAAAACAATAGTCTGTCGATATTTTCTTCAGGAATCAGAGTTAGAATTGCATGTGACAATTCATACCTTTCATTATTCCAAGAACAAAAGGAACAATACAAACATATCCCATGTGAATTCTATACCATTGAAAGATGTTGGTTTTCTGGGGATAATGTCAAACAATTATTAGTACCTTATGTTCCGTGGATTATAGATTCATCGTCTAATACATTTAACAATAAAGCTAATCAATTGGCTACTCGCTTAATATCATATAAGCTATCAGAATCAGAACGAGTACAAGTTAAAGGTTGTTTGAGAACATTAAGAGAACACTTTGAGGGTAATACAAAAGTCAATGTCATCAATTGTTCCTTGAACGATAAAATCAAGGACATATCCCCAGATTTCAAACTGACTGTCGATTTAACAACAAAAATGGCATGGAATACAATCTTATGCCCAGTATTAAAAGAAATTCCATTTTCACAGATTGGTTTAGGAGATCAATGTATTATAAATACATTATTATCCATTGACCCATCTTCCAATGATGACAAGAAAAAGAAAATATTAATCATCGAGGAGCCGGAATCTCATTTATCACATACGAAAATGTATGAATTACTTAGCTATTTAAGTGGTTTTGACGGTCAAATGTTCGTTTCTACTCATAGTAGCTTTGTTGCAAATAAATTATCACTCAATAATTTAATTGTATTAGGGAAAAGTTCAGGTATAATTCAGAGTCAAAGGATTTCAGATTTGGAAGATTATGATTTTTTTGCAAAAGTTCCGAATTATCCAACATTACGTGTGGCACTTTGTGATAAGGCTATTTTAGTGGAAGGACCAACAGATGAAATGGTAGTATTGTATCATTTTATGAAAGAGTACCAATGTCATCCTTTTGCAAAAGGAATAGAACTTATCTCTGTCGGTGGTACAGTATTCAAACATTTTGCATTGCTGGGAGCAAAACTTAAAAAACGTATAGCAGTCATTACCGATAATGACAATCTGAATATTGAAAAATTAGAGACAAAAAGGAATCTACCACAAGAAGAAGTTGTTAGGTTATTTACGGAAAAAGATACATCATTACATACATTAGAGCCTGCATTTGTTAACGCAAATGTAGATAACTTGAAAGGACTATCTAAATTAATCAGAGGGGAAAATGTTGATAAAGAATCTGCGGAATCCCTTTCGGAATATATGAAAAAGCATAAGACAGAGTGGGCTCTGAAATTATTAGAAGATGAATCTTACAATTTCAATGTTCCTCAATATATTATGGACGCTATAAATTGGTTGATTGATGGGGAGAAATAATATTTGCTATATTGCATCTGCTGGTGCAGGGAAAACCACTAAAATTGTAGAAGATGCTGTAAATAACTCAAATAATGACTCTACAAAAAAAATTGCAATCATAACATATACACAAAATAACCAAGCTCATATTCGAAATAAACTTGCAAGTCATAATTTAGGTTATAAAGTCGTGGTTATGGGATGGTTTGAGTTCTTGTTAAAGCACTGGATAACACCATTCAAAACCACTTTGTTTCCACATTTAATAGACACCCACTTAGGAGTGTCATTTGTTAATGGAAAATCAGGACTCAAATCCTATAATGAGAAAATATTTGCCACTTATAAAAAAGACAATTATCGTAAAAAATATTTAACAACAGAAGAGCATAAAGTATTTAGTGATAAGTTATCTGAACTTGCAAATGAATTGTATCTTAAAAATCCCTCGGAACTTACTGAAAGGTTAAATTCGATTTTTGATTATTTGTATTTTGATGAGTGCCAAGATTTTGTCGGCTATGATTATGAAATTATAAAGTTGATACTAACAAGAACAGGTATAACTTGCGTATTTGCAGGAGATCCGCGCCAGCATACATATTCAACACATACATCATCTAAATACAAAAAGTACTCTGGCGACATAGCTTCATTTATCCAAGATTGTGTAAATAAAAAAAATAAGCGCTATGTTACTATAGACGAAACAACTCTTGTAAAATCACATAGATGTCCGAGATGTATATGTGATTTTGCAAGTTTGATTATGCCACAATATCCCGAAATGAAATCAGTAAAAGAAAATTCTCAACAAGAACATTGTCTATTAATTAAGAACTGTGATGTTGGGAACTATGTAGATAGATTTAATCCAGTTGCTCTAATTTGGAATAATAAAGCCTTGAAAAATATCCATCCAAATATTAAGCAGAGATATAACATGGGAGAAGTAAAAGGCTTGGATTTTCCTAATGTTATAGTTTATCCAACAGAAAACATGTTGACATGGATAAATAATACAACTAAACAATTGGCTGATGAAACACGCGCAAAACTATATGTTGCTGTAACAAGAGCTGAAATTACAATTGGGATAATTGTACCAGATGATTTTTGTTTACCTTCTGAATCTATACTTCAATTTTGGAGTAACCCTGATTGAAATGTAATAATTATAATTGATTGCTTTGTTATTTCACGACTATTATATTAAAGACTTATTGATAATAAATATATTTCTTAAATGAATGTGATAACGGCAACCGGACAAATCTGGCGACAGAAATACGCTTCTCCCCGAGAAGGAAGATTTCCGTCGGCCACCGCAGGCCGTGAGGATTTGCAAGGTGCAGCTGTTATCCGTTACTTTCGCGGAACAATAAGCCGGAAGGTCAGGACGGACTGCAAGGACAAAGATATAAAAGGATTGAAAGACAGATATAAAGGGAGGCGATAAAAAGGGAAAAAGAGGATAAAAAAGGCAGATGCCAGCCTACAAAAGCCAGCCGGCCCCGGCAGGACGAAACACAGGAAAACCTGCCCGATCATCACGACCGGACAGGCAAAAGGTTAAATCAATGAATCACGGTCAGGCAGCCCTGACAGTATTTTCTTCTTCGGGAACTTCGGACTGCGGACGCTCGGCTTCCTTGAGTGCCTCGTCAATCCGCTGCTGCAATTCCTTACATCCCTGTTTCAACCGCTCCAGTTCTTCCGCCTTGCTCCACTTCCGGGCGGTGATTTCCTGCAAGGTCGGTATTTCGTGCTGTAGCATGGCTATCTGCTTCTGCTGCTTCTCTATCAAAGACGGCATCCTTTCAAGTGCGGCCTGCGGGTATCGTGCCGATTCGGCAAATCCCAACGGCAGGGCTCCCGACACGCCACAGCGGTATTTCAGTCCGCTTACGCCCTCTACAAAGAAAGCGTTACGGTCGAACGAGCCGGAAAGGGTGTACTCGCTGCGGACAAGCAGATTCAGCCCCATATAGCTGCCAATGGTACGGTAAGCCTCGCCCCTGTATGTCTTGGCTATGCGGTGCAGTTCACGGCCTGTCTCTTCCCGGGTAGCCTGCTGCAGATTGAGCAACAGCGTTTCCCTGTTGCCGCTATAGGATGCGATATACTCCATATCCTGCTCGACCTGCGCCACGATGCGCTCTGCCTTGCCGACAGCTTCCGTGTTGGCCGCAATCTTACGCTCCGCACGGATGCGCTCTTTCTTGAATATGGCCTGTTCTTTCTCCAGCTGCATGATTTTGTTGTCGAGCTTGGCCTTGTTCAAAAGGTCAGTATTTCCTGAAAGGATAGCCACGAACTCGGCAAAGTTCATTCCGCTGTCCTCGTCCATGCAGTCCTCGTCGATGCGGCGCACGGCAATAGTGCCGTTGTTTATCTGGTTGATAAACATCTGCTTGTTTTTGAGCAGGTTGAACTTGTAGGCATCCAAAGTCTTCTCTGTTCCATAGATGATTATGTCCACCACGTTACCGCCCCAGAGTTTCACGGTGTTGCCCTTGCGTACCGCACGACCGTTGCGCTGCTCCATGTCGGCAGGTCTCCACGGTATCTCCAGATGATGCACCGCCACAGCCCGCTGCTGGGCGTTGACCCCAGTACCGAGCATCGACGTAGAGC
>OOAG01002059.1_pt1 | contig 13716 bp, 10 predicted proteins | sample 1671461 | NCBI WGS metagenome assembly OOAG01 (sample SAMN06348159, study PRJEB24527) | human gut metagenome | biome: human gut; feature: ankylosing spondylitis patient; material: feces | host: Homo sapiens | place: China | collected 2015-10 | reverse complement strand
TGTGAATGATCATCTGGTAAATTGTATCTGCAGAAAATAAAATTATCCATCAAAATAAGCCAAAACAGATAATATCCGCCGCCCCTAGACAGCAGCGCTTCGATTGGGGGCAGTCGTGATTTGACCCAGTATGATGTTGGCTTTGACGTTGATGACAATGTATATGTTGCGGAGCCCCTGAATAGGAGTTCCGCATATCCAGCTTGGAAGAGGGTATGAAATTCACCTTTCCGTAAGGCTATCTGCGCCTAAGCAGCGTGCGGGCATCTTCCTCGCTCTGAGCGATCGCCATAGACGCTTTACCCTGCTCCGCTTCCTCCGGATCAAACTTGACCTATAATCCGGGGACGGAAAGCAATGCGCATTTCTCCTCGATGGACTCCATGAGTGTTGCAGCTTCATCAGGTCACGTAAGTAATCAGCCCGGCAAGATGCGCCCTGAGTTGTTCAATGTCCGAAACGCCCCCTTCATCGAATCCTTAACCCATCCCCTGGCTCAGCCGGGAGATGGGTTAAGGATCCGAAACCGGTTTCCTTCGAAAAGCTACTCGGCCTCGCATAATGCATTCCCGTTTGCGGACTCCCCCTTTCGGGACAGGTATGTTCTCCCATCAGGAATCCGTCGGAGACGTCGGAGAAGGGGTCTGTTCGGCCTCCCGTTCTTTGATGTAGCTCTTCCAGCCGGGACACCAGCCCGTATGCCAGCGCCAAATGTGGGCCAGTAGCGATTTTGGTTTTCTTTCCGCATAGTTCCGGAAACGACATACTTCACATCTACGTACGGACACTTTTCATGCCTCCCCTCTTTTTCTTGACCATTCGTCATAAGTAAACTGTACAGACGGAAACAGGTTTCGCTTGCGTACCATCTTGCGCCCCCCTCAGGATTCATTTCGCCCGTCAGCCTCATTTCAATCACGGCACGGCCCACCGATTCTTTTCAACAGCATCGCCTGTCCCACTCTCAGGTGACCAAAGAGGGAGTCCTGCGGTTGGGGCACTCTTTTTTGGGGCAGAGCTGACAGTTGTAAAACTTGCTGTCGGTCTGGAAGAACACACCCGAAACACTGTACTCGGGCCGCATCATCAGGCTGGGCAATAGGGTCACACCCAGTTTCTCGGGCAGTGGGGCCAACAGTTCAAACAGGGGCACCTGCTCCTCAAGAGACCATACCTTCAGCGAACCGGGATTCATAGCTGAAACCTGAGCAATACCGTACCGCTCTAGAAGCGTCCTTTCCAGCAGGTTTTCAGCCTGCTGAACGGCCACTTCCCGCAAGGCACTGGCGAATACCTGCTCCAGCGAGGAAGAAAGGGAAAGGCTCCAGTCGGCCAGTTCCATCCCTTCACTCGCCAAATAGGGAAAGGCCCGCCCCAGCCCATTCATCTTCTGACGCAGCAGCGGGCTGGAAAAAGTCACTTCTCCGACCTGTACCTTCTCTTCGTCCAGTATGGTCAGGCCGCACAGCCTAGCCACGGCTTTGGGCCTAGCCACGCGCGCAGCTTCCTCCGCTAACCGGCTCAGCCGATCCATGAACTTTGTCTGCCCGGGCCGGATGCGCAACCTGCACCCTAGGGATTCCAGATCAAATTCCAACGGCACGGTTTCGACAAGAATGACATTCTGATCCATGAATCCTCTCCATCAGTTGCAGGATGGCCGCATACGGTTCCTTTGCCTCACCCGGATATCAAATCGAGCCATCACCAAGTCGGCACAAAAATATTGTACGCACAATCGGCATAGGTACAGCGTAACTGCTTAAGGGATATAAAAGTGGTATGGAATGCGTCCACCCCCTCAGGTTTATCGATACCACCTATGTGACGAATGCCGTCTGAAGAGTAAAATTTACCGCTGTGAGGGGGACGTCTGCGGGATGTCCCCAGGTCGGCATCAGGTTCATATCCTGAGCCCCCGGTGAAGCGATTAGGCAATCTTCGCCGAGAAACTGACCATGCGCCTTCCCGGGAGCTGAGGATTCGGTCCGCCGCTGCCGGACGAGCGGGCTCGTTTGCGCCCCTCTCGCTCGCCGCTTCGCCTGATCAGGAGCTGCGGGCTGTCGGTCTGGATCTGTAAACACTCAAATTTGTGGCGGGAAAAATCTATTTTTTCAGCATGTTCAAACTCTGCCCGCAGATATGGCCAAACCCGGGCAAAGGTACCATCCGCACCCCACTTCCTGAAACGCCGCCATGCGGTCACGTAGTTCCCCAAAGATCGGGGCAGCTCGCTCCAGGGGCAACCCGTGGTGAGCACATGCAGAATGGCTTCCAGAGTTTGCCTGTTATCCGCCGGAAGACATCCCCGCAATCATGGCCGTACCAAGAGGAGTAGCCGGATATATTCCCACTGTGCGTTGGTGAGCCTATATACTGACATGGCCATGCCTGCCGTTATTGCGTCATGCCCCGGGGTGCCGGGCCCACTGAAGTTTCAAAACGACACTGTACCGGACACTCCACCTATCGCATGGGTAAAGCCATGAGGCCAGCCGGGGACAAAATGGAGCATCAGCACCACGAGAGCCCGGATTATGCCGGGCAAGCTACAGCGCAAATCGTGCCTTCAACATCCATATCGATCGTCTGCCCCGGCACGAGGTGCAGAAACCGCTCCCCGGATTGCCCACCGTGCAGCAACTCGGCCAAATAAGCGGAAGATCCCCATATCTCGGAGTACGGCAACAGCGTAGCCTCCGCCACTTTTCGGGCCTCGTCCACATAGGCGTCCCCCATCTCCGGCCAGCGGATATGGCAAGCGTTCTTGTAGTTATCGAGCAGCGCGTTTTCCGCCTTCATCATCCGGGCGGCTTTGGCCGCGCCGAATTTTTTCTCATATACGGAAAAACGCCTATACGATTCCAGATGAAAGGGAACCAAAAAATATTTCAACCACCCCGGGCTGATCCAGTATGTGGCACCCTCCCGGGAAGAAGCGTTGGCCCCCTTCTGGTCAAGCCCAAGCAGCAACGGAATACAATCATGCAGTTTTGGGAAAACCAACGTTGCCCGGCTGGCGTGCACGCCGCACAACCCGCGCCCACACAGCCCGTAGCCGCACAGAACCGCCAACGGCCCGTCGTTCTCCTGTTCAAAGGCATCCACGAGGCCTTGAAACGCGCTGCGCAGTTTTTCCGGATAGTCATGCAGCCGCTGCTCCAAAAAGTTCATGGGAGGCGGATTCCGCATCTCCGATCCAAGCACTTCCAACTCTCGACGAAGGACTTCACAGGCGATAAGCAATGTTTTCATACTATTCCAAATGTTGCCGTCAAAAAATGCAGGGCCTTTGCGCAGTGCGGTTTCACGGGGCAATCCCCAAAGATTCCCTATAAGGGCCAAGAGCGTGCTCACAAAGGTTCGGTGAGCACCGCCGCCCCCCCCGCAGCATGAGTGTTCGCCAAGGCGACGTGGCGCAGCCGCATCTTTTAGGATGCGCCTTTCCCTCCAAGAGGCGGAAAACCGATTTCCCTCACGAAAAGGTCGTTGAATTCTACATGGGTCGAGAGTTCGACGGGCTTCACGAAAGAGGCGATCCGGTCGGCCATCTTCCGTTCTCCCAGAGAAAGCAGGCACAAACCCGCCCCTTCCGCAGCCGCGTTGCCGATAGGAATGATCTTATCGACCGAAATGCCTGGGAACATGCCCAGAGCGACGGCCTTTTCCCGATCCAAATAATTGCCGAACGCACCCGCAAGGTAGATCCGGTCGATCTGGGATGCTTCGATTTTCACTTCCTTAAGCAGAACCGCAATGCCCGCCGCAATGGCGGCCTTGGCAAGCTGGAGTTCCCGGATATCCTTCTGCGTAATGACAATGTCCCGTTCGTTGCCCTGCTCGCCAGCAAAGGCCAACACAAATTCCCGCATACCGCCGACCGTGCGTAACCTGCCCCCGAGAGGCTGGGAAAGTGCCGGGGACTTTTCGCCCGCAAGCCGACCCGAGACTCCCAGCAGGCCGCAGCGGAGCAGTTCGGCCACCGCATCGATGAGCCCGGAACCGCAGATTCCCTGCGGAGGCATATCGCCGATTACCCCCAACCGGACGGTGCCGTTTTCGAGCAGGACGCTCTCAATGGCCCCGTCTCCCGCCCTCATGCCGTTCTGGATATGCGCACCCTCGAAAGCGGGCCCCGCCGCTGCAGAACAGGCCAGCAGCCAACCCTTGTAGCCCAGAATGATTTCGCCGTTCGTTCCGATGTCCACGGCAAGGGAGTAGCCCTTCTGTTCCCACAGCTTCGTGGCCATGGCGACGCCAAGGGTATCGGAGCCCACATAACCGGAGATGTTCGCGAGGACATGCACGGTCCCTTCCGGATGCATGGGCAACCCCAGCCTGCCGCCCTTGACCACTGTGCGCGGGCGATAACAGGGGATAAAGGGCGCCACGGACAGATTTTTGGGATCGACGCCCAGAAACAGATGGCTCATGGTCGTATTGCCCACGGCAACGACGCTGTACACATGGTTCTCGTCGATGGAGAGGCTCCGGAGAAGGCCGCGCATGGTTTCGGAAATGCCCTTGATGGTCACGGCCTGCATCTTCTCGAGATTTTCACGGCCTGCTGCAGCGGTAATCCGGCTCAGCACGTCGGCTCCGAACACACGCTGCGGGTTGGCCGTACCGTCTGCATCCAACACTTCGCCGGAAAGCAGATCGACGAGGTAGACCGCGATGGTCGTCGTACCGATATCAAGGATGAAGCCGTACCGGAGGGCATGGGTATCGCCGGGTTCGACGGCGATCAGTTCGTCCTCGACCAACACCGCGGTAACCTCAAAATCCGCCTTCCGCACAATCTCAGGCAGGCCGCCCAACAGGCTGAAAGCCACCTTCTTGTTCTTGCCCACCTGAGCCAGAATGCGCTCCAGATCGGACGCCTGATCCCGCAGGCTGGGCTTGGGCAACTGGATGAACTTCTTCTCGATCAACGAATCGGAGTACTTTTTTTCTTTCTGGAGGTTGGGCAAACGGACCTTTCTCCGGACGTCATCCCGGCCAGCCGAGATCTCGATGACCACATCCTCCCGGATCAGGCTTTGGCAGGCAAGAACCTTGCCGTGCCCCCTGGTCATGAGGAACGACTCATCCCCCTCAACCGGAGCCAGCGTTCCGGAACGCACCTTCACGGCGCATTTGCCGCAAATGCCGCGCCCTCCGCACTCCGCACCTTCCAGTATGCCCGCCTTGAGCAGGCAATCCTTCAGGCTTGTTCCCGCCTCAGACTGGAAACGATACCGCTTGCCGCCGGCTAACACTTCGATGTTCATGATGCTCATGTCCGCCCACCCCTGTTGCCCGAACCCGTTCAGGAAAGCGAAAACGGAACCCGGCATTGCGTGTTCCAAGCCGCTATCAATTTCTCTGCGATCTCGTCTCCCGCCTTGGGAATGATGACAATCTTCGATTCATTGCCGCTAGCTTCCAGAACCCTCGTCTCGACCTTGTCGTTGACCCCGTCCACATGGAACCAGCCATGCTCCGTATCCGAAAGGATTCCCTTGACGCGCAGCGCTCCGGGCAGGATCTCGCGGACAAAGGCTTCCACCCTTTCCGGGGGCAGCCCTTCCGTCGTCGTGATGATGTACTGGCCCGGCCTCGTGTATGATTCCTTGGCGCTCCGTTTAACAAACTTGCTCTCCAGAGGAGAAGACGTAGAGACTTCGTGCATGGAGGAATCCAATATCCCTTCAACACATGCGTAACTGGTTTCAACAATCCCGGCGTGCGGGTTGAGCTGCCTGATCTTTTTCCGAATCCGAGACAGCGTCTCGCCGTCTGCGAGCTCGATCTTGTTGATGATGATCCGTTGGCTGGCGATGACCTGCTCTTCCACCGCATTGATGTCCTCAACCAGATCAAGGAAGCTCTCCGGATCTATCAGGGCGATCATGCCCTGATAGACGTAATGGCCGCCAGTAAGCCGCTTCAAATCGCATAGGATATTCCTGAGCGGAAACGGATTGGCCATCCCGGAGGTTTCCACAATCACGACATCCAGAGAACGCTTGGCGAGCAGGACAAGAGCCTCCAGAAAATTGCCGGAAAGGCAACTGCAGAAAACCTGCCCGTCGTTAAGTTCTTCAATCTCGATGTCTTTGGCCCGAATGAGGCTCGAGTCGATATTGACCCGGCCCCATTCGTTGATGATGACGCCAATCTTTTTTCCCTGCGCGGCCGCTTCGTCGAGGATACGGTTCAGCAGCGTCGTTTTCCCCGAGCCCAAGAACCCGGTAATGAAGAGCAGAGGCACGGGACCGCAGGGATTGTTCATAGGGCTTCCTCGATCTGCCGGATAAGGTCGTCCAGATTGGGAATGAGCGACGAGTACTTCAGTTCACCGTTGAGATACAGGCTGGGCAACTGCTTCACGCCCATCTTCTTGATCCGGGAGATGTTTTCAGGCGTGTTGTACATGTATTCCACGACATCGATCCTGTCGCCGAAATGCTTCTTCGCGTCTTGGGCGACGCCCCACATGTACGTACAAGCCGCGCAAGCCGTGGAATCCAGCGTGAAGGCTTCCAACAGGGGCTTTTTCAGATTGCCGTAGTCGGGCAGTTCCACATCCACGTCCATAGAGCTCAACTCATAGTTGGCCACCATCTCGCGGGCCTTGTCGGTATGCAGAACAGCCTGAGACAGAGCGATCGCATTCTCCACCGGAGATGCATAAGGCATGTCTCAGCCAGGGGAGAAGATGAAGTTCTTCCTTGTGTTCAGGCTGTCGATGAGGTCGATGCCCACCTTCATGTTGTCGAGCTGCGTACCAAGCAGCAAGGCGGTCGTCAGGGGGATGTTCCCGCCGATGGCGACATCGTAGCTGTCGGTGAGCTTGTGGGCCGCCACGATGTTGACATTTTCATCAACGGCGAGGGAATCCGGCTTCGTCTGGCACATGAGCTCAAGGATATGAGTCGCGTTGCCGCACACGAAGAAGGACGAAAAGGCGCCCTTGTTGCGGATATGCCTGAAGATCTTTGCATAGGGCTCGAAGACGAAGTTCTTGAAATGGGTTGGGGAAATCTGGGATACGACCGGGTCCACCGGTACGATGACGTCCACGCCTTCTTCCAGATAGAAGTCGGCCATCTGCAACCCCAGTTCCGTGGTGTAGGCCATCAGCTCCTTGACATACTCGGGGTGCTGGCGCGCATCACGGAAAAAGTTCGTTCCCCTCAAGTGGGAAGCCAGCGTATACGGACCGCAGAAGAGCCCGTACAGAGCGGTTCTGTCGCCCACGGCCTTTTTGATGCGCCGCGTGACATCCAGTACCAGAGGGATTCGTCCGGAATCTCTAGTGATCTTGATATCGGGAATTTCAAAAGTCGATTCCAGGGGATGCGAGCGGACGCTGGGCGGGCCGTTCTTTTCCCATTTGATGGTGCAGCCCAGAATTTCCGCTTCCAGCTGCAGGTCAAACAGGAGGATCAGGCCATCAGGCGCATACATCTTTTCCACTTCCAACAAAGACTCGACGAGCTTGTCCGCGTCCTGATAGACTTCATCGGCAGTGTATCCCTTCAAAAACCCGGCATGGACCCCAGCCATGGGAACCCAGGCGGGACGTTCCGTTTCTTCATGCCTAAGCGTTTTAAAAAGCACTTCTTTGCCAGTCATGCAAGACTCCTTTGTTGATGTTTGGAGCTGCAGGATGCCTTCCTGTAATGGCATCATTTTCGGAAACCGCCGACATGCTCCCAGCGACAGCCATCCTCTCGTGATGCAGCTGTTTTTACCGATTCATGTCAACGTTCCGAATGTTTTTCGCCAAGCGGCTTCGCCACTCAGTTTCTGACGCTGGCCGCGTAGTCGGAAGAGGCCCTGACCATGGCCAAAATATTTTCCAATGGTGTCCGAGCGGCCAGATCGCAACCGGGCATCATCACGTAACCACCGTCCAGCCCGGCGATTTCGGCATTGGCGTACGCTGCGGCATACACAGCCTCACTCGTCCCCATGCACAGCAGTTCGTTGGGATTGAAATTCCCCACCATAGTGAGTTCTTTGCCTGCGGCCTCCAAAGATTCCTTGAGGTCCACGGGGGAGTCCACGGAAAAGCCGTCAATCCCCAGAGCCTTGACGTGAGGAAGCCTCATACCTGCCTTCCCGCAAATATGCAGCAAAAATGTTTCACAATTTTTCAACTGGGAGGTGAGCCCCTCGAGCGTGGGGACTACGTGTTGCTCGTACATTTTTGGGCTGATCATGTCTCCGGACGAACAGGGGTCACAAGTCTGGATGAGATCGCAACCGTTCTCACAGTACATGTTGGCGATTTCGGCGCAACAGTCCGTGGCATACTCAAGCAACGGCTTGATATACGGAGACTTCTTCCCCAGCAGGATCATGAACTCTTTCACGCCTACCATCATGCTTGCACCGGAGAAAGGGCCGACCATCTGACCGGCCACGCTCTTTCTGTCGCCCACAAGCTTTTTTATTTCCCGGGATTGGCGCATCATTTTCTGAATCAGTTCACTGTTCTCCAGCCTTTCACGGATTTTCGAGCGATCCAAGGAAGAGATATCCGCCGCAACGTCGTGGATGCAGGGTTTAACCTCGATCGGGGCGCCGATCTTTGAGATCTCGGTGGGGCAACCGAGAGCCTCAAGCAACCCAATCCAGCACCCCAAGCCCGTAGTGACCGAGTCACTCTGCATCTCGTCATATGTCCTGACTATCAGCTCAGCACCAAGATCATCCATCTCGCGCAGATCTTTAAACGAAATCTTTTCCCGCTCGATCATCCACGTTTCACCGAGGAGGATCATCATGGGCACACGATCCACCGGGTTGTGGGCAAAAGCAGCTTTGACACGTTCTTTGGAGGTCATGGTGCGGGGCATAAATTTCTCCTCATTATAGAGCAATGTCCGGATCCGTTTAAGACATATCTCCAACTGATTGCTATAAAAACATTGGGGATGACGGCCTATTGACTGAAGGCACGCCCGCTTCCAGGAACCACCCAGGCCAGAGAAAAGTTCCCGGAAAACGGCTGCATTTCATCGCCTCCGCCGGTGGAACCGACCGGAGGCGATGAAATGTTAGCGTGTCATCATCTTTCCCAGAAATCGCCTCAGGCGATTACGCGGCTAGTATTCCATCGGGAGACCCATCTGGGTCAGTTCCTTCTTCACCTTGTCGTACATATCCATGTACCACTTCTGCGGCTGGACGGTGACGAGGTTGTAGCATTCCCTGAAGTCGCCGCCCATCTTGTGCGCGGTATGGGAGTCAATGGTGGGCTGGTACTTGGCCATGATGCGCTTGACCAGATCGTTGGCATGGGCACGGGTAAGGCGCGCCTTGGCGACGGCTTCGCCCACTTCGGCGGAGAACTGGAGGCCAAGGCCGCTCTGATGGTCCTTAAGCCCGCTCTGGGCACCGGTACCGCCGGAGACGCCGTTGCCGAGCACGACGGCACTGATGGCGGAGGCGGCGGATTCCCAGAAGAAGTTTTCATGACCAATGCCGTGCGTCATCTGCCAGCCACCGCCGGTCAGCGGTTCGCACACGGTGTTCTTGGTAACGGCGGCGTTCTGGTGGTTGCTGCACCACAGGGAGTACTTGCTGGTGTTGCTGAAGTACATGGCGTCCACGGACCAGGAACCGTTCAGCGGCACGTCAAACAGCAGCTTCTGGATGATCCATTCCGCGGTGCCGGTAACGGCCGATGTAGCGGGACCGCCGGACAGGCCGCCGGGGTAGGAGGTCATGACGCTGTAGAAGTTGATGCCGTAGGTATGCCACTGCAGGGCGCGGGAGAGATGCTTGTATTCCACCTTCTGGTGCGGCAGGGTCAGGCAGCAACGGAAGTCGCCCTTATTGGCTCCCCAGCCGGGATCAAAAGCGGCCTGCATAGCGGACATGGCGATGGCGCGGATACCGCCGTCGGCGAGACCGGGACGGCAAACCTGGCGGCAGACGTCCTTAACCTGAGCGACGCTCCACAGTTCGGAGAACATTTCCCACGGAGAGTCGGGGGTAATGGGCATGCCGTAGATTTCCGTCAGGTTCCCTTGGAAGTGGCACATATCAATCTGAGGCACCTGAGCGTAGCTCATGGCAATCTGATGATAGATATCCTGAGAAACGGGGCCGAGAATACGGCCGAGCACGGAAACCGGGTTCTTCACATGATCGTAATCTTCAAAGCCGCGGTGAACGGCGGTGAAGGAATCCTTGCCCACGCCGACGGTGTAACGGTCGGCGGTGTTGGCAGCCGCGTCAAGGATTTCTTTGCGAGAGAATTCAATGATCCTACGGGTATCAGTGCACAACACACCGACTTCTGCTACCAGATCGATGGCGGCCTGCCACAGGCGGTCGAGCATTTCGTCGTCACAGGGGACCATGTGATCCGGGTCATACTTGATGCCCCACTTTTCGGTGATCTTCTTCAGCTTCGGCCAGTAGACCCTCTTGTCAAAGTCGGATTCAAAGCAAATGGGACCGGTAACAGCTCTCGACCAGAAGTCGATAAATTTTCCACGGGCGCCTATACGCATAGAGATTTCCTCCATAGACAGTGTGTGTTCAGGCTCTACTCAAACCCACCGAAACCGCTTACTTCAAGAGGCTCTTCGCGAGTTCCACCGCTTCCACGGCGTCCTTGGAGAAGCCGTCGGCGCCGATCTGCTCGGCCCACTGCGGGGTCACGGGACCGCCGCCCACGATGACCTTATACTTGTTGCGCAGGCCCTTGGCTTCGAGGAAGTCGATGACTTCCTTCTGGCTGGGCATCGTGGTGGACATCAGGGCGGAGAGGCCGATGATCTGAGCACCGAATTCCTCGGCGGCGGTGATGAACACTTCACTGTCGACGTCGGCGCCGACGTCCTTCACGTCAAAGCCGCCCACGGTGAGCATGGTGGCGACCATATCCTTACCCACGGCATGCACGTCACCCTTGACGGTGCCGATGACGACTTTCGGCTTTTCCTGGAAGGAACCAGCATCGATGGTCTTCATGAGCTCGGGTTCAAGGACCTTGAGCCCGGCCTTGAAAGCGTCGGTCGCGAGCAAGATTTCAGGCAGGAACACTTCCATGATCTGGAACTTGTCGCCGAGAACCTTCAACGCGTCGCCCATCGCATCGATCGCGTCCATGGGAGAGACGCCTTCCTTGATGATCTTTTCCGCCGCGGTTACGGCAGCGTCTTCATCAAAATCCAGAATGGCGTTTTTCAATTCTTCAATGCAAGCCACGTTTGCCATAGAAGTAACCTCCAGAAGTGTGGATACTGAAAAAGGCTTTTGCTCATCATTTGCCTTGGAAAGTTTCCGGGCGCTCACCCCCACTATCGGGCATGGCTTCCCGGACAGCCTCCTGACCTTAATGCCGCTATCCATAGCGATTCTGCATATCGCCCTCTGCCTCCTGCAATAGAATATTTTTCCTTCAATCAAACATGAAACCCGATACTCTTTCGTAAAATCACAAAGAAGCATGTCGTTTTTTTGATCTGATCATATCGCAAATGATATGCACAGAACAATTTTTTATGACCTTACATTGCTAGAGTAAAAGAAGTTATGCATAGCAAGATACTTTATGCTAGTGTTTGTCCCAACATTCTCACGTTGAGAAACATACCTGGCTTCCGCCGTTATGTTTGATATTAAGCAAGGAACATGCCATTTTCTTAGGAGAAGGAAAAATTTCTGCCCTCAAAAAATGAACTGAATTGTTTAGCTCTTATCTCGGGCAGTTATTGCGACAAAAAGAACAATATTCAATATCAAAGGGAAAAATTTCACTTTCCATATCTATATATTGATACCTGTTAGCGGAACTCTGTTGACCGCATTCGACACACAATAAGACAACCTGTATTACAATTGAAACATCAAGATCAATAATGAATAATTATAGCTTATTATGAATACTTTTTCTGAAATCTGGCCATAGCCCGCCCCATGCCGCGCAAAGAATTGACTTGGAGCAACCTCGTTTACGCCCCCTTTCTATCCGTCCAATTTATTTCATATCTATATTGAATCACATACTTATTCAGCACGGGACGCCCGGCCCTGTTCCAGTGTTTCATTGTTACGGAGCCACCGCGATTCTTCACGTTATGGGGCGGTCACTTCCGGTGATGCACGTGTCCCCCCCGAAACACAACCCCATCTTGTGAAATAAATTTCAAAAAGCAGACACCGGAACAGCACTCCGCCCTTCCGCCAAAGCGCATTCGCGGCACTATGCAGCTCCAGCAGCAAGGGGTTTCCCGCACGCCGCGTATGCCCTGCAAAAAACAAGGGGCATGCCTCCCTACGGAAGGCATGCCCCTTAAGGAACGTCCTCAAAGAATCCGCACCCCTCATCCGCCCGCACGGACGAGATGAGTGGGGAACAGAATGAGAAGAACGATGGACAGGCAGGTCGGAAGATCCAGTGCGAGCGTATTCACCGCGTGGGCCTCGCCCCACCGCCAGCTTGACGGCGGCAGGTCAAAGCACCGTCACGCCCCGGCACGGAAAGGCGTATTCAGGAAGGCGCGGGGCTCCGCATTCGGCAAGGTTATCAAGAACGGCCTTGCACAGAGTAAGGCCGAAAAAACACCACTACACCATAACGCTGAACGATGCGGTTCCGTTTTCCGTGACATGCCGTTCTGATAAAGCGAATAGAGGTAAAAGGGATGGCGTCCGTTTCGGCATTTCCCCGAGCGGGTCAGCTCCCCCTGAACATCGCCCGGCGGAAAGACGGAACCCGCCCGTATACCCGGCAGCCCGGACTCCGCCAGTGGGACTCGCAACAGGCTGCCAACACGACCGGCTTCCGGCGTTAAATTCCCATGAGGAGGCTCTCCCCTATTGCGCCTCAAACTTGGCGAGCAGGCCATGTTCCCGGAGCTTGCGGTACAGCTTGCTCCGGGAAATCCCCAGAGTCCGGGCGGCCAGCACCTTGTTGTAGCGGGAATTGACCAGCGCGTCCCACAATACCTTGCGTTCGGCCCGGGCGCTGGCTTCTGAAAAGTTCTGACTGTCCTGGCGGGAGCCCTCTGCATCGGGTATCGTCCCGGCTACGGCCGCCGCCTCCAGTTCACGCATGAAGCGGGGCGGAAGGTGCTGGACAGTCAGCACGGACTGATCATCCCCTAAAGAATATAGCGCGTACACAAGTACATTCTTGAGTTCCCGGACATTGCCGCGCCACGGGTATTGGGCAAAGGCATCATACAGGGCGTCGTCAATCCGGATATCCTTCTGGCGATTGTCCCCGACGCTCTGGGTGACGAAATGCCGGACGAGAAGGGGTATGTCGCTCACGCGATCCCGCAGAGGCGGAATATCCAGTTCGAAAACGCTCAGCCTGTGGTACAGATCCTCGCGGAACTGGCCCTGCCTGACCATCTCCGCCAGATTTCTGTTGGTCGCGCCGATAAGCCGAAAGTCGGAATGGAGCTGACCCTTATGAGCTATCTTTTGGATTTCCCCGGTTTCAAGGACACGGAGAAGCTTCGCCTGCATGGGCAGCGGCAGTTCACCGATTTCATCCAAAAAAATGGTGCCCGTGTCCGCCATTTCAAACTTGCCCTTCACGCCGCCGACCTTGGCTCCCGTGAACGCCCCAGTCTCATAACCGAACAGTTCCGATTCCATCAGTTCCGGCGGCAGTGCGGCACAGTTCACAGTGACGAAAGGCCGATCCGAGCGCTGGCTGGCCATATGCAGAGCCTGCGCCACCAGCTCCTTCCC
>OOAG01002057.1_pt1 | contig 13728 bp, 7 predicted proteins | sample 1671461 | NCBI WGS metagenome assembly OOAG01 (sample SAMN06348159, study PRJEB24527) | human gut metagenome | biome: human gut; feature: ankylosing spondylitis patient; material: feces | host: Homo sapiens | place: China | collected 2015-10 | reverse complement strand
ATGTAAGACATACGACGTCCGCGTTCCATGATCTTCAGAGTCTGGGGAGTGAAACGCTGATAATACACTGTATCAATGAAATAAGGGTTCTTCATATCTACCGTATATAGCAGACTTGCTTTCAGACTATCTTTCTTATCGACCAAAGTCTCGTAAGTCACCTTTCCATTGAAATATCCGTAATCACGGAGCAGGTTAGTGGCTACCTTGACACGTACTTCGGGATTGACAGTAGAAATAAATACGGGCGGATTGGCGGCAAAGCGGTTAAACATCCACTTACCGAATCCTTTCTTGTATTTCACGAAGTCGTTATACATCCACATTTTAAAAGGAATAGGCAGAAAACCTCCCAACAGAGTAGTACTGGGAGTTTTGGCAAGCGCTGCATTGATTTCCGTCAAAGCAGTTTCACCAACCCGTGTCGATGATTTATTGACTATCACCGTTTTTCCTCCGGTATAGAGTATTTCATCTTCGGGCAGATGTTTCGTCACCGAACACGCCGAAAACAACACTATACCTATAAGACAGCCTGCTAATATGTTAATACGTATATCTTTCATTCTTACTTCTTTTTCTTAAAGATGAACAGTTCACTGAGTTTATCCAGTTTCTTGCGAAGTACCAGACCGACTCCGGTTTCCGTAATCTCCCCTTCGAGTACACTCTCATAGTTCTTATCGTAGAACAAACGGACATAACGGGTTCCCGTACGGTCCAGACGATATTCCAAAGAGATGTTGTCAATGAAGGATTCGGCATCATTCGTCGCATTTTCGCCCGTCGATACCTTACCGCCGATTACAATCTGGAAGCGGTTATTGAAGAGGCGCTGCGAATAACGGAAACTGTAATCCGTACGCTTGCCGCCGGTATCCGAGGCGTCATGATCTTCGACACCCACAGAGACGCTGGCATTCTTCAGGTTACCCATCAGTGAATTTATCTGACTGCTCAGTACGGAGTTCAGGGCAGAACCCATATTCAGCTTGCCAAGTCCGCCGCCTCCACCGCCGATCGGTCCGGTGCCGAGATAGGTTTTCATCAACATGATATAAAGTGCCTGTTTTCCACGTTCTTCCGCTCCCATTGCTGTCAGTTCATTCTGTATGGTCGCATCTTCCGGGGCCGCTACGTCGAAAGCAAAAGACAGGTTGTCCAACCGGTTCTTTACGACAATGGAAACGTCAAAGTTAACCATTCTCGTTCCTCCGTTCTCTCCTTCGGATACGGAAGCACGGATACGGTCGGTTGCCTTGAAGTTCAGCATGGGGTCCATCGGGTTTCCGGTCCAATCTACATAGCTGCCGTTATCGATGGCAAATTCCTTGACTGCAATGATAGGCAGAGAATACTTCATCAGTCCACCGCTCAGTGTGTAACGTCCGGTCAATGTCAGGTCTCCCTGCGGAGTGTATTTCATCGAAAGATCGCCACCTCCTTCCAGTTCGATACGATTGTCACTGGCGTCCAAGTCCACTTTCACCCTGACTGAAGGGTCGATATGAACCATCATCAGCATATCCAATCCACCTAAAGATACGGTAGGCACTTCCTGACGGACAACTGTGGTGGTATCACTGAATGAAGTAAATGTCACCAGACTTCCCAGACGATCCTGCACGGTCAGCGGTGAATCGGTCAGTACATACGAGACATCCGTATTGCCCAGCAGATTCAGGTTTCCACGCATATTCAACCCGTCCAACGGGCCTTTTATGGTTGCCCGCAAGTCCGCAAAGACTTTTCCGTAGACAAGGCTTTCGCGAGTACGCTTCGCATTCAACAAGGTATAGTTTTCCGCCAGCAGATTCAGACTCGCCATCGGTCGGGACATATCACGGAAATCGACATAACCGTCGATCGTAAACGGATTCTTTCCCGTGGTGTAAATGGCGAACTTATCAAATATCAGACGATTGTTCTTCAACTGCACAGGGCGGTTATCAAACAGGAAGTTAGCACCATACTGGCGTGACAGGACAGATACGCTGTCCAGTATCAGTTCACCGTTTATCAATGGCTGCTCGGTACTGCCTGTTATATTCAGGTCACCGTCCATATCACCGGCAAGCGTAACCAGCTCGTCGGGAATAAAGGCGTTGGCAATACGAAGCGGGAAGTGTTCCAACGTCGTATTTACTTCCAGGCTATCCTTTCCCGTCGAGGTAGGGAGCAGCTTGCCATCTGCTATCAGCACTTCTACCTTATCATGATTCAGATAAGCGTTGAGGTATTGTTTTCCCTGTTCGCCCGGCAGCCATGTAGCCCCCAAAGTAATATCACCAATGCGCTGGCGTTCATAAGTCAGTTCATCAATGGATGCTTCCGCAGAGAGCTGAAGGTCCTTTTCGGTCTGTATATAGTGTGCTTCTGCCGAGAACAATCCGGTGATTTCGGGGAAGTAAGGCAGTACGCTCGTTATTTCATCCAAGCGGATTCTCCGGATTTCGACATCGATATTCTGCAAAGAAACCGTATCTCCCTGTACCGAATGCACACGGAAGCCCATACCTTCATCATCCCACATATCCACATTGGCATACACGCGCATATTCTTATGCAGATAAATCCAGTTATGATCTTCGTTGAAGTGGAATTTACGGAACGCAATAATCGGTTCTTCCGGAATCAGTGTAAAAGCCAGTCCATCCCCTTTTCCACGTCCTCCAACCAGCGGACGGGCATTGACTCCAAGCAACACACCGGTTTTCCCCTTTTCGTTCTTATATTCTGCCAGCAGCTCGGCATCGCGGTCGCGAATCTCGCCTGTCAGAATAGTGGAGAAGGAAAACTGGGGATTCTTCGGTCCGTTGATTACTCCGGCACGGAGATTCATACGGGTAGTATCCTGTTTGACGGTGAAAAAGACCGTATCCAGTTGCAAGGTATCCACTTTCAAAGCATGGATGGCTGCTTTGCCGTTGATTCCCCAATCGGGAGCAGTGCCGAATTTCATGGAAGCATCATGGAACGATATATTCTTCATTGCCATATAGTATGCCAACGGATTCTCCTTTCCTGCCGAAAAAGAGAAAATAGCCGACGGTAATGCTTCACGCAAAGCAGCATGATCCAAGAGTTTTTCATCCACCTGCTTCATCAACACATCTACAAAATGGGTAGACTGACGAATCAGAGGATATACACCGGCACGGGCACTCAGATTCAGTTTCATATCACCGGCGGTGAAATGAGTGAAAACACGGTTCTGCCGTGCCTCTCCGCTTAAATTGAATGCCAACGGATGTTTCATCGGCTTGGGCATAAGTCCCAGTTCGTACAAATCAAGCTGAGTAACGTCAACTGTCACTTTACCGTCCGGATAGCTATGAGCTAAATTATATTCTGCATCCGCCGTCATTTTCAAAAGTTCATTGTCACTCGTAAGCTGAGCCGTTGCCAAAGCTCCTTTAAGATTTCCCGTCAAATGAACATTCGAAAGATGATAGCGGGCGTAATGAAGCTGGTCCAAAGAAAGATTCAGATTGGCTAAAGAATGGAAGGACATGACATCCAGTCCCCTGCCCTTGGCATCTGCCGAAAGAGATAGTTCATAAATCGAGTCTTTCGGGAGAAAATGATGCAGTTGCAGATCGTTTATTTTCAGATCGGCCGTATAAACTTCTGTCAAACTGTTTAATGCGGCATTTACATTCATGCTGCCCTTGCCTTCTTTCAGATCGAGTTTTGCTTTATACTGCGGGCCGTTCATCTCCATCTTCATCTTGAGACTCATACTGTCGGGAATTACTAAAGAGCCATCGGGTGTGACTCCAGTCAATCCTGTCAGGAAGTTCAGATTCCGGGTAACCATATCCAGCCCAATAGTTCCCGAACGAGTCAGACTGTCCGTCAGGTTTTCAAGGATTCCTCCCCCTTTTAGCGAGAAAGCTCCCGGCAAGTCTACCGTGAAGCGCGAAATCTGCATCTCTTTCAGATTTCCATCCGTACCGGCACGAATCACTAACGGACGGAACGGATATGCTTCTTTAAACGTTTGAGGCAGTCCGCCGGCAAAAAGCATCACGTCCTCTTTGCCTATATGTGCGTTAAAGCTGGCGGATAAACGTCCTGTCGTCGGGATATTTACGAGTTCCCAATAAGTCTGGGCAGACAGGTCTATTTCTGAATGTGGGGTTTGCAGTTTCAGTTCAGGAATGCGGATGATAGAATCATTCGAAAAGAGCCGCCCTGTCAGTGAAGTAATACTCAGTCCCGAACGCTCTTCCATCGTTATTTCACGAATCACAGCGTTCATATTTCTGCCTTCGTAGAGCAGAGAGTCCAATCCGATGCGGATATTCCGGACTGCCATATGAGAGGCGTCAAAACCTTCCGACGGTTGGGCCTCTCCGGTGTCATAACTGGCGGAGGCACCCGACAAAAGGAATTGCTTCAATCCATAAAACTGGTTCTTTAAATCCGCTTTGGCGTCATCAATGGTCGCTTCGCCTATGTATGCCGCCATCTTCATGGAGTCGGCAGGCAGTTTCATACCGAATGATACATTCTTCAACTTCAGTTGATGAAGGTTCACCTTCCAGTTCACAGGAGCAGATGCCGTCGTATCTTTGGGAGTGGTCGTGGTATCAGTCATCAGAAGTTGTATATGAGTATCGGATAACTCTGTCCGATTGACAACTGCCGTTTCGTTCGATAAATCGACTCCATGACTTTGCAGAAAGAAGCGCCCCAAAACGCCTTTTATCTGCATCCCTTCTATCAGATTGGCAGAATTGACCGCCACCTGACTTAAGGTAACCTCGTCAACTTCTACTTTTCCTTTGAGCAACGGCCATGCCTGTACGCGGACATTCAGGCTTTCCAAAGACAATAAGGTATCCGGCTGCTGTATGACTTCCACCCCTCGTACCAGCAGATTAAGCGGAAAACGAAGGTCTATCCGTTCCACCTGAATCTGCATTCCGGTTGCTTTAGAAGCATACGCAGTAACCTCCCGTCGCAAAAGATTCTGAACAGGAGGTATATAAAGTAATACCATCAGTATTACAAAAAGTATTATAGGAGTAAGCAATATCCAGCCCACCCGTCTTATCCATTTTCGTTTCATGCAGGATGTGTCAGTGTAAAAGTGATACAAAGTAAACAAATTACTTTGAAAAAAGGTTTGTCCAAAAGCTAAAATGTGAAAAAGCCGGAGGTTATGGTTGCATTTAGCGCAATTTCATCCCGTTCATTCCGTTCATTCGGAAGGTGAGATATTTGTCAAGGCAGCACCTTCTCACTATGCTACGAGCTTATGCCCGTGCCACTACGTTGGCACGCTTGTGCCACCGCAGTGGCACGACTGTGACATGCCTTTGGCACAACTGTGCCAACAGGGTGGCACAAGCATGGCACTATATAGGCTGTTCCAAAGGAGCTGCCGGGAGAGATTTAATGTAAACCGAAACTATACTCCTCAGCAGCACGAACAACTTTACGCACCGCCTCCAAAGTCTCCAACGTAGTCTTTTCTATTTCTTCGGAGAACTCTTCCCCCCGGCAAGACTCCAGCCATCTTAATGAAGCAACAGACTCAGAAGCACCAATCAAAGTAAAAAGTGGAAGTAGCTTATGAGCCATAGCGGCAATTCCATCCACCTCCCTGTCAGTTAATGCCTGTTGCATCCGGTCGGCATTCTTGCCGGTCTCTTCGATAAAAGTCCGGATAATAGAACACGCCGCTTCCGGATCATCTTCCGAGAAGGCAGTCAGTGCAGAAAAGTTGAATAAAGTATCTTCAGGCAGCGCATCTGTAATCAATTGCATATCATGTGTTATATGCGCCTCATCAGCTGACATTTGTCCTTCATTCAGAGTTACCAGCAATTCTTTCACCGTAAAAGGTTTGTGCAGGCATCCGGCAAAGCCGTGTTCATGCAAAGCCTTCTCATCCATTTCGCTGCGTGCCGTGACAGCAATAACAGGAATATTGCGGGCTTGCGGAATGTTAGAGGCACGCAATAATTTGACCAGATCAAAACCGTTGATAGCAGGCATCTGTATATCGGTCAGCAGCACATCAAACGTCGAGGAGCGCAGTTGCTCTATCAGCTCTTCCAACTGCTCGCAGCAAACAGCATCGATGTTGTGCTGTTTCAGCATGGCAGCAGTCAGGTTCAGCTGAATCTTATCATCATCAATCAGAAGCACACGGATCACCTTCATGACCGGTACAGCATCTGTCTCTTCCGGAAAAACATCCGTATCTTTCGATGGTTTCTTAATTCTGCTCCCGAAAGGTTTATTTTCCACTATTGACTTGCCCACCGGAAAGAGTGGCAACACGACAGTAAAGCAACTTCCTTTTCCTAACGTGCTTTGTACATCGATCGTACCTTCAAGCAGAAGAACCAGCTTATGCACAATGGACAATCCCAGTCCGAATCCTTCTTCTCCCTGCGCACCGGGTAGGCGGGTAAATTCCTGGAAGATGCGTTCCCGGTCTTCCGATGCCATCCCTTTGCCGGTATCCTCAACCGCTATTGTCAGCTTCGAAGCGTTATAACCAACAGTTAATGTGATCTTGCCCTGCTGAGTGAATTTCACCGCATTGGACAAGAGATTATTCACTATCTGCTGAATACGTAAAGGATCACTGATATATTTCTCCGACAATTCCGGAGCGATATGACATTGCAAGACCAAGCCTTTAGCCGCCGTCAGAGGTTCAAAGCAAACACGGATTTCTTCAAACAGCTGAGCAGGATTAAAAACAATCCGGTTCACTTCCGCTTTATTGAGGTCAAGACGGTGGAAATCAAGCAAATCGCTTACTAACTTCAGTAAATGCTCTGAAGAACTTTTCATGTTGTCCAGATAGAATCGCTGCCGTTCATCTTCGGTCAGGCGGGACAAGAGTTCCGTATATCCCATTATCGAGCCTAATGGCGCCTTAAAGTCATGGGTAATGGCAAGCATCAGTTTCTCACGGGCAACAAGCAAGTCTTCCGCCCGCTTATTCGCTTCTTCGAGCTGACGCCGATAACGGTTGCTACGAGTAATATCCCGCATAATTAAGATCAGGAAAAAGGCGGATAAGAATACGGCACCAATGGCAATTCCGGCAATGATATTAGCCGAACGCATCCGCACCTCTTGCTGAAGTTCCGCATCCTGACGGGCACGCGCAGGCATTTCCTCCTCGTATCCTTTTATCAGACTATCCATTCTTGCGGTCAGCTGTGTATTCATCCGCTGATACCTCGTACTGGTACGCCGGATCGTTCGCCTCCGCTGCAACCGTTTCTCTTCGGTAGCCATGCGAATCTTATGCTGAAGGGAGTCCGCCGACTTGACAGGTTCCAATATCGTATCGGTGGCAATTTCCAGAGAAGTATTGACCAGCACGGCAGTATCTTTCTTAGAAGGCGCGAACACTTCCCCCAATCGTTTGAAGAAGCCTTTCTTCTTCGGGGTAGTGATCAGAGAATCGCGTTTGGTAATAACCCGGTGTTGTACCCGTTGCTGAGTAATCACCGAGTCCTGCTGTTCTGATATGATTTCTTCAATCTCCGAGGCGGAAAGCAAGCTATCATTCGCCTCGCTCAGCACCCGCAGCATCTGAAGGGTATTCTGATCTTTCTCATGGAGAAGACTCAGCAGACTGTCTGTCCGCAGATTCTGCTGATCGTCCGCAGCCGACAGCGTCTCCATCTCCTGATGCACAAACACCAGAGAAAAAAGAAGAATCGCCAGCAGCAATATATAGCCGATGGTTATTTTCAGTTTGGTGGAGCGAAAGGAAGCCATAGGCAATTAATATTTTAAATTATGAATTTTGAATGGAAGGCGGTAGTTTCGTCTTGTGATGGAAACGCCACCATAACATCAGACCGGCACTGGTCAACCCAAAAGGAAATGCCATCCAGACACCTATGATCCCCCACTCCAACACGAATCCGCAAAAATAGCCGACCGGAAGCGAAATAAGGAAATAAGCAATGAAGGCAATCAGCATCATCAGTTTTACATCTGAGATTCCACGCAAGGCATTGGCAAAGGTTATCTGCAATCCATCTCCAAACTGATATACAAGGAACGGAAGGATAAGCGAAGTTACCATAGCCGCCACTTCGGTACTATCGGTAAACCAACCTCCCAGATAATTGCGGCAGAGGAATACGATGGAAGAAAGCACAACACCCAACGCCATCATCAAATGAAAACCGGCATAAGCCGAACGACGTACATTGAGTATATCGCCCTGCCCGTTAAAGTTACTCACACGGACAGCCACAGCTGCTCCCATCCCGTAATACATCATAAACGTAAACTGAGAAATAGCCAGCATGACCTGATGAGAAGCCAGCGCAATGGTACCCAGCCAGCCAATCATCACCGCACTCAGACTGAACGAAGCTGTCTCCATTCCCATCTGAAAAGCAATCGGCCAACCCAGCGAATTCAATCGTCCGAATATAGCCTTCGACCATCCCAGACGATAGAAGCCGAGCTTAAAACGAAGAAAACGCGGACTCCGCATAAAGACTATGATAAATACGACTACCATCATGATACGCGAGAACAGCGTACTGATACCTGCTCCCAGCAAGCCCATTTCCGGCAAGCCCAGCTTTCCGTATATCAGGATATAATTGCCGATAATATTCAGCACATTTCCGCCGAGCAATATCCACATAGCGGTCTTAGTATCCGTAATTCCATCCGTAAACTGCTTGAAGCCATTGAACAGCATCACAAAGACGAGCGAAGCCAGCAGAACCAGATAATAAGGTTTTATCAGGGGAATAAGTTCTTCCGGCTGTCCTAGATTTCCCACATTAAAATAAAGGACAGTCATACCGATGGTAAGCAAGAATGCCACCAACAAATTTGCCAGCAGGCTGTTACGCAACGCCTGCCCCGCCGAAGCATACTGATGAGTTCCATACAAACCTCCCACGATAGGAGTCAGCCCGTACGAGAAGCCTGTACTGAAAATAATCACCAGATTGAATACATTATTGACGAAGGAAGCAGCACCCAGTTCTATCGTACTATGATGACCGATCATCAACGTATCGGCAAACCCCAGCACAATAACTCCTATTTGCCCGATTACAATGGGCAATCCGAGAGAAATCAGTGCTTTGTAATGCTCCTTATATATACTATAGATATTTCTCATTTATTTTTCCGTAGTTAATCGCATATTCCGGCAACTCCGCATCCTGCCGTTGCCTCCAATAAATATCCCTCCGGTAAGGAGAAGTCAGGATATTTGTTTCTTATAATAAAGTATCACTCCATTCTCCTTCCTGAAAGCAGACTGAGCTACCTTTTGCAATTGTCCGGCAGTAACGGAACGATAACGTTCTACCTCCTTTTCCATATCTTCTGCCGCACCGTTCAGTTCAAACCAAGCGAGATTGGTAGCCACATTCAAATAGTTGATATTGCCGAAAATCTGGGTAGATTCAAATTTATTCTTTACCTTCTCCAGTTCCTGCACGGCAACTGCTTCGTTCTGCAACCTATTCAACTCTTCGCGTACGGCAGTTTCTGCTTCTTCGAGTGATACACCGGCAGCCGGTTTACCAGAGATATGAAACAAACCGGCATCCACCGTACCGGAGATATAAGCATCGATACTTGAAAACAATTGCTTTTCTTGTACCAGATGCCGGTTCAAACGGCTGGACTTTCCATTACTGAGAATATCCGACAATATGTCAAAAGCATAGTAATCGGGATGCGCACGTTCGCACATATGATAAGCCATAAAAAGAGAATCGACCGGCACATTACGCTCCACTACCAAACGGCGTTCTTCCGTCTGTGCAGGTTCTTGCGGCAATTGACGTACCGGAACATCCCTCTTAGGGATAGAAGCAAACCATTTCTCCGTCAAAGCTACCGTTTCCTCAAACGATATATTCCCCGTGACAGCAAGCACTGCATTATTGGGCGCATAAAAACGGAAAAAGAAATCTTTTACTTCATCCAACGTGGCATTGGCTATGTGCGACAGTTCTTTGCCGATAGTAGGCCACTGATAAGGATGCACCTTGTAAGCAAGAGGGCGCAACAGATGGCCCACGTCGCCATAAGGCTGATTGAGACAACGCTGTTTGAACTCTTCCATTACCACCCCCCGTTGCACATCCAGACTCCGTTCATTGAAATCAAGACTCAACATACGGTCAGACTCCAACCAGAATCCAATCTCCACATTTTGCCGGGGAACGGTCAAATAATAATTCGTAATATCGTTATTTGTCCAGGCATTATTCTCGCCACCGGCCAATTGGAGAGGAGCATCGTAATCGGGGATATTCACGGAGCCTCCAAACATCAAATGCTCAAAAAGATGAGCAAAGCCCGTATGATCGGGATGTTCGTCCCGGGCCCCCACATTATATACTATATTAAGAGCCACCATTTGCGTGCTTTCATCCTGTGAATGCACCAATCGCAAACCATTGGCCAGAACATGCCTGCTGATCTTTATCATCTTAATCCAATAAAGATACCTTAACAATCTTCACATCCTCTTCGGGGCGGTCGCTACGGTCTGTTTTCACATTCTGGATCTTATCTACGATATCCATGCCCTCGACTACTTCGCCAAACACCGTATATTCCCCATCCAGATGCGGAGTACCGCCTACAGTGGTATAAGCCTCCACCTGCTCTTTCGTGAAATGGAAATCCGGCCCATTGGCAGCCTCTTCCTGAGCCTGTGCAAACAACTTCTCCTGCAAGTCATACAATCCGTCTTCATCATTCGCCTTACGCATCTTATAAATTTCCTTCATATGTTTCTGCGCCAACGAATTAAAAATTGTAGTCAATTTGTTTTCATTCATCTGCTGCTCCATACCGATCAGCGTAGAGTCATTGAAAACCTTTCCGGTGACAATGTAAAACTGACAACCCGATGACTCCTTATTCGGATTCACATTATCGCCTTGGCGGGCAGCCGATAAAGCACCTTTCTTATGAAAGTATTTCGGATAGACAATTTCGGCAAGAATGGTATACCCCACGTCACCGGTTCCTAACATCTTACCTTTCGGAGCATTCTTAGATTCCGGATCTCCCGCCTGCACCATGAAATCCTTTATCACACGGTGCAACAAAGTACCGTTATATGTACCTTCTTTGGCCAGTTTGATAAAGTTATCCCGATGTTTCGGAGTTTCATTATAAAGTTTTACTTTAATATCCCCAAGAGTCGTTTCGATTTTCAACATTGTTTCTTTCTGATTTTCCATATCTGAGTTATTCTTTTGTCCTGGTTTACAAGAGGCTATCGCTCCGACTACCAAAACAGTTAATAATATCACTAAATTCCTTTTCATAACACTTTCATTTAATTTAAGTTTGCAAATATACGATTTTCGTCTAAAACCTCTTACCTTTGTAACCTACAAAATGGCTAAAGCTGATATCATGAGATCCATATTAATAGTTGAAGATGATATAACTTTCGGCATGATGCTGAAAACATGGTTAGGAAAAAAAGGATTTGAAGTAACTTCGGTTAGTAACATTGCCCGTGCAAAAAAGCATATCGAAGTTCAAACACCCGATCTTATCCTTTCCGATCTCCGTCTGCCCGATCAGGACGGCATCCATCTGCTGATGTGGATGAACGAACAAGACTTGGATATCCCTTTGATCATTATGACAGGATATGCAGATATACAAACGGCCGTACAAGCTATCAAGTTAGGTGCCCGAGACTATATAGCCAAACCGGTAAATCCCGATGAACTCCTCAAAAAAATGTCGGAAGCGTTGGAAGATAAGGAAGAAGATGCTCACGTTTCGGGTAAAGCTACGTCCGACAAGACTACAACCGGCTCCAAAGGCAAAACATCGAGTTCTAAAACAGAAGCACACGCCTATCTGGAAGGTGAAAGTGATGCAGCCAAGCAATTATATAATTACGTAGGTTTGGTTGCCCCTACCAATATGTCCGTACTCATTAACGGTGCCAGTGGCACAGGGAAAGAATACGTTGCCCATCGCATTCACCAACTGAGCAAACGGGCAGGCAAACCATTTATCGCAATAGATTGCGGTTCCATTCCCAAAGAGTTGGCCGCCTCTGAATTTTTCGGTCATGTCAAAGGTTCGTTCACCGGCGCACTGACCGATAAGACAGGAGCATTTGTTGCAGCCAACGGAGGTACCATCTTTCTCGATGAGATAGGAAATCTGAGTTATGAAGTACAAATACAATTACTTCGCGCCCTGCAAGAGCGTAAAATACGGCCGGTAGGTTCCAATCTGGAAATCACCGTTGACATACGCCTTGTCTCTGCCACCAATGAAAATCTGGAACAAGCCATCGAAAAAGGTACATTCCGCGAAGATCTATACCATCGTATCAATGAATTCACGTTGAGAATGCCAACCTTGAAAGAACGGAGAGAAGACATCCTCTTATTTGCCAATTTCTTTTTAGACCAAGCCAACAAGGAACTGGATAAACAATTAATCGGTTTTGATGCCAAAGCATCACAAGCACTGCTCGACTATCATTGGCCGGGCAATTTACGCCAGATGAAGAACATCGTTAAACGGGCTACACTACTTGCACAAGGCAGTCTCATCACCCCCATGGAATTAGGAACAGAAATACTTGAAACTCCCATTTCCTATCATAGTTCCAATATCGCCTTGAAAGACGAAGAAACGGAAAAGCAACATATCCTTGAAGCGTTGAGACAAACCGGAAACAACAAAAGCCGCGCTGCACAATTGCTGAATATCGATAGAAAAACACTATACAATAAACTGAAATTATACGGAATAGAATTATAACACTGTCTCAAGCCGCCAATATACAATATTGGTTATCCCCAAACGGAAGGTGACTTATCTTCATTATACGCCCCTTTTTACGGCCTGCTCATATTTCTTCTGAATATCCCTACTGTATTACTCCTGTCCGGTACAAACATAAAAAAAATGTCCGACTCACACCTATCGTCTCTTGTTCTTATATTCAAGCTACACACCCATATACCTGTGTGGAATAATTCCACACCATCACTCTACATCTTCTACACATTTCCACAATCACCCTAACACAACAGGCAAAAGTTCCCACTGTTAATCAATACCTTACATATTCAATTTTGTTTTGGCACGTTCTTTGATCCTATTCTAACATCAGCGTCAGCAGTAATGCCCAACAATGCGATAAATCAAAAAAACATATAATCATGAGAAAATTAGTAGTAGCAATGTTTATGTTTGTTTGTGGTGGTTCAGCCTTTGCAATGGCCCAGGATCCTGTTAAGCCCCAACCTGCAACTGAAAAAACAGAAAGCACAGAGGAAACAACAACTTCTGAGCCTGCAAAGGAAGAACCGAAAGCTGAAAAACCGGCACAAAATGCCCCGGCTAATGATGCTCCCGCTTCAACAAAAACTCCTGCTCAGTCTGCCGAATAAGAGTAAGCATACTATCCTAAAAAGCCATCCCCACTTATGTCTATTCAAGGGATGGCTTTTTCGTTATACTCTGTTTCAAAATATCTCGAACCCGTTCCACAAATTTCCTATCGGAACAGGTGCATCCAATTCTATCACTTCTTTGGATACCGGATGAATGAAACGCACACGACGTGCATGCAGACAGATACTGCCATCCGGATTGGAACGGGGAAAACCATATTTCAAATCTCCCTTAATAGGGCATCCCATTTTAGCCAACTGGCAACGTATCTGATGGTGACGGCCGGTTTTAAGATCGACCTCT
>OOAG01002046.1_pt1 | contig 13770 bp, 24 predicted proteins | sample 1671461 | NCBI WGS metagenome assembly OOAG01 (sample SAMN06348159, study PRJEB24527) | human gut metagenome | biome: human gut; feature: ankylosing spondylitis patient; material: feces | host: Homo sapiens | place: China | collected 2015-10 | reverse complement strand
CTGGACAAGAGCGGGAGCGGGTGGAAGAGGTGGGAAATGTGACCCCAGAAAAAATGAACACTTATCTGGAGAAAATTAAAAAGGGACAATCCACAATTAACGGAATCAGACAGGAGCTTGGATTGCCCCCTATTAAAGAAGGCGATCTACTATTAAAAAAGCGTAATTAAATAGGTCGCTATTGGAGGATCAGGCTCCCCTGCGTCCTGCAAAGAGATAAGCGACTCTGTTTTCATCCCTAATTCAGTACAGAGGTTGGGAAGCAGCCCGTTGAGATTTTCTAAAGAAATGTCAATCGAAAACTTTTCCTTCAATGTGTGAAGCAGTTCTATGGAATTGATTACATTCATTTTTGGTCCCATAAAAATCATGTCATATTTCTCTATGAGTGTATGCAGTTTCCCCTCTGTATTTTCAGGAACAGACAGACTTGCCTTCTTGAGCTCTAAAAGAGCAGCTTTAATTCTAATCCGTAAGTCCATAGTAAATCACCTCCTTTCTACCACCCCAATTTTACCATAGGCGACGGGAGGAGGGCAACACAAAATCCCCCGGCCGGGCCGGGGGCGGAGAGGGGGTGAGGAGATGGAGAGAAGAGATGTGTCTTTGGAGCAAGCTGTGAGAAATTTCTGTATTCGGGTATTGGAGGGCAATGGTCACCCCCAAGAAGTAGCGATCCTGCCACAGATGTTGCAATACGTGATGGGGCATGATCCAGAAGTAGAAAGCCGCCAGAACGAGCTGGCGGCAAAGGTCAACTAGGATTTGTAAGTATATCAGACAGAGCTTTTTTTACTGCTTTGCGAATAGCAGAATTTTGTAAATCGAATACATTTTTTACTCTCAACCAACTATATTCGTTTGCAAATGCCGCAGGATATAACTCTTGACTGACCAAAGGGTAGATTTCCGAAAGACAGGAATCAAATGCCGAGTCAACGGCTTTTTCGATTGTTGCTTTATCCACCTTGTTTCACCTCCTTCCTACCGCCCATATTTTACCACGGGCGGGGGAGGGGAACAAGACAAATGTTCGAGTGACAGCAGCACGAAAACGGACAAGCGCCGATGAATACCATGACGAGGGAGGTGACCGGCGTGGAAGTGACAGAGACCATGGACTATTGGTATGACATCGTGACCCGGAAGGAGTACCGGGTCAAAGTGATTCGCCGGGTGGGCCCTCATCAGGTGGAGGACCAGGATGGAAATCTGGTCCAGGTGACGGAGTCGGTCACCTTTGAGGCCAGCCCGCCCATGGGGACCCCGGTGATCTACATAGACGGGGAGAAGGCTGTGAAGGCCGATCTGGTCGTGGAGGTGACGCAGACTACGGAGTCAAACGGAGACAAGGAATATCCCTTGACAATTACGAAATGGAGCGGCCTGCATGAGATCCAGGACCGGCAGGGGAGGACCGTCCGGGTGGACCGGACCGTATTCTCGGACGCCGGGCCGAAGATGGGCATCTCCAGGAGCATGATTCGGCACCGGGAGATCCCTTACACCGCAGAAGAGAGGGAGGAGGGCCGCCGGAACATCCAGCGCGTGGTCACCCAGTGCCTCCAGGCGCAGGGGATCTGGTAGGGAGGCGGAAACATGTGGTCCAGACTGAAGAAAAAACACCCCTGGCTCTATGAGGCAGCGGAGTGGGGCATGCTGGCGCTTTCGGCTGGGGCCTTTGTCCTGGCCTGCGCCGTGTATTTTGGGAGGTAACAGTATGATGGCAACCATGACAACACCGGCGGATGTGTCGGACCAGCTGATGGGGCTGTACGGGCCGGAGCAGCTGAGGGAGGTGGAGCGTCTGTCCACCTACAACTACCGGGCCCGGCTGGCCGGCGGCGAGATCGTGCTGGCCGTGGTCCGGGGAGACGGCTCCCTGGCGCTGATCGAGCCGGAGATGGACGGATGATGGGATATAAAAAGTCCCGGACGGCTCACTCAAACCGTCCGGGACAGTTGACAAAGGGGTTTGTCAACCATGAGAACATCTGCATTATACCACGAGAACATGTGTTTGACAAGGGGGGATTGGGATGATCCCAGAAAATTTACGGGAAGAGTGGGCCCGAGAGGTGGAACGCCAGGAGCTGCTGTTTTTGGCCTGCAACGGCGGCGGCTGGCCGGATGTGCTCAAAGACCTGGAGCCAGCGGGGCGCCGGGTGGCTCTGCGCCGTATTGGCTTCCGGGGGGCGGAGGAGTACGACATGCCCATCGATCCGATGAAGGAGGTCACGCCAGATAACCGGGAGCCCTGGGTCCGGCTGACAAATGGTGTAGCGGTCTGTCTTCGGGACGGATTTGTTTACAGAGGGGGCGGAAGGCGGTGCCGCCATGGGTGAGAGCAGCGTCCGCAGCGGACGGAAAAAGGGCTATGTGGTCCTGTTCCGGGAGGTGGCCCAGGATGACCGGCTGAGCCTGGAGGCCCGGGGGCTGTTCGCCCTGATAGTCTCCCTGCCTGACGACTGGGAGTACACCGTGTCCGGGCTGGCGGTCAAGGCCGGATGCGGCCGGGAGAAGGTGCGCCGCCTGCTGAAGGAGCTCCAGACAGTGGGCTACCTGATCCGGGAGCAGTCCCATGACAGCGGCGGCAAGTTCGGCGGCAACGTGTATGTCCTCCAGGACGAGGCGCCACCGTTGCCCGGAAACCCGTCCAACGGTGAAGCAGAAAAAACGCCGTTGCCCGAAAATACCGTCAACGGGGAAAACCGTCAACGGGAAACACCGTCAGCGGGTTTTCCGCCACAACAGAATATAGACTTAACAGAAGAAAGATTAGAAGAACCCCCTAAAGCCCCCCAAAGGGGCAAGCGGACCAGCAAGTATGATCTGGCGGAGGACGCCAAGCCCCTCCTGCTGGCCTATGTGGGGGAGGACCGGGAGCTGCACCAGGCCTTGGGGGCGTTTATCGAATTGCGGACCCAGCTCCGGGCCATCAACTCGGCCCGGGCGGTGAAGATGCTCCTGGGTGAGCTGGACAGGCTCTCGGAGGGCCGCCGGGAGGACAAGCTGCTGCTGATCCGCCAGTCTGTGGCCAACAGCTGGAAATCAGTCTTCCCTCTGCGCAGGGGCGGGAGCCCGGCGGAGCAGTCCATGCCGCCCCAGAGATGGGGGTGGGACTGATGGCGGACTATCTGCTGGCCCAGTCCAGCGTGCTGGGGTCCATGCTGATCTCCCCGCAGATCGTGGGCGACGTGATGACCAACCTCCAGCCGGAGGACTTCACCGAGCCCATGGGGCAGGAGGTGTTCCTGGCCATCCGGGCCCTGCACCTGGCAGGGGAGAAGATCGACCCGGTGTGTGTGCTCAACCAGATGGGCGGGCCGGACCCAGGCCGCCGGAAGTACCTGCTGGCCTTGATGCGGGAGACCCCGACGGCGCAGAACTACCGGGAGTACATGGACATTGTCCGGGAGCAGTCCCGGCTCCGGGAGATCCAGCGGGCGGGGCTGGCCCTGGCTGGCACGGATATCACCCTGGAGACGGCCCGGGAACCGGTGTCGCGGCTCTATGAGCTGATGATGGACCGGCGGGGCATGGAGTGCGTAGACATGGAGCAGGGGATGCTGGACTTCTACGCAGAGCTGGAGCGGACGCCTCGCTATCTGCCCTGGGGGCTAGACTTCCTGGACGAGGGGCTGACGGCGGAGGGCGGAGACTTTGTGGTGCTGGGCGGCTACCCATCGGACGGAAAGACCGCGCTGGCGCTGTCCATGGCCTATGCCCAGGCGGAGACACTGCGGGTGGGATTCTTCTCCCTGGAGACCAAGACCTCCAAGCTGTTCAGCCGCATCTGCTCCATGGTGGCCCAGGTCAGCAGCCAGCGCATCAAGCGCCGGGAGCTGACAGAGGAGGACTACTTCCAGCTGGAGCGCAAGGTGGACGAGGTCAAAAAGCGCAGGCTCTCCCTGATCCGGGCGTCCAGCATGACGGTGGAGGACATCCGTGCCTATACCCTCGCCCACCGGTTCGACGTGATCTATGTGGACTACCTGACCCTGATCCGGGCGCCGGGAAAGACCGAGTTTGACCAGGCGACTTACATCTCCAAGGCCCTGCACCAGATGGCCCAGGACCTCAACATCACGGTGGTGGCCCTGTCCCAGCTGTCCCGGCCGGAGGGCGGGAAGCCAAAGCCGCCCACCCTGGCCTCCCTGCGCTCCTCCGGACAGATCGAGCAGGACGCGGACGTGGTCATGTTCATCTTCCGGGAGGAGCCGGGGCTGTTACGGAGCCGGCGTATCCTCCGGGTGGCCAAAAACAAGGAGGGCGAGACAGGACAGATCCCGCTGGTGTTTCGTGGCGAGACCCAGACCTTCCGGCCAGACTCCGTGGGGATCATGCTCCCGCGGACCAAGGAGGAGCCGCAGTACAAGCAGATGGAGTTTGGAGCGCTGGAGGACCCAGGGGAGGATACCCCCGAAGAGTTCACAAAAAATTGACACAAAGGAGTTATCACCATGAGAACATTTGCAATCGTCAACCGAAAGGGCGGGGTGGGGAAGACGACCACCGCCGTGAATCTGGCCTATGTGCTGGCTACCAGCTGCCACCTGCGGGTGCTGCTGGTGGATGCGGACGGGCAGGCCAACGCCACCCAGATCCTGCTCCCACGGGGGGAGTACGACGGGCTGGGGGCCCTGATGCGGGGCATGGCTATCTGCTATGACGAGCTGGTGGTACATACCGACGTGGAGGGGCTGGATGTCCTCCCGGCGTCGGAGGACCTGTGGGCCCTGGACCTGGAGGCCGCCGGCGGCGAGGGTGGCCGGAGCTACCGGACCCTGCGGGACATGGGGGAGGCGGTGGAAGAGGACGGAGCCTATGACGTGATGGTCATCGACTGCCCGCCCAACCTGTCCGCCGCCTGCGTCTCCGCCATCCTGGCCAGCGACGCCGTCATCATCCCCGTACTGTCTGACGCCTGCTCTGCCACCGGCGTGGCCGACCTGATGGAGCAGATCGACAGCCTGCGGTATATCCGGCCGGAGATCCGGGTGGCCGGGGTGCTGGTCAACCAGTGGCACCGTTCCCCGGTGGTGGAGGATGCGGCGGCCTATCTCCGGGAGGACGGGCGGGTGCCGGTATATGACACCGTCATCCGCAGGACGGACAAGGTGCCGGAGAGCTCCTGGGCCCGGATGGCCGTCCAGCAGTGGAGCCCCTGGTGCTCCGCCGCCAGAGACTACCGGGCGTGGGCGGCTGAGCTGCTGACAAAGGAGGGGCTGAACCATGAGTAAGCCGGATCTGGGGCGGATTATCGCCCAGACGATGGCGCCGCCGGCAGAGGTGCGGACCATTGAGACCATCACCGGGGACATTTTGGAGGCCAAGCGCCAGGGCGGAGAGGCTATCCTCACCATTGGGCGCTGCCTGATCGAGGCCAAGGAAATGCTGTCCCACGGGGAGTGGCGGTCCTGGCTGGAAGAACGAGTGGAATTTTCGGAGCGCTCCGCCCAACGCTTTATGCGGTTGGCCCGGGAGTGGTCAAATCCGACAACGTTGTCGGATTTGGGGGCATCCAAGGCGTTGATGCTCCTGGCCCTACCAGAGGGCGAGCGGGAGCGATTTGTGGAGGACCACAACGTGATCGACATGAGCGCCCGCCAGCTGGAGCAGGCCATCCGGGACCGGGACGAGGCCCGGCAGGCCGCCGAGGCGGCCAAGGCGGACGCGGCTGCGGCGGAGCAGGCCCGGGCCAAGATGGAGGAGGACATGAAGCTGCTCAATGTCCGCTTGTCTGGGGCGCAGGAGGACCGGGAGCAGGCTGCACAGGCTGTGGCCAGGCTGGAGGAGGAGCTGGGCGAGCTGAAGAGCCGCCCGGTGGATGTGGCGGTGGAGCAGGTGCCTGACCCCGCTGCCATTGAGCGGGCCCGGGCTGAGGCGGTAGCCGAGATGCAGGACAGGCTGGACAAGGCCCGGGAAGCCAAGGACCGGGCGGAGGCCCAACGGAAAAACGCCGAGGAGGCCCTGGAGCAGGTCCGGCTCCAGCTGGAGGAACAGGCCAGGGCGGAGAAAAAGGCCGCCCTGGGGGCGGACAAGGACGTGGCCCAGTTTGAAGTCCTCTTTGACCAGGGCAAGGATCTGGCCAACAAGATGCGGGGGATGCTCCTGAAGGCCAGGGGCCGGGGGGACCAGACCGCCGCCCAGGGGATGGCCAAGGCCCTGCGGGCCCTGGCGGAGGCCATTGGGCGGTGTGCGGAATGAGTAGCTGGTTTGAGCAGGCCCGGGAGGATTGGATGAATGAGGACCCTGATGCTCAATAGGATCGTGATCATGGGACGGCTGGGGCATGAGCCGGAGGTGCGGTACACCCAGAGCGGCAAGCCGGTGGCCTCCTTCTCCCTGGCGGTGGACCGGGACTTTAAGGACAAGGCCAGCGGAGAGCGGGCCACGGACTGGATCGACGTGGTGGCCTGGGACGCCAAGGCCAAATTTGTGCAGCAGTATTTCCATAAAGGCCAGCAGGCTGTGGTAGAGGGGCGGCTCCAGATCCGGGACTACACCGGTCGGGATGGGACACACCGGCGGGCGGCGGAGGTGGTGGCGGACAATATCTATTTTGCCGGCGCCAAAGCCGCCGCCCCCAGCGAGGGTAACGCACCGGAGGAGAGCCTGCCGCCAGAGCCCGGAGAGTCGTTCTCGGAGCTGGAGGATGAGGGCGAACTGCCATTTTGAGGAGGAGTCAATATGAGCCGGAAGAAGAACCTGCGGAGGCTATCTGTGCTGGTGACGGCGCAGACGCTGCATAACCTGGAGCGGCTGGCTGCCATGGACGGCAGCCGGAACCTGGGCCGAGTGGTGGACAAGCTCACCCGGGACAAGATGGTGTCGATGTGGTGGAAGGGGGAATTGACTGATGACGCGGGACGACGCGGTTGAGATTCTGACGACAGCCAGGGAGATGTATCCTGGAAAATCGGTAATCAGGGACGCATTTACGCTGGCCCTCTCTGCCCTCCGCCCCGTCAGCCGGGAGCAGGTGGAGAGGATGGCGGGTGAATGGGTTCAGGATATCAATAAGGGGCCAGCGGTATTCTATTGTAGTTCTTGCGGCGAAAGTTTCGAGATTCATTCCTATGAGTTTCAAAAGTATAGATTTTGTCCGTTCTGTATGGCTCCCATGACGGACGAGGCCGTGGAGATGGTGATGGAGAGATTGGAGGCGCTGAAAGATGGCAAGGGCGATTGATGGAGACGAACTGCTGGGCATTGAGCGATTGCTTGACACTGATATAGTCCGGCAAAGCAAAACTGCGTCATGGCTGTTAGACCAAGTGCTGCATGATATACAGGCGATGCCCACCCTCACCCCGCCGAACGAGGCGCTAACACCGGAAGAACTGCGGGAGATGGGAGAACAACCGTATTGGCACGTTGGGTTGCGGGAAGAAAGTCCTCCGCCACATTGGAATATCCTGGACCCCTTCTGTGCAAAGCGCATAGAGGACTACAAATACGGCAAGAACTGGATAGCCTACCGCCGCCCGCCGGAGGGAGAGGAGGACACCTGATGAAATGCAAATTTGAGCATGATGGAGATTGTTGTAACTGTGTTTCTCAACAGTATATGTGCAAGTGCAAGCCGAAGATCTGCGGCAGCATAGTCCCAATAACCAACGCCGACCGCATCCGGGCCATGAGCGACGAGGAGTTGGCGGACATTTTCCTCAGAGCTGACTTTTGTAAGTGTTGTGAGCATGAAAAAGACGAAGTATGCAATTACATCTGTGCTTATCCAAACATTCCGCTTTATGAAGGGTGCAAGCAAGCTGCATTGAAGTGGATGAAGCAGCCAGCAGAGGAGGACACCTGATGGACATTGAGAAGCTGATTGAGCAGTTACACAATTTTGAGGCGTGCGCCTATGGATACCACATCAATGGCGAAGTCCTTGGCGTAGACTGCTCAGATTTTGAGCAGGTCATGGTAGATGCCGCTGAAGAAATATCTAAAATTCCCACGCTCCAGGCCGAAAACGAGCGATTGAAAAACAAATTGTCCGAATTGGCACACTTGCCGTTTGACGAGCCTGGGATCGGAGAGCGAACAAGGCTGATGGCCGAAAATGCAGAACTGCGGGCCGAGCTGGAGCAGGTGAAGCGGGAACGGGATGCGGCAGTAGAGGACCTGCACAAACTTTGCCCCGCATGGAAGTGGGACGGCGAACCATCAAACCTGCTGACCGTCCCATTTACGGCTGGGAGGCAAACCCCTGGGTGTGGGTTATTTCGTTTGAGTGGATCAACCGCCCGCCGGAGGGATAGATACATTGGAAACGGAGGAGATCAAAATGGCGCGACTGACATATAAGACTAAGGACGGGAGCTGGGGGCTCCGGGGGGTGCCGTGGACGCAGCTGGCGGCACTGCCGCCGAGGGTGTATGGGGCCCTGGCCACGCTGAAGGACATGGAGGAGCTGGTAGATCAGATCAATGATCCAGCCGGAGGTCGGAATGGTCAGGCAGACCTGGCAATGGAGGATCTGCTGGGCCACGGGGAAACGCGGACAAAAGAGGGAAGGGAGCGGGGACAAGAATGGATCATGAAGCGGTTTTGCCGGATCGAGTGAGAGAGCCGGGCTCCGTCCTGGTGATCCGGCTGCCTATCCAGAATGAGGTGCGCTCGCTCCAGAATTACCGGCGGTATGTGCTGGAGTCCATTGCCCAAGGAATCCTGGTGCTGGGCAAGGATGTGACCTACTGTGTGGAGCAGCTTGGGTGGATGCCTCCGGTGGTGCTGGGGGAGGAGCCGCCGGTGCCGGAGGAGCCGGAACCGTCCAGTCCGCAATGCACAGGGAGAAACGCTGCGGAGAAGCGGCGGATCTTTGAACGGCTCCAGCTGTTCCGGGGGGCCAATGGGCTGGGCTGTCTGCGCCGGATCTCTGATAAATGTACGTTTGGCATCACGGACGACCTGCTCCGGGACATCCTGACCGGCAATGCCTCCCCGACCATCAAGGAGTGGCGGGAGATCGGCCGGGCGCTGGACGAGCTGGAGGGAAAGGGGGCCGCCGGTGAGTAAGACCTTGAAGCAGGTCCGGGCCGGCCGCCTCGTGTGCGCGGTGGTCTACACCACGGCCGCCGCCGGAGACTCGCCCAGGGCCAGGGCCCAGAAGCAGCGGGCATCTACCGCCGCCCGGGAAACGCTGAACGCCAGGACCTCATTCCAGAAGCTGGAGCGGACACTGGCGGCCAATTTTGACAATGGGGACCTGTTCATTACCCTGACCTATGATGACAAGCACCTGCCGGAGGACCGGGAGGCGGCCATCCGGCGAATACGGTCGTTCCTCTCCAAACTGCGGAAGGCCCGAAAGACCCGAGGGCAGCTGCTCCACTATATTTATGTGACAGAAGGTGGATGTCCTGGCGGCCGGCTCCACCACCATCTGGTGGTCAACAGTACCGGAGAAGACCTGGAGGAGATCCGCCGGCTCTGGATCTATGGGGACAACGTAGAGGTCCGGCGGCTGGAGTTCAATCAGGGCCACACCTATGAGGACCTGGCCAGCTACCTGACCAAGGAGCCGCGGGAGTGGGGGCACCCACAGGTGGGAGAGCGGACCTGGACCCCCTCCCTGGGGCTGGCCCGGACAGAGCCGGAGACGGAGACCGTCCCGGACTATGTAACACTGGCAGCTCCACCCGAGGCTATTATCCTGCAAAATCAGGGACCTATCCGCAATGGATACGGCGAATTTGCCTGGATCAAATATATGCTGCCCTACCAGCCGGACCGGAGACGGGCCAGGAGCAAGCGGCGGCGCAGACGGAAGAAAGAATAGGCTTTTCTATTCTTTTCGGTCTCGGGGGTAAGTATATTCTCTTTGATTTCTCAGAAAAAGGGGGCAAAAAGATTTGCAATCGAACATGCGTTGTGGTAAAATCATCGTGAGGGATGGATGGGTGATCTGCCCGGTGTGCCAACGGGGGAAACTCCTGAAGGTCCGCGCAGACACGACCGCCCGAAACCTGCCACGCAAGTGCAAACGCTGCGGACAGGAGACCCTCGTGAATATCGAAGCGCCTGAGCCCGCGTCCAAAGTGACCAGCGCCTGAGCCGATGACAACCCGAGCAGTCGGGTGTCGTGGCTTGGGCGCTTTTTGTTTTGCCTGGAGGTGATAGCCCATGGCCCTGAAGCCGCTCAGGCCGTGCCGACACCCGGGGTGTGCCGCCCTGACCCGGGAGGGGTACTGTCCCAAGCACAAGCCCCAGAAAGCCCCACGCCGGGTCTCGGCGGAATATCACAGCTGGTACAGCCTGCCTATCTGGACGGACGACCTACGCCCGGCGCAGCTCCTGCGGGAGCCGTTCTGCCGCGAGTGCGCCAAGCGTGGTGACCGTATCCGGGCCACGGTAGTGGACCACATCAAGCCGCACCGGGGGAGCTGGCCGCTGTTCATCGACCCGGCCAACCACCAGAGCCTGTGCAAGCGCTGCCATGACCGCAAGACGGCCTTGGAGCAGCGGAAAACGGGGGGCTTTTTTTGAGCACTGCACGGGAGACATGGCGGGACACTTGGGCGCAGGCGCGCGGCTGGGCATGCGCCTATCCGGGCGCAGGGAGGCCTTCGGCCTCAGACCCTCCCCCCGGGTCAAAAAAGTCTGCGTGAAAGTGTGCAAGACCGCAGGCATCCCGCTGCGCGAAAAAATTTCCCCATGAGATGGGAGGCGAAAGTGATGGATCGAGAAACGATCAAGCGGCAGATACAGCTCTACCACGGCGACTGCCTGGCGGGCATGGAGCGGGTGGCGGACCGGGCGGAAGAACTGACGGCGGCATAGGAGCAGGGAGGTGATGCGGGATGCCGGGACCGAGACAGCCCACGGATCTGGTGAAGGCCAGGGGAAAAAAGCATTTTTCCCAGACGGAGGAGGACCAGCGCAGGGACCAGGAGGTCCATGTGCAGCCGCCGGACCGGGCGGAGCCGCCCCGGTGGCTGGGGAAGAAGTTCCACGCTGAGTTCCGGGAGATCGGGGAGATCCTGCGCCAGGCCGGCCTTTACACGGAGCTGGACCGGGATGTGCTGGGCCAGTTCCTGGTAGCCCGGGAGCGGTGGCTCCGGTCGGACAGGCTGGCCTCCGCCGCCATCCGGGCCAGGGACGAGAAGCTGGCTAAGGAGTGGACGGCTGTCCAGAGCTCCTATTTCCGGCAGTGCCGGCAGTGCGCCGAGGTGATGGGGCTGTCCATCTCCTCCCGGTGCCGGCTGGTGGTGCCGGAGGTGCTGGCCAACGCGGCCAAGGACGAGGGCGAGGAAGACGAGTTCACCCGCGCGCTGAAGGCCAGGCAGGCCAGGGCGGCGGGGGGCTGAGCCATGGAGGAGCGGGACGAAGAGAGCGGGCGCTTTGTGTGCGACTTTGTGGAGCGCCTGCCCACTACGGACACGGGGAAGCCCTTCCGGCTGTATGAGTGGCAGCGGGAGACGCTGATGGAGTTCTACTCCACCATGGAGCGGGACGAGGAAAGCGGCCGGCTGCTGAGGAAGTATCAATATCTCTATCTGGAGATCCCCAAGAAGAACGGAAAGAGCGAGCTGTCCGCCGCCCTGGGCCTGTATCACCTGTTCGGTGACGGGGAGCTGAACGCGGAGGTGTATCTCTGCGCCGCGGATAAGGACAATGCGGGCATCGTGTTCCGGGCGGCGGTGTTCATGCTGGAGACCGCCCCCTGGACCGCCAAGATGATCGCCCGAGGAGAGCTGAAGGTCGTCCGATCCCAAAAGCGGATCGAATACCGAAGGCGGGTGAAGGCGGAGAACGGCGGCCTGCGCTGGGTCACGGTGGGGCTGATGCAGGTGCTCTCCTCGGAGTCCTACTCCAAGCACGGCTACAAGCCCAGCTGCGTGATCTTCGACGAGCTCCACGCCCAGCCTGACCGGAAGCTGTGGGACGTGATGACCGGCGCGGCCGGTGCCGCCCACGACCAGCCGGTGTGGATTGTGCTGACCACTGCGGGCGACGACCCGGACCGGCACAGCATCGGCTGGGAGATCCACGAGCGGGCGGTGGCCATCCGGGACGCCCGGCAGCTGCGCCGCATCCTGGCGGAGGGGGGTGACCCCCGACAGGTGCTCTCCCTGCGGAGGGCGGAGGAGGACGACCTCCCCCGGGCCCAGGCGGCCCTGCTGGAGCGGGACGAGAGCAACTGGCTGCCGGTGCTGTACGGCCTGACTGCCATGTTTGGGGACGACCCGGACGACCTAGACCGGGTGGACATCTGGGACGAGGCGCTGTGGTACCGGTGCAACCCGTCCCTGGGGAAGCATCTGACGCTGCGGGCGCTTCGGCTGGAGGCCCAGGCAGCCAAAAAGAGCCCGGCGGCGGAAAAGCTGTTCCGATGGCTGCGGCTCAACCAGTGGATCAGCGTCAAGGCGGTTGGCTGGCTGCCCCTGACCCTGTACGACAAGACCCAGTGGAACCGGCCGGAGTGGAAGGCGCTCAGCGCGCCGGAGCGGCGGGCGGCGGTACGGGAGTATCTGAGGGGGAAAAAGTGCTACGGCGGGCTGGACCTGTCCACCACCACCGACTTGACGGCCCTGGCCCTTCTCTTCCCGCCCCAGGAGGGGCTGGAGAGCTGGGTGGTCCTGTTCTGGGCCTGGCGGCCGGAGGACGGGACCCTGGAGGCGGAGCAGCGGGATCACGTCCCATACCGGGACTGGGCCCGGGCGGGCTTCCTGGAGCTGTGCCCCGGGGATATGGTGGACTTCTCCATGGTGGAGGAGACGGTGGCCGCTGTGGCGGAGGAGTTCCAGCTGGACACCCTGGGCGTGGACCCCTACCTGTCCCGCACGCTGACGCCCCGGCTCATGGAGCGGCATATCCCGGTGATCGAGGTGCCACAGGACATGAAAAACCTGTCCCCGGCCATGAAAGAGGCGGAGCGGCTGATCCGGGCCCACCAGATGCTCCACGAGCACAACACCTGTGCCCGATGGAACTTCGGAAACGTGCGCTGCTATGCGGATATCAACGAGAACATCCGGCCCCACAAGCAGCGGAGCATCGGACGCATCGACACTACGGTGGCGTGGATCATCTGTGTGGCCGTGGCGCTGGTGAGGCAGGGAGCGAGCGATATCAACGAGCACATTTTATCCGAGGATTGGGGAATTTGATATGAAAATGCTGAGACGGTTGGGCCATGGGCTGGCCCTGTATCTGGACGATCTGCTGCTCCTGGCGGGCTGCGGGTGCTTCGTCCGGGCGGCCTGGGAGGCATGGGGGCGGACGGCGGCCCTGGCGGTGGCCGGGACGTGCCTGGTGGCCTATGCCCTGGTGATCGCCCGGGCCCGGGGAGGTGGCGGAAGATGATGCTGGCCAGATCTGTGGGGCGGCCCAGGGCATCCCTGGAGGAGCGCACCCTGTCCTGGGACGAGGTGCAGCAGGCCCTCCGCAGCGCCTTCTTCTCCGGCGAGGAGCCGGACACCGGCCAGAGCGGCGCGGAGCGGCTGTCCCCGGTGGCGGCGGCCCACCGCATCCTGACCAACTCCTTCGGGCTGATCCCCTTCGGCCTCTACCGCAAGGAGGGGGAGGAGCGGGTGGCGGTGGATACTCCAGAGCTGAACCGGGTGCTGAAAATTCGCCCCAACGATTACATGTCCCCCTTCATGCTGCGGAAGGTCGTCATGTCCAACGCCTTCTGGCACGGCTTCGGGGCGGTGTGGAACCGGCAGGGGCCCGGTGGCCGGGTGGTCCAGCGAATCCCCCTGCCCAGCGACTGCTGCGCCATCCGAAAGGACCAGGAGACGGGGCGATACTGGTATG
>OOAG01002045.1_pt1 | contig 13777 bp, 15 predicted proteins | sample 1671461 | NCBI WGS metagenome assembly OOAG01 (sample SAMN06348159, study PRJEB24527) | human gut metagenome | biome: human gut; feature: ankylosing spondylitis patient; material: feces | host: Homo sapiens | place: China | collected 2015-10 | reverse complement strand
CGGCAGATGTGTAGTATGTTTGCCGTTACTAAAATAGGAAAGGAAGGAAACCCAAATGGCTGTAAACGCAAGAACAGAGGAATTCCAACACATTGAAGTATTTGATAAGCCCGCGCTGTTCACCAACGGGCGTATTGCCCGTGATACCGTGCCGAAGGGCTGGTACTGCTATGACATTCGCGGCTCTGACGATGATCCCGGAGAGCTGTGTTACATGGAAGAAAATGTTGTGGTCAACCACGCAGGCTCGGTGCTGATGCCGGAAAAGCTGGCGATGCCTAAGTCCGGGCGGCTGGATGTGCGGGATGAGCTCGGTTTTCTCGATGAAGGCGACATGACGCTCCGTGAGTTCTGCGAGGCGCATCAGTTCCCGTATCCTACAGAGGAGGAAAAATTTCATATCCGACCTGCCCGCCCTGATGAGGCGGGCTTATTTTATACCCCGCACCCCGAAGAAGATAAGCGGCTGGGTACCGTTGGCCATGTCCGCATGGACTTCGGGCGCAGCGGCAACGAGTTCTGGCATACATGGTGGCCCCGCGGCCCGGAGGAACTGAACAGCCCCGCGTTCAAAGCGGAGTTGCAGCAGATCGTTGGTAAGCTCCGTGAAGATGTGCTGAAAAGCCGCTTCGCGATGGAGCGTTTTTGCTATGACCACGGCGGGAAAATCGACGGCGGCTATGTACAAAACTACGGATACATCGTGGAAACGGAGCGCTACCGCTACTGCCTGCGCTGCAACCCCTCTCCGGGCGATTATAACGGCTACCTCGCGGTATACGATTTGGCCGTCCAGCGGCAGAACATGGCGCGGGACAAGCCCCTGGTGGGCCGTGTGTCCTATGCCAATGGCGACGCGCAGGAGTTTGCCGATGCCGAAGCATTTCTCAAGTGTGTGCGGGAGGAACTTCCGTACCGCCCCACCACAGGTCTGCGCTATGAAGTGGTGACCGATGATCCCGCCGTCCGCAAGGCAGTGGACGATATCGTCTTTGACCTTTATGGTGAGGAAAATCCCCGCCAGTTGGAGGAATATCAAAAAACGCCCAAACAGGGCATGACAATGGAAGGTATAAAGTGATGGACAGAAAAATGGTGAATTTTATCAAGGAGCAGTATCCCCCCGGCACCCGCATCCGGCTTAATTCGATGGAGGACCCTTATCATCCCATTCTTCCCGGCACGGAGGGCGAAGTGGACTTCGTGGACGATAAGGGGCAAATTTTTATGAAGTGGGACAATGGCCGCACGCTGCCGCTCGTCCCCGGCGAGGACAGCTTCACCGTGCTGCCGCCCAAGCTGACCACCCTCAAGCTGTATATGCCCCTGACCGCCGATCTCTACGAACGGAACGAGTACGGTGATCTCGATGACAGCAGCACATTGCTGGAGGGCGGTGAGCTGCGCGGCTATCAGAATCAGATCACGGCGGCGCTGGTGAAAAACCGGATGCCGGAGGAAACCGAGCGCGGCATCATGCACTGGTACCATAAGCCTGACAGCATCAACACAAAGGTCCACTCCGTTGTGTTCACGGTAGACAGCCGAGGCGGAGAGCTTTGGGGCGTTGCGGAATGCCGTGTCGCCGGGGAATTGTCGGACACCGAAATGGATACTTTGAAAGAGTTTATCACCGGACAGGCTTCGGACGGCTGGTGCGAGGGTTTTGAGCAGCGGGAGATCTCCGTGGATGACGGCGGTGAATTGTATGTCCACTTTTGGAACTCGGACCAGTGGAGCATCCAGACGGAGCAGGAACGCTTTGAACCAAGGCTTTCCGAAGGTTACACGACGGAACAGCGGATGGGGGGACTGTAAAATGTTCGATGCAAAAGAGATGCAAACAAAATTTATTTCCAATATGGCAGAACGGCTCAATACCATGAATTTTCGCGCAAGATTTCGAGAGGACGGAGATCTTACGGTGAGTAGTTCGATCAACTTCCTGGGTGTTGTCGGAAAGACTGGCGAACTATACTGCAATTCCAAAGACCTCTGCAATCCATACAGGCGATTTCAATTGGAGAGAATCCTCCAAACGATGGATGCCGTTCGCACGGAAATGGTACAAGCCAATACATCAACACCGGAAGAAGCACTGGAATTAGAAACACTGCTGGGGGCATATCCGAGCCGACAGCAGGCACAGGAGGAGAAGCCTGAACCGAAACAAAACGAAGATGCAACGCTCAAAATGGTACATGAGCAATCTTCTGAAAAGAATCCTTCCCAGTCCAATTTGTCGGAGGGTCTGCCGGAGTTGTGCTTCTCCACGCTCCCCGGCACCGGCGAGCTCATCTGCATCAAGCGCGGCGAGAGCGGCTACTATCCCAGCGACTGGTCCACGGACGATCCAGCGCATAACCAAGAGTTGGCAGACTATAACAACGAGCGGCTTGGAGTGACGCAGGAGCAGCGCCTTGCCATGGAGTGCGGTAGTATGCACGGCTGGGGCGTCCCCGGTGCTGACCCCGGTTACTATGAGCAGAAGATGGGAGGAATGAAGTTTGGCTAAGAAAGTGTTTGCCGTTTATCTGGCAAAAGAGGACGTTCCAAACAGCGAAGCCTACGCAACGCTGGAACTGCCCGCCTCCCCGTGGGAGCTGTGGGACGCGATGGAAAAGGTGCGGCTGAAGGATGGCGAAGCACTGTACATGGAGATCGACGATTACTATGCTTTCGAATATCTTGCCCCGCATTTAGAGGAGCTGGATATCAGTCTCAACGAGCTCAACGACCTTGCCGCACAGCTTGCGGCATTGGACGAGGTACAAGGGATCGCCTTTGAGGGGATGTTCTCCATAGAGGTGCAGAGAAAAGTAAACGCCAACGGCGGTATCATCACAATGCAGGATATGAGAGATCTGGCTGTCAGCGCAAAGACCGACTGCTATCATGTGGTGGATGCCGCCGACGACGCCCAGCTTGGCCGCTTCTACGCGGAAAATGAATTTATCCCCGAACTGGACGGCGTATCCAACGAGGTATTCGAGATGCTGGACTTCGCCGGCATCGGAAGAATGATGCGGTGCAGCGAAAACGGCGTTTTTGTGAACAGTCTGTATGTGCTGCGGGATGGCGAACTGACAACCGCGCCGCCTGTCCAAAAGGCGCTGCAGGGAAAGCCGGGATACCTCTTTCGGCTCACGCTCGGACTGCATCCCGACATTGGCGATGCGCGCACGGTGACACTGGATCTTCCCGCAGCAGAGGCGGAGCTGCTGGACGCACAGGAACAGCTCGGCGTGGAGGGCTGGGAGGGCGTCACGGTCATTGATTATGACGGGATCATCCCCTATGCGGCGGACTTCACCGACCTGCCCATGGAGCTGGAGGAATTTAACGCCTTCACCAAGGCCGCGCGGGACATTCCGAGATCCGAGGTGCCAAAGCTGAAGGCTCTGCTGGAGCAGTTCGAGGTACAGGACATCGAAACCGCCCTGTTCTTGACGGAGCATCTGGCGGACTACGTCCTCACGCCGGACTTGAGTTCCCCGCAGGAAACAGCCATTGACCACCTACGCTTCATGGCGGATGACCATTCGGCGGAGCTGCTGCTCTCCCATGTGAACCTCTACGCCTACGGCTGCGACCTCATCAAGGAGGACAACGCCACACTCTCACCCTACGGCCTGCTGCACCGTGCGGACTATCAGCCCATGCTGTCACCAATGCAGGAAACACAGAAAATGGAGATGAAAATGAAATAACACCGCCTTGACCCGTAAAACGGGCAAGAAACTTTCAGAATTCCCCTTCCCGGCATCGCATCGCGGCATAGGTGATGAGATCCTCCGGCGTGAGGACGTTTCCATCACAGGGGATCTCACCCCAGATTTTCCGCGCGGCAGGGGCAGGGTTACACATTGCCATCGCCATAGCCAGACGGATCTCCCTGCGCACCTCTTCCACGGTGGTATGGTGTCTGCGGGCTACTTCCAGCAGAGCTGCTTCGGCACGAACATTCATTTGTTTCGTATTGTTCACTCCTTGTTTTTAGAACGATTATCGTTCTTATGGAACTACAATACCACAGGAGTCTACGGGAAATATGTCGAACGCAGTCGAAAAAAACAGAGGTCTGCAAAAAGCAAACCTCTGTTGTACTGTTACTGGAATTCGGTGATCAATGCGTCCAGCACATTCATCACCTTACGCTGCCCGTCCGGGGAGAGTGTCTTCAAGCGCTCGGAGAGCTCCGTGGCTCGGAGCATCGTCGCCGCGTTCAAGCTGTCCTGAAGAAGCTCGTCTGTCCCAACATTGAGCACGTTGGCAATGGCAACCAGTTTTTCCAGCTTTGGCGGCTTCACGCCCCGCTCTACAACGCTCACATGATCCACGCTATAATCCACAGCGGCAGCAAGATCTTCCTGCGTCATGCCGACTCGCTCACGAGCGGCCTTGATCCGTTTACCCAATGCGACCTGATCCATACGCAATCTCCTTTTGAACGGTATCCGTTCTTAAATTATATGGGAGATAGCGTTTGTTTCACAGGAGCACACGGGGCGATTACCGTTCCGCAAGAACGGAACACTCAGAAAAACAATCACACTCAGGGGCCGTATTCCCGGATGGGGAAAGCGGCCCCTTCTTTTTTGCGCATTGTCCCTTCCTCCGGGAGTACAACCCCGGAAAGGAGCAAAAATGCGAGAAGAAAAATTATTGAGTTATCTGAAAGGAGCATGTACCGGGCGAAGGTACAGTGCGAGCAGCGCTGCGCTGGAAGCGGCTATAGGGATTAGCGGAACAGATCTTCGAAAACTGGTAAATCGTATGAGACGCAAGGGTGTTCCTATTGGGAGCGATCGATGCGGCTACTTCTACGCGGCGACTGCCGGTGAAGTCTACTCCACGATTCAGCAGCTTCAAAACATGGAAAATGGACTTGCGGCAGCAAGACGCGGATTAGAGCGGTCACTGGATGCTTTTCCTTTGAAAGAAGGTGCATCTTGAACAGCTTTATCCCCTGGGTAGGCGGCAAGGGCAAGCTGCTGTGGATCATCAACAAGCTGATGCCGGACCACTATAAGCGTTTCATCGATGTATTCGGCGGCAGCGGCACAGTGACAATGAGCCGTCCTATCCAGCGGGGCTGTATGGAGGTCTACAATGACTACAACGGAAATCTAACGAACCTCTTCTGCTGCGTGAAAAACCGTACCATGGCGCTCTTAGCGGAATTGGGGTTCCTGCCGCTGAACACACGGGATGACTTCAACGTCCTCTATAAATTTTTCTCAAAGGATGAGATCACGGATGATTATCTGCAGGAGGAAATGGATCTGACTGAGGTATTCTTAGATCCTCCCGACGCGGAAGCCATCCGTGCCCTCATGTTGGAACGCGCGCCACGCGGAGATATTCGCCGTGCCGCAGATTACTTCAAGCTGGTGCGATACAGTTTCAGCGGCGGCGCCAAGTCCTTTGGCGGTAAGCCCTGCGATATCCGCCGCTTCTTCCATCTGATTTGGGAGTGCTCCCGCAGGCTGGCCAATGTTGTCATTGAGAATAAGGACTTTGAGGAGCTGATTCGCCAATATGACAGGAAGAATGCCGTACTTTACTGCGATCCGCCCTACTATATGGCAGAGGGCTGCTATCCGGTAGAGTTTCCGCTGAAGGATCACCAGCGGCTTCACGATGTGCTCATCGGGAGTGAGGGGTACTTTATTGTTTCGTATAACTATCAGGAATACATTTGCGATCTCTATCAAGATGGCTGCTTTATTTTCCGAACCTCGCGCCCAAATAGTATGTCGCAAAGGGCAGGAAGTGAATATGAGGAAATCATCATCACGAACTATGATCCCCGCAAGGCTTGCTGGCAGCTCTCCTTGGAAAACCTGCTGGGCGGTGACGGCGATACCCGCTATGAGATGATCCACGAGCCAAAGTGCCCATTGAAATGTTAAACAAATCAAAAAAATAGGAGGCAAACATCATGAAATTCCATTTGAACCATGACCCCGCGAACAAGACCCTTACCATCCCCCGCGCCGCGCTGCAGCTCTCCGGTCTTGCAGACGTCAGCGACCTGATCCTCCATACCGACAGCGGCTGTGTTCTGCTGCTGCCGGGAGATCCCACCGTGGCAGAGCTGCTGAAAACCATTTCTCTGCTTTCCACCGTAACGCCGCAGCTGATCTCCCGTCTGGCGGAGAGAAGCCAGATGGCAATGGAGGCCGGAATGACGGAAACGGCATGCGGTGCCTGTGAACACGAACCCCACTGCTCCGGCCTTGAAATTCCGCCCTGCCAGCTGGCGGAGGCAGGGATCCCGCCCAACACCGCGCTGGAGTCTTTCGTGGAGGATGGCAAAGTCATCGTGCAGGCAGCGGAGAAAACCGCCGCAGATGTGCTCATCGACGAGCTGGACGATGATGTTCGCACCATGCTGGAGGATTCCGGTGTGCGGATGGATGGCGTATGCCGCCTGCTGGAAAAGGAGGAGATCTCATGATGAATGACACCTATCTCTACCCCTATTCCTCTGTCGAGGCGAGAGAGCGGAACGAACTTTCCCTCTGGCGGGAGAGCCACAAGGCGAACATCGCCTGCCGCAACGCAATCGAGGACGCCATCCGTCAGAGCTTCGACGGAATGCATCTGGACAAGGACTGTATCACGCCGGTGCTGGAGGAATACGGCTACAAGCGCACTGCGTGGGTGCTTGCCAACACCCTGCACGAGCTCAAGTGGGACGGGCGCTTCGGTCATGCCAACAAGCAGTGGGCGGAGCGCGCCTGCATCCCCAAAGACATCAACCACAACAGCGATTTTGTTGTCCGAAGCCATCCGGCTGTGCTGGATGGCTTCGTCACTTTCTACCGCAAGGCAGTGCAGGCGCTGGATCTGTTCGGCGCGGAGCACTGCGTTGGTGACCGTGCGGAGCAGGACTTCACCGGCAAGGTGCTGGTGCTGTCGCCGGAGGCGCTGCGGGAGCAGTATTGGGGGCAGGAAAACCAGCTCTGGTATGCTCGGAGCGGCTTTGGCTGCGAGCCTCATTCCAGTGGTCGAGCAGTCTTTGCCACCTGCCTCTCGGACGGCGAAACAGCCAGATGGAATCGGGAGGATTTCATCGGCGTACTGGATGACAAGTTTCTGCCCGACTGGGCGCGGGAAAAGCTGGAAGAGCTGATGACACAGGAACAGACGGACGCCCCCACTATGGGCGGTATGAAAATGAAGTGAGGAGGATACTTGCATGAGCATGACCTATTACACCGTGGACGATCTTCGACCCGGAAGATCCGGCTGGGGTGTGAAGCGTTTTTCCGCGTTGAATGATGCGATCTCCCATTACCGGTCTCTCCCTATGGATGGGGCCCGCGTCCTCGGCATGGCGGATGACACCCACGCCTATGAGCTCATCCGCTGTGTGCGTCTTTTTCCCGGCGATGCCCAGGGCGAGGATGTTCTGGCGGCAGATTACCGGCGCGCCGGCTTGACGAAAAAGAACGCCGCCCTGAAAGACGCGCTGGATATTTGCCTGGAAAGCCTGCGTCCCCGTTTTCTGCTGGAGCCGGAGCGCCTGATCCCCATTCCCCAGCGCAAGAAGCTGCGGAAAGAACTGCGGGAGGCCCTTCTCTGGCAGGGCTATGAAGAAAACTATGATTCCGCCATTCGCGCTGTTTTTGTAGAAGGCGCTGGCTGGCTCTCGCCCCAGGATGTGAAAAAGCAGCGGCAGCTTCCCCTGGTGCTGCGCTATCGGGTAGACGGCATGACGAAGGACGGCGCCTACCTCTCCTTAGAAGTGGAGCCTTGGGAATATGACCTTCTGCTGGAGCAGACAAGAGATCACTATAAAATGAAGAAACATTAAGGAGGAACACAAAATGAAACGAATGCTATCCCTCTGCGCTGCGGCGCTGTGCCTGACTTTGGCACTGACACCCACTGCGCTGGCGGCGGACTTTGAACCCGCGGTGCCGGACGCCAAGGTCTGCTATCCCACTTCCATCGTCCGAAACGACGATGGCACAGAACTGAAGAAAATCTATGATCTGAGTCCGGAGGATGATCCCGCAGGCATTCCCCGCTCGAATTTCCAGCAGGATGGCTTCCAGTACAACCTGACGGACCTTCTGAAGCAGGAGCTTCCGGAAAACGAGAGCCGCCAGCATACGGAGCATGTTTCTATCGAGAGCGCCAAAAAGGATATGGAATCCGTGCTGGCGCTGCTGCCGCAGGAGCGTGAGTTCATCACGGACGACGGACTCATGGGCACGCTCACGCTGAAGCTCGACACCGTGCAGGTCGAGCCGTCCGGCTACGGTAGTTCTACAAAGCAGCTTTCCGTCAAGCGCAGCTATCCCAATCTTGCCGAGCAGGATACACAGTACATCCCCAAGAGCATTGAGGACGGCGGCAGGACCCTGACGCTCTCCGACATTCAGTGGCAGACCGACAATACCGCCAACATGGACGGCTACGCCGTGGCGGATCGCTATACCGCCGTCGCCACCTACACTGGCAGCGCCACCAGCAGCTATGTCAAGGGCTACACCGTCACGGCGGATTATTCCGGAACCGTCAGCCGGATCGCCCTGAACCGTGTCCGCTATGTCGCCATTTTTGAGGGAACGCCCATCCAGTCCACGGAGCCTGCGGAGACACCCGCCACGGCGTCCGCGTTCCGCTGGTCTTATGTGCTCATTCCCATTGGGATCGTGGCCGCGGCAGGCGCGGGCGTCGGCGGCGCGCTGCTGGTAAAACGCAAAAGAGAAAATGCAAATGAGGAGGATACAGAATGAAAAAGATCATCACCCTTTGCCTGAGCCTTTGCATGACAGCAGCTCTGGCGGCTCCGGCGTATGCGCTGGAATACAGCATCGCCGCGCCGGACGATTATGACTTCGGCAAAGACACATCTATTGAGGTCATCCACACAGCGGACGGCGGTGCTATGAAAAACGCCGACATGAGCAAAAACGCCGCGCTCATTCCGCCTGCATTTGGCTCGCAGAGCATGAACGCCCTCCATACCGGCGAGTACCTCACGCCCAACCTTGCCCCCGGTGGTATTCCCGCGTCCGGCGCGGTCATTGGCGGCAGTGCCGCCACTGTTGTCACACCCGGCAGCACGGTGAATGGCGGCAGCGGTTATCAGCCCGCCGTGCTGTTCACGGAGGTGACGGGCGACCTCTACTACAAAAACGGCTCCCTCGGCAGGCTGGAGATCCCCTCGCTGGATCTGAGTGTCCGCATTTATCAGGGGACGGACAGCAAGACGCTTGCCAAGGGGATTGGACACTTCGAGGACACCTCCATCTGGAACGGCAACGTCTGCCTCGCCGCTCATAACCGGGGTGCCAACAGCTATTTCGGCCAGATCCACACGCTGGACATCGGCGACAAGATCACCCTGACCACCAAGCTGGGCACCCGCACCTACAAGGTGACGGACGTCAGCAAGGTCAGCGAGACAGACCGCAGCGGCCTTGCGGACTCCGGCGAAAATATGCTGACGCTCTACACCTGCGTCCGCAACCAGCGGGACCAGCGCTGGTGCGTTACCGCAGCGGAGGTCTGAATCTTTCTCCCTTTTGCCGAATCGGTTCTGTTCGACTTCTGCCCCTCACTTGTGATATGGTGAAGCTGCGAAGAAGATTTTCACACATACACAGTTAGAATGGAGGCAGAAAGATGAACGAGAGCAAAAATGTGAGAAAAAATGTCAGTATGATGCTCACCGGCATGGTGATCGGCGCGGCGCTGACCGGCGGCTCTATCGCGGTCGCAGCCGGGATCACGGCCGAACCTACCTGGCAGCCTATCTTTGTGGATGGTCAACAGGTGGAAATGCAAGCCTACAACATTGCGGGACACAACTATGTGAAGCTGCGGGACATGGGCGAACAGGTCGGTTTCAATGTATACTGGGACGCCGGAGTCCAAATCGACACCGGACATCCATACACGGGGATCGCCCCTGCCGCATCCGGCATCCGCGTCAGCAGCTACAAGGGCAGCACCCTCCGCCCCGGAGACCGCAGCGGCTTGAATATCAGTCCCAGCGCGGATATAAAAAGTGTGGTCTCCACGCAGCCCAATGTCATCCGCGTTGAGAATACCTCCGGCTTCTGGACCGCTATCGCGGTCAGCAGCGGCACATCCGACGTGGTCGTGACCGATCAGCATGGCAAGACCGCCACTTTAACGCTGACGGTAGTTGACGGCAAGCAAGGCGCGAGTAATCCGGAATCCGGCGCCAGTCAGATAGACGCGGCGCGTCAGGAGATCGTCCGGCTGGTCAATCAGGTGCGCCGGGAAAACGGTGTGCCGGAGCTGACGGTCAACGCAGCTCTGATGGACGCGGCGCAGCATTGCGCGTCCCTGCGTGTCGCATACCACCAGAACAAGGTGGAGTGCGAGGCGGTAGCGGCCTCCGGGTATCCCCATGGATTTGGATCGAACATCACCGCATTCGCAAATGTGCCCGCCTCTGAAACCGCAGAGCGGGCAGTGGAGAATTGGCGGAATTCTCCCGGCCACTTCCAGACGATGGTTGACCCTGATTGCGACACCATCGGCGTCGGGGTCTCAACTGATGAGGGCGAAACGATCTGCTTCCTGTTCGTCGGTGATCCCAACGCGCACAATCCCTACGCATAACCTATCCGCAACTCAATATGCTCACATGGCCTTCCAGCTTCATTGCCGGAAGGCCATTTCAGCGTGTCGAAAAAGTCTTTTCTCCCCGCTGAGCAAGTTTTCAGAACTTTATAAAAGTTCTGAAAACTTAGGATTTTAATGGCGCAGGACACCCTTCTTGGGTTTCCCGCGCACACCCTTCCTTACCGTTGCGGAGGATTTACCACTTTATCGACAGTCTCGGCTCCCCCGCACGAAAAACGTGCGGGGGAGCTTCTTGTTTGAAAGGGAAACTGTCAGCTCAGCCAATGCCGCCCATGGCAATTCCCAAGACAAAGCACAGCAGGCACAGCGGCACAAATACATACCGCCCAAAGGGATAGAACCACTTCATCAGAGGCTTGCTGTCGCCCAACTGGGCGGCCTCCAAAGCGGTGTCCTTCTTCATGACCCAGAAGAACATGACGCCTGCGGTAAAGGCGCCCAAGGGGCAGAGGTAAATAGACACCATATCCATCCACTGGGAGGTCCATGGCTGAATCATCAGCGCGATCAGCACGCCCAGCACATGAATCACCGCTGTGGCGGGCAGCCGCTTCAGGTTCAGCTTCTCCTGCAAAAAGGCCACCGGCGTTTCAAACAGGTTGATAATGGAGGAAACCCCGGCAAACAGGACCACCAGATAGAAGAAGATACAGATGACTCTGGAAATACCGGCTCCCAAGCCGTTGAACACCGGCAGCAGGTAGATGAACATCAGCCCGGGGCCTCCGTTGCCAAGGTCCGCCCCCACCGTTGCCATAGCGGGAATGATGATGAGCATGGCCAGCAGCGCCGCAGAGGTATCAAACACGGCACAGAGCGCGGCGGACTGGCGAATCTTTACGTCCTTTGCAAGATAAGAGCCGTAGATCACCGAGCCGGAGCCGGCCACGGACAGGGAGAAGAAGCACTGGCCGAAAGCATAGACCCACACCTCTGGATTCAGCAGCCCCTTGGGGTTCAGGGTGAAGATATAGCGGTATCCCTCTCCGGTGCCGGGGACAAACAGCATAAATACCGCCAAAATGATCATCAGAACATACAGCGCGGGAATCATGACCCTACAGGCCCGTTCAATGCCGCCGGAAATGCCGAAGATCATAATGGCAAAAGAGGCGGCAATGGCAATGATGATCCAGAGATTATTGGCGCCGCCGGTGGCAAAGGTCATTTTGATGGCCTCGCCCAGAGAGGCTGCCTCCGGGGCCACCGCGCCGAAGGTGCCGCCGATGACATTCATATCCTGCCCCATGGCCACCAGCTCCCCGGTAAAGGCCATTTTGGTGTAGTAAAACACCCATCCCATGATAACGGAGTAGCCGATTCCAAGACACAGGGAGGCAAACACCGGCACACCGCCGATCAGCTCTCCGGCCCGCTTGGATCTGCCGCCGTTCTCCATGGCCTTGCCGAAGGAGCCCACCGGCCCGAAGCCGGCCCAGCGGCCAAGGGAAAATTCCTCCATCATGCCGGACTGGCTGATAACGAACACAAAGATGAAATAGGGAATCAGAAAGGTAAGCCCGCCGTATTTGGACACCAGCATGGGGAAGCGCCAGATGTTGGCCATGCCGACGCAGGAGCCCACTGCCGACATGATAAATCCCCACTGCGATCGAAATCCGTCCCGGTTTTCCAGATTTGCTATGTTCTGCTCTGACATAGACTCCCTCCTTAAAGCACAAGCTCGTTACACGCCGTTATCCCTCGTTGGGATACGGCTCCAAAAATGCATGGAAATGCCGCATGGGCAGATTGTGGCCCCAGACGATTCGCATATTGGGGATGTTCTCCCGGTCCTCATAGAGCTCCTTCACTGCGGCGATAACGTAATCGAGATGCTCCCGGGTCAGTCGGCTGCGGTCAATGGCAAAACGTACCACGTTGCACACCTCGGCCTGCTGCTCCGGGGTCTTCAGGTCATACTCCATGGAGTAATCCCCCAGCTCGGACACGCGGATGCCGTACCGGCGGATGAGTTCCAGCGAGAAACCCTCCCCCGCGAAGGTCTCATGGCCCCGCTTCCCATCGAAAAATTCGTCCATATTGATGTACACGGCATGGCCGCCGGCGGGGAGCACAACACCCTTGACCCCCGCGTCATAAAAGCCCTCCGCCAGATAATTGCACTGGGCCACCCGCTCGTTCATGTAGTTGAAGTCGCAGCTTTCATACAGGCCGCAGGCCAGCGCCATGATGTCCCGGCCGCTCATACCGCCGTAGGAGTCATTGCCGTAGCAGGAGATCTGCTTGACCTTCAGCAGTACGCCCACATCGGTCTTCACGCTGCCGTCCTCATTGAATTCCGAGAAGTTCTTCCAGAATAGGCCCTTGTCCCGGAAGGCCAGCATACCGCCCATGTTGGCGTGACCGTCCTTCTTAGCGGACATGGTGAAGGCATCGCAGTAGGAGAACATTTCCGTGGCGATCTCCGCGATGGACTTATCGGCGTAGCCCTCCTCGTTCATCTTGATAAAGTAGCAGTTTTCCGCCCAGCGGGCCACATCGAACACCACCGGGATATTGTAGCTGTGGGCCACCCGGTTGATCTCCTTGATGTTGTGCATGGAAACGGCCTGCCCGCACACGGGGTTATTCGTGATGCAGCAGAAGATCAGCGGCACATTCTCCGGCCCCACGCCTTCAATGAGCTGCTCCAGCTTTTCGATGTCCATGTTGCCCTTGAAGGGGTTCTTCTCATAGCGGCCGCCCTCCGGGATCGACCACAGCAGCTCTTTATCGTAAAGGTTGCGTGGAATGGAGCCCATCTGCTTGATGTTGCCCTCGGTGGTATCGAAATGGCCATTGGAGGGAATGGTGAATTTCCTGCCGGGGTAACGCTTACTCAGGATATTCCGCACGATCTCCATCAGCACGGACTCCGCCGCCCGGCCCTGCTGGATGATAAAGGCGTTGGGACGCTCCATCTGGGCCGCGCCGCCGTTGAAGAAGCCGCCCTCGTACTCGCAGAGATAGACCTCATCCATCATCTTCTCCACATCCCGGCAATCGGTGCGGACAAGGTCAATGATCTTTTTCCAGTTTTTCTCCCCGCCCCGCTCGAAAATGTCCCGGAACGTGTCCAGCAGTATGTAGTAGCCGGTGTTGCGGCCGTAGGCCTCGTCCCCCAGGAACAGGG
>OOAG01002040.1_pt1 | contig 13793 bp, 8 predicted proteins | sample 1671461 | NCBI WGS metagenome assembly OOAG01 (sample SAMN06348159, study PRJEB24527) | human gut metagenome | biome: human gut; feature: ankylosing spondylitis patient; material: feces | host: Homo sapiens | place: China | collected 2015-10 | reverse complement strand
GGGCACCGGACGGACAGACCGCAGCGGATCTTATGGAGCGGGAGAAATTCGATCTGGCACTTTTGGATATCATGCTGCCGGGAATCAATGGTTATGAACTGATGGATTATGCGAAAGCCTGTGAGCTTCCGGTGATCTTTCTGACAGCCTTGGGTTCTACGGAACATAAAGTAAAAGGGCTTCGCATGGGCGCAGATGATTATCTGCCGAAGCCTTTCGAGATCGTGGAGCTTCTGGCCAGAGTAGAGGCAGTGCTGCGCAGATATCATAAGACGGAGACGATGATACAGGTCAACAATGTAACTATAGATACGGCATCCCACAGAGTGACACTGGATGGAGAAGAAATCTATCTGACACCGAAGGAATTTGATCTTCTGTTATTGTTTGCAAGAAATAAAAACAGGGCTTTGTACCGGGAGACTATATACGAGACCGTATGGGGCGGTGAATATATGGGACAGAGCCGCACGGTGGACCTGCATGTACAGCGGCTGAAGAAAAAACTGCACTGGGAAGAGATGATCGTGGCAGTATATAAAGTGGGGTATCGGTTGAATGAAGTTCGCTCATAAATTGTTTTTTTCAGTGATTGCGCTTCTTACAGTGATTTTTCTGCTCTTTGGAACTTTCATGCTGTCTTCCTATTTTGACCGGATGCTGGAACGTGAGACAGAACAGGGAAAACGGGAAAATCTTTTGTTTCAGACCATATATGATATGGTGTATCAGAATATGGAAAAATACGGAGCGGAATTTGCGGGGATACAGGCGGGGAATTCTGCAACCCAACGGATGACAGGTCAGAATGGTACGGAATGTCTGATCCTTGAAACGGATGGCACGATCACTCTGGAGGGCAGCCTGAAGCTGCCGCAGGATGAGATCAGGAGCCTTGCGGAAGAAATGATACGGACGATGGATCCCGGTGCAGATCAGGTCTACGGTGTACGCAGGGTAGGAACATGTTATTATCTGCTCAGCATCATCACAGATCAGGCGACGGATTCGGCAGATACGGTATATCTTGGGATTCTGAAGGACCTGAGCGGCATTTATGAAGAACGGAGCAATATGATGCGGCAATATGGTATTGCTCTGGCAGGTCTGCTGGTAATCGGAGGCCTGGCAGCCTTTTTACTGTCCAGATATCTGACCCGCCCCATAGAGCAGTTAAACCGCACTGCGGGAAGGATTGCAGGAGGGGATTTTGAGAAGAGAGCTGTCTATCAGGGCACAGATGAGATCGGAGAGTTATCCCGCAGCTTTAACCGGATGACGGACCGCCTGATGCACCAGATGGAAGAAAAAGAGCTGGAAGCGAAACAGAAGGAGGACTTTACAGCGGCATTTGCCCATGAACTGAAGACACCGCTGACCTCCATCATCGGCTATGCAGATATGTTGAATTCTTATGAACTGACGGAACAGGAACGGGGGGAGGCCACGTATTATATTTTCAGTCAGGGGAAACGTCTGGAGAGTCTGTCCCATAAATTACTGGAGCTGGTAGGAATGGACAGACAGGAGATGGAATTTAAAAGAATACTTACCAAGGATCTGGAAGAAAATATCCGGGATACTATGCGGATTCCTTTTGAGCGGAAAGGAATTCGTGGGAAGATCAATCTGGAAAAAGGAGTGATCTGGGGAGACCGGGATCTGTTACTGTCACTGTTATATAATCTGTTGGATAATGCCGTAAAGGCTGTGGAAGAAGGCGGATTTATTCTGATGAAGGGAAGTAAGCTCACACAGGGATATGAGATCAAGGTGGTAGACAACGGCAGGGGAATCCCTCAGGAAGAGATCGCAAGGATCACGGAGGCTTTTTATATGGTGGATAAGTCCAGATCCCGCAAGGAGGGCGGAGCCGGCATCGGAATGGCTCTCTGTCAGAAGATCATCACCCTGCATCAGGGGGAACTGAAGATTGACAGCAAGCTTGGAGAAGGCACGGTAATGCGGTTATATTTTCCCGGGGAAATACATGCTGTAAAAAATAAAAGCAACAGGGGAGCAAAAGGCGGAATATGAAAAAACAGGAGAATAAGAACCGGCGGCATTTCCTGCTATGTATGGGCGGACTGCTTGTGATGATCGTATTTGCATTCGCAGGACCGGAAGGAATGTTGCAATTGCAGGACAAAAGCAGGCTGACTAGGTCAGTCAGTGTATCGAATACCGGAACGGATTATACCGTCTGGAAGGAAGAGTATGAGACCGACACCGTGCGCAGACTTCAAAATCTGGCAGACGGTATTGCTTTGGGAAAACAGTACTATATCTCTGAACAGGATTATGAAGCTGCAACGGATGGTGAAATATATGGTCTGATCGATGAATATATTTTAAATACGGAATGGAATTACATTTTTCAGGATATGGGAGCAATCCCGGAGAATTATTTTTACAAAAATATGGATACAGATAACATTTCCATCAAACGATATATTTTGTATGATGAAAAGCTGTCGGATGGAGTCGCGATCATGGCCTATGACATCTGTATGCGCATGAAGGAAGAGGAGGTTACGGGAGTCAGTATAGAGTGTGTCGTGGACTCCGAGACCGGAACACTCTATGCCATGAAGGTTGTGCTGGAAGATGAGACAGAACCGGTTACATGGGATGATATCGGTGCGGATGCCCCTTATTATGCTATCACCGATTATATGCAGTCCTATCTGCATGATTATTATTCCGAAACCTATATGGAAATGGAGGGAGAGGTGCCTTATGATACCAATGCACAGATCATGTGGGATAAAGAGGCTGAAATAAAGGCAGAAATAGAAGCTGAAGCAGAAGTGAAGGAGCAGACAGCCACGGAAAACGAAGACGGTGAGTATACGAGTGACCTGGAATACGGAGAGCATAAACTGCATCTGATCGCAACACTGCTCAATGCTTCCGAAGGACAACTGGAGAAAGGTGTCGGATACCTGTTCGGGATTCGTGAGATCGCAGAAAAGATCCCGGGTTTTCTGCCGGATATCCAGTAAATACATTCCGGAAATACAGGAATCCGGAAAAGCAGCCGGACAGTGATATCAATGTATAAAATAGAAAAATAAAGAATATAGTTTAGAAAAATAAGTCAGGGAGACAGACTTCTTATGCTCGCAGAGGTAATAGGTTTTTTACAGCAGGCAGACCGGATCATATGGGGACCCTGGCTTATTTTTTTATTATTGGGCTGTGGCTGCTATCTGATGATAAGTCTGTTCTTTCTTCCTCTGAGAAATCTGTTGGCGGCACTTGGGCTGGTGTTCCATCCTAAGAGCCGGAAAGGTACAGACGGGGAAGGGGTTTCTTCTTTTTCAGCCCTGACTACGGAACTGGCAGCAACAATAGGTACGGGAAATATCGTAGGCGTGGCTACTGCCATGGTGTTAGGAGGACCGGGAGCACTGTTCTGGATGCTTTTGTCCGGGATCATCGGGCTGTCGACCAAGCTGGTGGAAAGTACGCTGTGTGTCAGGTATCGTGTAAGAGATCACAAGGGGAAACCGGTGGGTGGCCCCATGTATGTTCTTCAAAATGCATTTCCGTATAGACGCATGGGGCGGATCCTTGCGATACTGTTTGCAATATTCGCAGTACTTGCCTCCTTTGGCATGGGGAATATGACGCAGGGGAATTCTATTGCGGAGGCACTGGCAGTGACTTTTGGAGTCGACCGGACAGTGACAGGACTGGTGATTGGTATCTTTACAATTCTGGTGATCCTTGGAGGAATCGATAAAATAGCAAGGGTCACGGAATATCTGGTGCCCTGCATGGCAGTATTTTATCTGTTCGGAACAGGCATGGTGATCTTTACGCATTTACATAATCTACCGGCAGGAATTCTGCAGATTTTATGCGGTGCTTTCTGCCCGAAAGCTATGGCAGGAGGGAGCATTGGATTCTTATGTTCCGGCAGGCAGGCCATGCGCTATGGTGTCTCCCGTGGAGTATTTTCCAACGAAGCGGGACTCGGAGCAGCCGGAATCAGTGCGGCTTGTGCAGATACACCGGATGCGGTGCGGCAAGGCTATATCAGCATGACGGGAGTTTTTATCGATACCATTGTGATCTGTTCCCTGACAGGGCTTGCCATAGCATCCAGTGGTATGCTGGGGCAGAGGGATGCGCAGGGGGAGCTTTTGAACGGAACAGCGCTTATGATCGCTGTATTTTCCGCCACATTTGGCAGGGCGGGGGAATGGATGCTTGCACTATCTATCGCATTGTTTGCGTTTGCTACAATTATTGCCTGGGAATATCAGGGAGAGAAAGCCTTTGAATATCTGGCTGGAAATAGTCGCCGGACAGGGTGGTATCGTCTGTGCTATGGAATGTTTGCCTTTTTGGGGGCGGTCTGTTCGCTGGAAGCGGTATGGGGTTTCTCGGATATCTGTAACGGTCTGATGGCGGTGCCGAATCTACTGGCGGTAGTGATGCTGTCGAAGGGAATCTGCCGGGAAATAAGAACCTATAAGCTCTGAACGATCACACCGAAATTACCTTTTAAATAAAATTAAATATTGAAGCGATGCGGCCACCATGATATGATAAATAAGATATGGCTATTCGAATTTGAGAGAAGAACATGCCCGGATAAGTTGTATTTGTGTTGAAACGTTAGGAGTGAGATTATGACTAAGACGATAGAGAATTTTTTGCGATATGTGAAGATCGATACCCAGTCCAGTGAAGAAAGCACTACGATCCCCAGCACCATGAAACAGCATGACCTGGCAGGTGTGCTTGTCAGTGAACTGGAGACTATGGGCGCCACAGAGATCACTTATGATCGGGAGCACTGCTATGTCTATGCCACCGTTCCGGCATCCGCAGGCTGCGAGAATGCACCGGTGCTTGGGTTTATTGCCCATATGGATACTTCTCCAGCAGTGACGGATACCAATGTGAAGCCCCGGATCGTGGAGCATTATGACGGAAAAGATATCGTACTGAATGCAGCAGAGAACATCGTTATGAAGACAGCGGATTTCCCGGAGCTGCTAAATTATGTGGGGAAAGATTTGATCGTGACCGATGGAACGACGCTGCTTGGCGCAGATGACAAGGCAGGAGTGGCTGAGATCATGACTATGGCGGAAGACTTGTTAAATCATCCTGAGAAAAAGCACGGCAAGATCCGCATTGGTTTCACCCCGGATGAGGAAGTCGGTGCCGGAGCGGATCATTTTGATGTGAAACTGTTTGGTGCAGATTATGCGTATACCGTAGACGGTGGTGCACTGGGCGAACTGGAATATGAGAATTTTAATGCCGCCGGGGCAAAGCTTCATGTCTATGGCAGAAGTGTGCATCCCGGTTCCGCCAAAGGCAAAATGAAAAATGCCATTCTGATCGCGCAGGAGTTCCAAAAGCTGCTGCCGGTAGAGCAGAATCCAATGTATACCGAAGGCTATGAGGGCTTCTTCCATCTGGATGCTATAAGCGGCAATGTGGAGGAAGTTACTGCGGACTATATTATCCGTGATCATAACAGACAGCTGTTTGAACAGAAAAAAGAGCTGTTTTTGTCCTGTGCGGATTTCCTGAACCGGAAGTATGGGGAAGGCACTGCTATAGTGGATATGAAAGATTCTTACTATAACATGCGGGAGATCATGGAGCAGCATATGCACCTGATCGATAACGCGAAAGCTGCCATGGAAGAGCTGGGAATCGAGCCCAAAGTATCTCCCATCCGCGGAGGTACCGACGGCGCCAGACTGTCCTTCATGGGACTGCCCTGCCCGAACCTGTGCACCGGCGGAGAAAATTATCACGGCAGATATGAGTATGCCTGTGTACAGTCCATGGAAAAAACAACCGGACTATTGATCGCCATTGCAGCAAAATACGCAGACAGATAATAGATACCGATATTTAGAAAGGCAATATTTTTTATATGATAAATGTAACACAAATGAACGAAACCGACAGACAGTATTATTTTATGGAGAAAGCCTCCGGTCATGTGGCAAAGCTTGGAGAAGAACTGGGCAGAAGGCCTACCTGCTGTGTGACTACTTTCGGGTGTCAGATGAATGCCAGGGATTCGGAAAAACTGGTGGGAATCCTGGAAAAAGTCGGCTATGAGATCATTGAAGATGAGAATGCGGACTTTGTGATCTATAATACCTGTACGGTGAGAGATAACGCCAACCAGCGTGTCTATGGAAGACTGGGAGTATTAAACGGCTATAAAAGGAAAAATCCTCATATGAAGATCGCATTGTGCGGCTGTATGATGCAGGAACCCACCGTGATCGAGAAGATTAAAAACAGTTACCGCTTCGTGGATCTGATCTTCGGAACTCATAATATTTTCAAATTCGCAGAGCTGTTATGCTCCCTGTTTGAAAATGAGGGAATGGTCATTGATATCTGGAAGGATACGGACAAGATCGTGGAAGATCTGCCGGTAGAGAGAAAATATTCTTTCAAATCAGGTATCAATATTATGTTCGGCTGCAATAATTTCTGCAGCTATTGTATTGTCCCCTATGTCCGCGGCAGAGAGCGAAGCCGTAATCCGAAGGATATCATCCGGGAGATCGAGGGTCTGGTGGCAGACGGCGTTGTAGAGATCATGCTACTGGGACAGAATGTAAATTCCTACGGTAAGAATCTTGAAGAGCCCATTACCTTTGCACAGCTTTTGCAGGAAGTAGAAAGAATCGAGGGATTGGAGAGGATCCGTTTCATGACCTCCCACCCCAAGGATCTGTCGGATGAGCTGATCGAGGTGATGAAGCATTCCAAGAAGATCTGCAGACATCTCCATCTTCCTTTGCAATCCGGTTCCACGAAGATATTAACAGCAATGAACCGTCGTTATACCAAGGAACAGTATCTGGAGCTGGCGGAGAAGATCCGTAAGGAGATTCCGGATATGGCGATCACTACAGATATTATTGTAGGATTCCCAGGAGAGACGAAGGAAGACGTAGACGAAACCATCGATGTGATCCGTCGCGTAAAATATGACAATGCTTTTACCTTTATTTATTCCAAACGAACCGGAACACCGGCGGCAGCCATGGAACAGGTGCCGGAGGAACTGGTAAAGGAGCAGTTTGACCGGGTGCTTAAGACCGTGCAGGAGACAGCCAGAGAACAGGTATCCAGGTATCAGGGACAGATCTGCGATGTGCTGGTAGAAGAGATCAATGAAAATGACAGTTCCTTAGTGACCGGAAGAATGTCAAATAATACGCTGGTACATTTTCCGGGTGATATATCACTGGTGGGAAAGCTTGTGAATGTTTCACTGGATGAATGTCATGGATTTTATTATATGGGACATATGGTTCAGTCATGAATATGACAGGCGAATAAATAGTAAAAGGGAATCGAAATGGAAGAACAAGAGGAGAAAAAGAGAATAGAACTGGAACAGGACATGTCCTGGAAAATGTATCAGATTCTGACGATAACGGCGTGCATTGCAAATCTGATCGGAACAATCTGCAATTTCTGCATTCACGGTATGAAACTGCCGACCATACTCTGCGGGATATGCCTGCTGATGATCGTGACCATCAGTATTGTCGGATGGACTACGAAAAAGGTGCAAATACCGGCGGTCTTGATCATATTAATACTTGTATGGTTTGAATTTCCTTATTTGTATTATTGCTACGGTGATGCCTCTATCGTATATCTGGTCCTGGGGGTCGTTGGACTGGCGATATTTTTCCCGAGAAATGTGGTGATCGTTTCTTTTACGGTCACACTGCTGGAATATCTGGTGATCATGATGAGCAGCTTTGAACGGCCTTCCGTATGGAGAAATATGGATGCGGCAGGTAAAATAGGAACTACGCTTGGGTCCTTTGTTATTGTGGGAGTGTCTGTATTTGCCATGATATTTGAATTGCTCAGAAGTTACGAGGAACAACGAAAGCAATTGCTGAGTCTGAGTGAGGATCTGAACTTTGCAGCGAACCATGATCCTCTGACCAGGCTGTATAATCGGCGCTATCTTGTAAATCAGGTGAATGAATGGATATGCAAGCCGGAGAAGAGCTTCTGGATCGTATTGATGGATGTAGATGATTTCAAGGCAGTCAATGATACCTATGGGCATGGATACGGTGATGATGTACTGCGGGAAGCCGGCAGACTGATGCTGGAAGAAATGATGGGAAAAGGAATCGCAGCCCGGTTCGGCGGCGAGGAGTTTATGCTGGTGTTTGAACAGGATGATCGGGATCAGGTGTTAAATTCATTCCGGAATATCCAGGAAGGCTTAAGGAGATATTCCCAGAATACCAGACAGACGGATATTACCATCAGCGGTGGAATGGAACGTTATGAGGCTGATAAACAGCTGGATCTATTGTTTACTTCTGTGGACCGGAAATTATATATTGCCAAAAATAACGGTAAAAACCGTATTGTGGGATAGTTTTAAAATAATAAAAAATGCTTGCAAAGCTTAAAAAATAGAGCTATGATAAGACCCGTGTGATTTTATAAAAATTTTATAATTTCACCCGGGTCTTTTTACTGAGGAGATTATATTGAGGAGAATGTTATGGAAAAATTGAAACCGAAGCTTTTCTCAGTGATGAAAAGCTACACGAAAGAACAGTTTGTAAAAGATGTGATCGCAGGTATCATTGTGGCGATCATTGCTCTGCCCTTATCCATTGCACTGGCACTGGCTTCCGGAGTAACACCGGAAAAGGGTATCTATACAGCAATCACCGCAGGCTTTGTGATCTCTTTCTTAGGGGGCAGCCGCGTACAGATCGCAGGTCCTACTGCGGCATTTGCCACCATTGTTGCAGGAATTGTAGCGAAGAACGGCATGGACGGTCTGATCATCGCGACATTGTTAGCGGGTGTGATCCTGATACTGATGGGATTTTTACGACTTGGCAATCTGATCAAGTTTATCCCCTATACGATCACCACCGGTTTTACTTCCGGTATTGCTGTGACGATCTTTATCGGACAGATCAAGGACTTCCTGGGACTGACCATTGTCAGCGAAGAGCCGCTGATCGAGACCATGGATAAACTGAAAGCAGTATTTCAGTTCATCTCCACCACAAATGTGCAGGCACTGCTTGTAGGTGTGATCAGTCTCCTGATCCTGATCCTGTGGCAGTATCTGCCGGGCTTTTGCAAGAAGATTCCCCCTTCTCTGATCGCAGTACTGGTGGGAAGTGCCATGGTTGCACTACTTAACATGAATGTAAATACGATCGGAGATCTGTATGAGATTTCCAATAAGCTTCCTTCAATTTCTCTGCCCGCCTTCAGCCTGAAGACGGTACAGAACGTCCTGCCGGATGCTTTTACCATCGCGATTCTGGCTGCCATTGAGTCATTGCTTTCCTGCGTGGTAGCGGACAGTATGGTGAACAGCAGACATCGCTCCAATATGGAACTGATCGCCCAGGGCGCCGGCAACATTACTTCCGCATTGTTCGGTGGGATCCCCGCCACCGGAGCCATTGCGAGAACTGCTGCCAATGTGAAAAACGGCGGACGTACCCCCATTGCCGGTATGGTGCATTCCGTGACACTTTTGTTGATCCTGGTAGTACTGATGCCTTATGCGGCACTGATCCCCATGCCCACCATTGCAGCCATTCTGTTCATGGTGGCTTACAATATGTGCGACTGGCGTAAATTCATAGGTCTGTGCAAGACCTCACCCAAGAGTGACATTATCGTTCTGGTGACCACATTTGTACTGACTGTCGTATTTGATCTGGTAGTAGCGATAGAGGTAGGTATTTTACTGGCAGCCATTCTTTTCATGAAGCGTATGAGTGATGTGACGGAAGTGGAAGGCTGGAAATATGTGGATGATGAGGATGATGCGGACAGCGTGTCCTTAAGAGTCGTACCTCACAATACCATGGTATATGAAGTGAGCGGTCCCTTATTCTTCGGTGCAGCGGACAAGATCCTGAAGATCACATTAGATGAGAAGATGAACTGCCTGGTACTGCGTATGCGCAGCGTGAGCGCCATCGACGCCACGGCCATGCATAATCTGGAGCAGTTATATGCAGACTGTAAGAAGAAAAACATCCAGATCATTCTGTCCCATGTAGGGGAACAGCCCATGCATGTCATGGAGAAGAGCGGCTTCTTAGATAAGGTGGGCAGAGAAAATGTCTGTGCCCATATTGATGATGCACTGGAACGCGCAGCAAAGCTGCAGTAAGTGTGAAAAACTATCATTTTTCATAGGGGTTCTTTAATTTACAACCTCAATATTTTGTGCTAAGATAGATGCGGATACGCAAGCTTTTGCGTGTCCGCTTTGTCGTGGATCCTTTTACAGAACAGGAGAAGATCATGGCTGAATTGACACCAATGATGCAAAAATATATGGAGACCAAGGAGCAGTATAAGGACTGTATCCTTTTTTATCGTCTGGGAGATTTCTATGAAATGTTTTTCGACGATGCTTTGGTGGCTTCCAAGGAACTGGAGATCACACTGACGGGAAAAAGCTGTGGCCTGGAGGAACGTGCGCCCATGTGCGGCATTCCTTATCATGCCGTGGAAGGCTATCTGTCCAAGCTGGTAAGCCGCGGCTATAAAGTGGCTATCTGCGAACAGGTGGAGGATCCGAAGCTTGCCAAGGGATTGGTGAAGAGGGAAGTGATCCGTGTGGTGACTCCCGGTACCAACTTAAACGTACAATCTCTGGAAGCCGGCAAAAATAATTATCTGCTGAGCATTGCCTATACTCCGGATGGCATCGGTATCTCGGCGGCAGATGTAACTACCGGTGATTATTATGTGACTGAAGTCGAAGATCTGAAAAAATTAAATGATGAACTGATGAAGTACGAACCTTCAGAAATCATCTGCAACGAGGCTTTTTTAGTCAGTGGCTTTGATGTGAATGATTTAAAGTCCCGCTTACATATCTCCGTCAATGCGTTGGAATCCCATATGTTCGATGATGACGGCTGCAGACGGATCCTGATGAAACATTTTAAGGTAAATACGCTGATCGGACTTGGTGTCGAAGAATTCCCTACGGGACTTTTAGCGGCGGGAGCACTGTTACAGTATCTGTATGATACCCAGAAGACAGATCTGGAGCATTTTACCCATATTTATCCCTATCTTACCAGCAAATATATGCTGCTGGACAGTTCCACCAGAAGAAATCTCGAACTGACGGAGACTCTCAGAGAGAAGCAGAAGAGAGGCTCTCTTCTGTGGGTGTTAGATAAGACGAAGACCGCCATGGGCGCCAGACTTCTGCGCAATTACATCGAACAGCCGTTGATCGAAAAGGATGAGATGGAGAAGCGTCTGGATGCCATTCAGGAGCTGAATCAGGATTCCATCTCCAGGGATGAGATCCGGGAATACTTAAATCCCATCTACGATCTGGAACGACTGCTCAGTAAGGTGACTTATAAGACGGCAAATCCCAGAGATCTGATCGCATTTCGGAATTCCCTGCAGATGCTGCCGCCGATTAAGACGGTGCTGTCTGCCTTTGAAAAAGAAGAACTGACGGAAATTCGGGAGCAGATTGACGGCCTGGAGGATATTTATCAGCTGATCGATGAAGCGATCATTGACGAACCGCCCCTGTCCATCCGGGAAGGCGGGATGATCAAGGATCAGTTTGATGAGACCATAGACAGACTGCGTAGCGCCAAGCATGACGGAAAACAATGGCTTGCCCAGCTGGAGGAAGAGGACAGAGAGCGTACCGGAATCAAGAATCTGAAGATCAAATATAACAAAGTCTTCGGTTATTATTTCGAGGTGACCAATTCTTATAAGAATCTGGTGCCGGAGGACTATATCCGCAAGCAGACCCTGGCAAATGCGGAACGATATACCACACCGCGGTTAAAGGAACTGGAAGACACTATTTTAAATGCGGAGGACAAGTTACAGACACTGGAATACGATGTCTTCTGCAGAATCCGGGATACCATTGCACAGGAACTGGTCCGCATCCAGAACACCGCGAAAGCGATCGCAAAGCTGGATGTGTATGCGTCTTTGTCGTTGGTTTCGGAACGAAATCATTATGTACGTCCGAAGTTAAATGAAAAGGGTGTTATTGACATCAAGGACGGAAGACACCCTGTGGTGGAACAGATGATCACCAATGATATGTTTATTGCCAATGACACTTATCTGGATAATGGAAGCCACTGTATCAGTGTCATTACCGGCCCTAATATGGCGGGTAAGTCCACTTACATGCGTCAGACGGCACTGATCGTACTGATGGCGCAGATCGGGTGCTTCGTGCCGGCCAGAACCGCTAATATCGGTATTGTAGACCGGATCTTTACCCGCGTGGGAGCTTCGGATGATCTGGCCAGCGGTCAGTCCACTTTTATGGTGGAGATGAATGAAGTGGCGAATATCTTACGAAATGCCACATCCAAGAGCCTTCTGATCTTAGACGAGATCGGAAGAGGTACTTCCACTTTTGACGGATTGAGCATTGCCTGGGCAGTGATCGAACATATCAGCAACCGCAAGCTTTTAGGAGCCAAAACACTGTTCGCTACCCATTACCACGAGCTGACCGAGCTGGAAGGCAAAATGAACAATGTGAACAACTATTGCATTGCTGTGAAAGAATGTGGCGACGATATCGTGTTCTTGCGTAAGATCGTAAAAGGAGGTGCGGACAAGAGCTACGGCATCCAGGTAGCGAAGCTGGCAGGTGTGCCGGACATGGTCATCGACCGTGCCAAGGAGATCGTGGAACAACTGTCGGACAATGATATTACGGAAAAGGTGCAGAACATTGCTATCGATAATAAAAACGATGGTAAGGCAAAAAAACAACCCAAATACGATGAGGTGGATCTGGCACAGATGTCTCTGTTCGACACTGTGACGGATGAGGATATTCTGAAAGAACTGATGGAGATCGAGGTGACGACTCTGACCCCATTAGATGCACTGAACACTCTGTACCGGTTACAGAATAAGCTGAAGAACCGCTGGAACGGTTAGATATAAGGGAAAGGCATAGGTAGATATATGGGAATACATGTACTGGACTCCCGGACGATCGATAGGATCGCTGCCGGTGAGGTGGTAGAACGACCTGCCAGCGTGGTGAAGGAACTGGTGGAAAATGCCATAGATGCCGGTTCCACGGCGATTACGGTAGAGGCAAAAGAAGGCGGTATTGAGTTCATCCGTGTGACGGATAACGGCTGCGGCATTGAACGGGAGCAACTGCCCACGGCGTTTCTGCGTCATGCCACGAGCAAAATTGAAGATGCGGATGACTTGAACCATATTGCAAGCCTTGGCTTCCGAGGTGAGGCTTTGTCCAGTATCGCGGCGGTGTCCCGTGTGGAGATCATCACCAAGAGGAAAGAGAATCTCACCGGAACCCGCATGATATTAGAAGGTGCAAAGGAACAGTCCATCGATGAGATCGGCGCGCCGGACGGTACCACATTCCTCATGAGGAATCTGTTCTTCAACACGCCGGTACGCCGGAAATTTTTAAAACAGCCTGCCACGGAGGGTAGTTATATCACGGATCTGATGGAACATCTGGCACTGTCCAGACCGGATATCTCTTTCAAATTCGTACTGGGGAATCAGACCAGATTCCATACCTCCGGAAACGGTGACCTGCGGGAAGTCATCTACCGGATCTACGGCAGAGAGATCGCCGCACAGCTGGTACCGATCCAGATGGAAGAAAACGGCATTAAGGTAGAGGGGTATCTGGGCAAACCGGTACTGGTGCGTTCCAACCGCAATTTTGAGATCTATTTTATCAACGGTCGTTTTATCCGCAG
>OOAG01002037.1_pt1 | contig 13803 bp, 10 predicted proteins | sample 1671461 | NCBI WGS metagenome assembly OOAG01 (sample SAMN06348159, study PRJEB24527) | human gut metagenome | biome: human gut; feature: ankylosing spondylitis patient; material: feces | host: Homo sapiens | place: China | collected 2015-10 | reverse complement strand
TTGGAGTCGTACTCGTTCAGCAGGTTGCGGATGTCGTAGACGTCCTGTGCGGTGCGCACGAAGGAAGCAGCGATGAAGTCGAAGCCCTGCTGGACACCGAAGATGATGTCATCCCGGTCGCGCTGGCTCAGGTAGGGCATGGACAGGTGGACGCCGGGGACATTGACGCCCTTCTTGGTCTTGATCTTGCCGCTGTTGAGCACTTCACAGACGATGTCGGTGTCCGTGACGCTCTTGATGGCCAGCTTGATGAGGCCGTCGTCCAGCATGATGGTGCCGCCCTCGTGGACGTCCTGGGGCAGGTCCTTGTAGGTGATGGAGCAGATCTCCTTGGTGCCCTCCACCTCGCGGGTGGTCAGGGTGAAGGTCTGGCCGGCTTCCAGCATCTCAACGCCGTTCTTGAACTCCTTCAGGCGGATCTCGGGGCCTTTGGTGTCCAGCAGGGCAGCAACGGGCTTGTTCAGCTCAGCGCGGACAGCCTTCAGCATATCCAGACGGCCCTTGTGCTCCTCGTAGGAGCCGTGGGAAAAGTTGAAGCGGGCCACGTTCATGCCGTTGGCGACCAGCTCGCGCAGGACGCCGTCCTTATCGGTAGAAGGGCCAAGGGTGCAGATGATCTTCGTTTTTCTCATAAATATACCTCTAACAGTCTCTTTTTTCCTCTATGATGGGCGCGCAGGTGCCAGATATGCCCTGCGGCCGCTGGCCGGACATCGGCCCGGTCAGGTGTGTTTGAAAACCCTACCATTCTATATTATAACCGCTTGTGTACAAGAGAGCAAGAAAAAATTCGGCAAAGAAAACCTTAAATTTTCGTGATAGATGCCGGAGCGATAAAACGCTTGCGAAAAGTGCGTCCATCGCCTATAATAGGGCTAAGCAAAAGTCTCACTTCTGCCCCGAAGGGATGAAGGTGAGCGCAAAATGATAGAAACGGAGTGAAAGCGTAATGGAAAAGCGCGTTTTTCTGATCGTTCTGGACAGCTTCGGCATCGGCGCAGAGCCGGACGCCGCCGCCTTTGGCGATGAGGGGACCAACACCCTCGGCGCCATCGCCAACCACCCCAACTTCAACTGCCCCAACCTGAAAAAACTCGGCCTGTTCAACATCGACGGCGTGACCGCCGGTGAAAAGGATGCCGCCCCCATCGGCTCCTTCGCCCGCCTGCAGGAGCAGAGCATGGGCAAGGATACCACCATCGGCCACTGGGAGATCGCCGGTGTCGTCAGCCCGAAGCCGCTGCCCACCTTCCCGGACGGCTTCCCGGACAGCCTCATCCACGAGTTTGAGGAAAAGACCGGCCACAAAGTCCTCTGCAACAAGCCCTACTCCGGCACACAGGTGCTGAAGGACTACGGCGAGCAGGCCATGAAGGAGGATGCCCTCATCGTCTACACCAGCGCCGACAGCGTGTTTCAGGTGGCCGCCAACGAGGAGCTTGTGCCGGTGCATGAGCTGTACCGCTACTGCGAGATCGCCCGCGAGATGCTGAAGGGCGAGTACGGCGTGGGCCGCGTCATCGCCCGCCCCTTCCTCGGCCGCACCGCTGATACCTTCTACCGCACCACCAACCGCCACGACCTGAGCCTCAAGCCGCCCCGCAAGACCATGCTGGACCTGCTCAAGGACGCAGGCAGGGATGTCATCGCCGTGGGCAAAATTTTCGACATCTTCGACGGCGAGGGCGTGACGGAAAAAATCAAGACCACCGGCAACACCAACGGCATCGCCTTTACCAAGGCATTGCAGACCCGCGACTTCGAGGGTCTGGCCTTCGTGAACCTCGTCGATTTCGATATGCTCTACGGCCACCGCCGCGACGTGGCAGGCTACGCCGCCGCTGCCACCGAGTTCGACAAGTTCCTTGCCGACTTCATCCCCGGGATGCGGGAGGGTGACATCCTGATGGTCACGGCCGACCACGGCTGCGACCCCTCCTACACCAAGACCACCGACCATACCCGCGAGTATGTGCCGTATCTCATCTGCGGCAAGGGCGTCAAACCGGGCGTTGACCTCGGCACAAAGCTCTGCTTCGGCACCATCGCACAGACCATCTGCGACTATCTGGGCGTGGATGCCTCCACGCTGGACGGCAAGAGCGTGCTGAGCGACATTTTAGCTTAAACAGGCAAAAGAAGCTTAAACAGGCAAAAGAAAAAGGACTGCGTGAGCAGTCCTTTTTCTTTTGCAATTCTATTTACGCTGCATCATTTTCAGCGCTGGAAGCGTCGCCGCTGCCGGAGCCGAACAGGGCGTCCAGCACGGTGGAAGCGGCCTGATGCAGGGAGGAAGCCGCCTGCTCCACCTGCTCCTGGGTCGGCATACTGAAGGACGGCGACTCGGTGGAGCCTGCCGGGGCTTCTTCGCTGCTGTCGGCGGGGACCTCGGTGGAAGCGCTGGGCTCACCGGAGGCGTCACCCTCGGCGGGCTGGCTGTCAGCGGGGGCCTCTTCCGCCGGGACTTCGCTCTCGGCGGGCTCTTCTGCGATCACGCTGTCGGGAGATTCCTCCGGGATGGATGCACCGGCGTTGGGGTCGGCGGTCGGCGTGAAGACCTCGGTCTTCTCGGGGGTCTGGCTGGTGCTGGTGAGCTTGTCCTCGCCGCCCAGAACCGCTGCGATGAGGGCCTTGGCCTCGTTGACCGAGTTCTCATCCGGCTTCATGACGTAGAGGCTCTGGCCCTTGGCGGAGTAGCACTTGCTGCTCTTCGCGCCCGAGCCGGTGACGGTGTAGCTCTGGATGTCCCAGTTGGCAAGGTCGCCCAGCTGCATCCGGACCAGTGCAGAGATCTGTTCCTGCGAGAGGCTGGTGACGAAGCAGTCGGCGGCGGCGTCCATCAGCTTGGAGAAGCCCATGAGCAGGGCGGGGGATTTGAGTTTGTTGGCCACCGCGTCGATGACTTTCATCTGGTTGATGCCGCGCTGGATGTCGCCGGTCTTGAAGGCGTGGCGCTCACGGGCAAAAGCCAGAGCGGACTTGCCGTCCAGATGGTTCCAGCCCTCGGCGAAGGTGGTGGGGTCGTAGTAGCCGGGGCTGCCCACCGAGGTGAAGGCCTGGTCGGAGTAGACGTCCACGCCGCCGATGGCGTCGATAATGTTGATGAAGCCCGCAAAGTTGATGCGGAGGTAGTGCTCCACATCCACGCCGTAGAGATTGCCCAGCGTGGCCATGCTGGTCTCAACGCCGTAGAGGCCGGCGTGGGTCAGCTTGTCCTTACTGTCGGTGCCTGCGAGGTCAACATAGTAGTCGCGCGGGGTGTTGATGAGGGCCGCCTGCTTGGTGGTGGGGTTGACCACGGCGAGGATGTTCACGTCGCTGCGGGCCTTTTCGGTCAGGTCACCGCGGTTGTCCACGCCGCTGAGGTAGACGACGAAGGGCTCTTTCGTGATCTTATTCGCCTCTGCGCCGGTGAGCAGGCCGGAAGTCATGCTGTCCAGTGCGGTCAGACCCTGCTGCGCCCAGACACAGCCCACGGCCAGCGCGGCGCAGAGCAGGACGGACAGCACCCGGGCCACGACGGCACCGCTGCGGGAGGCGAGGCACTTGCGCACCAGCAGCCAGAGCAGCACCAGAAGCGCAGTGATGATAACGAGGTAGAGCACCGGCAGCATCTGGGTGCGCCAGAGCTGCACCAGCGCGGCAAGGCTCAGGATGGCCTGCAGTACCAGCAAGACCATTCCTCCTTTCGGAAGTTTGTCGTCAGCGGGGGCGGGCTCGCTGGGGTGCAGCGGCTCCCACTGTCTGCGGGGCGGCACCGGAGGCTTCGGCGGCTCAGACGGAGACATCGGTGCCGGTTTCGGCGGTGCTTTGGGGCGGGGAGGCTCCGGCGAGAAGAAATCGGCGCTGTCTACCTCCACTTCGTCGGGCTCGCTGCGCTTGATGCCCCGGTGGATGTGCCGGGGGCCTTCGTCGTTATTCTGGGGATGGATATGCTCGTTTTCGTCAAACATAGGCGTTCACTCCTTTGGATGTGTATGCCGTCATGTGGTGGGGATGATGCTCAGCACAGCCCGGGCGGGCAGGCAGGTGGCCGTCTGGTCTTCCTCGCTGAGCCAGCCGAAGGATTCGCAGATGTGGTCAGGGCAGGGCGAATCCACAAAGCGGGCCGCGCCGTCCTGGATCCTGATATGGACGGTGAGATAGCCGGTGTCCACGTCATAGTCGGCATCTTTTTCGAGGGAAAAGGTCAGCTTGGTGTTGCTGTCGCCATAGATGAGCTCTGCGCAGAGCGGCGCACCGGTCTGATTTGCTTTCCGCACCAGCAGCAGCACGGCGGCTGCGGCCAGAATGACGGCAGCAAAGACCAGATTTATCAGCAGTTTTTTGTGTTGCTTCATAAAAAATTATCCTTTGAGCGGGATCTGTTCCAGCTCGGCCAGCCAGAGCGCGGCGGCTGCGTCGCTGGGCATCCGCCAGTCGCCCCGGGGCGAGAGGGTGACGCTGCCCACCTTGGGGCCGTCGGGCAGGCAGCTGCGCTTGAACTGCTGGGCGAAGAACCGCCAGTAGAAGTTGCGCAGCCACTTGTAGAGCACTTCGTCCGGGTACTCGGCCCGGCCTGCGAAGGCCGCTTTCGCCAGCCGGAATATCTTCGACGGGCCGAAGCCGAAGCGGAGAACATAATAAAGGTAGAAGTCGTGCAGCTCATAGGGACCCACAAGGTCTTCCGTCTTCTGAGAGATCTCGCCGTCCTTGGCAGGCAGCAGCTCCGGGGAGACGGGGGTATCGAGGATGTCCAGCAGCACCCGGCGCAGCTCGGCGGAGGCGGCAATGTCGGCCTCATACTGGACGAGGTGGCGCACCAGCGTCTTGGGGACACCGGCGTTGACGCCGTACATGCTCATGTGGTCGCCGTTGTAGGTGGCCCAGCCCAGCGCCAGCTCGGAAAGGTCGCCGGTGCCGACGACGAGGCCGCCGGTGCGGTTGGCAGTGTCCATCAGCTCGAGGGTGCGCACACGAGCCTGTCCGTTCTCGAAGGTGACGTCCAGCACACTTTCGTCCTGGCCGATGTCCCTGAAGTGGCTGTGGACGGTGTTGGCGATGTCGATCTCGGTAAAGCTGACGGCCAGCTCGTCGCAGAGGATCTCCGCATTCGAACGGGTGCGGTGGGTGGTGCCGAAGCAGGGCATGGTCACGGCCAGCACATCGCTGGTGGGGCGGCCCAGCTGCTTCATGGCGCGGACGGCCACCAGCAGAGCGAGGCAGCTGTCCAGACCGCCCGAGATGCCGATGACCGCCGTCTTGGCGTGGGCGTGCTCAAGCCGCTTGGCGAGGCCGTCGGCCTGCATTTTCAAAATCAGCTCACAGCGCTCGGCCCGGCGGCGCTCGTCGTGGGGGATGAAGGGCGTGGGGTCTACCCAGCGGGAGAGCTTGGTCTCGGTGAGGGCAAGGTCGAAATCGACGGTCAGATACCCCTCGGCGCTGGGCTCGAAGCTGGTGTTGCGCGCCCGCTCCGACTCCATCCGCTGGCAGTCCAGCTCCGTCTCAGCCCAGCCGCCCTCGAAGGGAGATGTCTCGGCGAGGAGGGTGCCGTTCTCGGCGATGAGGTCGTGGCCGGCGAAGACCATGTCCTGGGTGCTCTCGCCGTGGCCGGCAGAAGCGTACAGGTAGCCGCAGAGCAGGCGGGCGGACTGGTTCGACACCAGCGCCCGGCGGTACTCGGCCTTGCCGACCGTCTCATCGCTGGCCGAAAGGTTCGCAATGACGGTGGCACCGGCCAGCGTGTGGAAGGTGGAGGGGGGCAGAGCGCTCCACAGGTCTTCGCAGATCTCCACGCCCAGAACGAAGCTGGGCATCTGGCGGCAGCGGAAGAGCAGGGACGTACCGAAGGGTACCTCCTGCCCGCAGACCGTCACATTTTCTACCTCAGTGCTGCCCGGGGTGAACTGGCGCTTTTCGTAAAACTCGCCGTAGTTGGGCAGGTAGGTCTTGGGGACAAGGCCCAGCAGACGCCCGCCGCAGAGGACGGCGGCGCAGTTGTACAGCTTGCCCCGCACCAGCAGCGGCAGGCCCACGAGGGCCACGACGTCCAGCTCCCGGCTGGCGTCCAGCACGGTCTGCAGGGCGTCCAGTGCGCCCTGCTGCAGCGTGCGCTGCAAGAACAGATCGCCGCAGGTGTAGCCGGTGAGGCAGAACTCGGGGAACACCGCCAGCTTGACGCCGCGGGCCGCAGCGTCCTGTAACAGAGAGACGATTTGGGAAGCGTTATAATTGCAGTCGGCCACCCGCAGCGAGGGCGAGAGGGCAGCTGCCTTCAAAAAACCATCTTTCATCGGAGGATTTCACATCCTGTCTGTTGAATTAAGGCCCCGGCGGAGACATGCTCTGCGGGGTTTTGTTCAGTATACCACAAACCGGCCCAAACGAAAAGTGACAGTGTGGTTAAAGAAACAAAAAACGCTGCCTGCACACCGCAGGCAGCGCTGAAAACAAAAGATGGAAAACGAGATAGACCGTAAGCCGGGTTCTGTATTAAACGACGATCTGTCTAGACCTGCCATTGCTGACAGGTTCGTGCCGCCTTCGGGACACGCGAGCAGCGCTGTACGTCCCATATAGGCGTTGCTTCCGGTAGGGTTTACAAAGCCGCATAGTCACCCATGCGCTGGTGAGCTCTTACCTCGCCCTTTCATCCTTACCGCATTGCTGCGGCGGTTTCCTTTCTGTTGCACTTTCCCTGAGGTCACCCTCGGCTGCCGTTAGCAGTTACCGTGCTCTGTGAGGCCCGGACTTTCCTCAGAGCGGTCAAAGCCGCCCCGCCGCCGTATGTTCCACTCGTTTTCCGCTCCTCATGATACCATAAAAAAACAAGATTTGCAAGAGAAAGAGAATTTTGCTATACTTATCTTATATGTTGCCCGCGCTGGAGGTGGGAAGATGAAGCTTTATTTCAAAGTCCCGCCCGAGGCGGATGGGATGCTGCTGCGCGGTTTTCTGCGCAGGTGCAGTGTCTCCACCGACCTGTCCCGGGCCGTGAAATTCCGGGGCAGCGGCTTTTTTGCCGACGGCGCCCCCGTCCTGGCCAACCGCCGGGTGGAGGCCGGGCAGGTCATCTCCTTTGAACTGCCGCCGGAGGGGGAGGGCGTTGCGCCGCAGGACAACATCCCGGTGGATGTGGTCTACGAGGACGCTTTCGCCCTCGTGGTGGAAAAGCCGCCCCATCTCGCGGTGCATCCTACCCTGAATTACCCGCTGGATACGCTGGCGAACGGCTATGCGGCCTGGGCGCTGCGTCAGGGCAGAAGCCCCGTCTTCCGCCCGGTGAACCGCATCGACAAGGACACCAGCGGCCTCGTGCTGGCGGCCCAGAATGGTTACGCCGCCCCGCTGCTGGCTCAGAGGGTGGAGAAGCTCTACTACGCCGTTGCAGAAGGAGAACTTCCCCTCGGGCCGGGCGTCATCGACGCCCCCATCGGGCGGCAGGGGGAGAGCATCATCGGGCGGTGCGTCACCCCCGACGGCAAACCCAGCCGGACGGAATATACCATATTGAAAGCCGAAAACGGCCTGAGCCTTGCGGCCTGCGTCCCGGTGACGGGCCGGACCCACCAGATACGGGTACATTTTGCATCCATCGGCCACCCGCTGGCCGGCGATGACCTCTACGGCGGGAGCCGGGCGCGTATCGGGCGGCAGGCGCTCCACTGCGCAAAACAGACGTTCTGGGTGCCGCGCTGCGAGCGGATGCCGGACGGCATCCGCATCGAAGTGCCGGTGGACGAGACGACCCTGAGGCCGGTGACGGTGGAAAGCCCGCTGCCGGAGGATATGGCAGCCCTTTTTGACTGAATTTGTGTATTTCGTGAAAAGTAAGTGAAAGCTAAGCCCAAATTTTGTGTCAATGCTTGTTTCGGCGCTGGCAGGGTGTATAATAAATAGAGTTATTCTTGTCAAAAAAGCTGTCCTGATGCGGCAGCGTGTCGATAACAGAGAAAAGAGACAAATCAGAATCTCCTGAAGATACAGGAAGGAGCATCCTTTTTGCTGGAAGATAAAACAACTGAAACGCGGCAGGACGAGCCAGCCGCTGCGCCGCGGCACACCGGCTTCCGCGCAAAGCTGCGCTCGCTTTGGGCGCAGCTCCAGTGCGTCCATCTGCTGCGCCGCCACCGGCGGTATCGCCGCCGCAGACACCGGCTGGACAATGCCTCCCGGAAGCTGCGCTCGTCGAAGCTGGTATTGCGCGTTGGCGCAGTGCTCTACGCACTGGGCTTTGGCGCGGAGTATGCTGCCGTGCAGGTGGGACGTGCCGTCAAGTACGCCGCTCTCTGGGCTGCTGGAGGCATCCGCCGCTTTGCAAAGGCTCTGGCGGAGACGGCGTTCCCCGGCGCAGCACAGGTGGCCAAAGACCTGTTTGGCCCCATCGTGCTGTTTGCAAAGGGCATCGTGTCCCTTCTCATCCATGCCCACCGCATCCGCAGGGAGCAGGGCTTCGGTGCAGCATTTGAGGCCAGCGTCCACTACTTCAAAAACGGCGTCCGCCGCAACCTCAGTCTGCTGCCCCGCATGGCGATGTATGCCCTGCCCATCTGCGCACTGGCGCTGGGCGCAGCAGTGTTCCAATATGTCATCCACCAGCCTTATGCGCTGGCCGTCCGGGTCAACGGCGAAACCGTGGGCTATGTGGCGAATGAGGACGTCTTCAACACGGCCCGCGAGGACGTGATGGAGCGTATCAGCTACGCCGGCACCGACAAGACCGAGTGGACCATCGAGCCGAGCTACACCCTCGCCATCGCCCACCACATGATGGACGAAAACGAGATGGCAAACGCCATCATCCAGAGCGCCGGCGACCAGATCAGCGAAGGCACGGCTCTTTATCTGGATGGTGAGCTGACGGCGGTGTGCAGCGACGGCAACTCGCTGCGGGATTACCTCGCCGCCATGCTCGACCCCTACGAGGAAGAAGAGGACGACCCCGATGTGAGCGTGGGCTTCAACAAGCAGGTCACGCTGGAAGACGGCCTCTACTTCAAGGAAGGCTTGCAGGATTTTGAGACCGTCCGGCAGGAGCTGGTGGGCGTGAAGCAGGCTCAGAAGGTCTACACCGTCAAGGCGGGCGACACCCTCTGGTCCATCGCACATAACAATGACCTGACCTTCCGTGAGCTGTGCGCCCTCAACCCGGCGTTCAAGGGCGAGCCGCTGAGCGAGACGTCCAGCATCCTTGAGGGCGACCACCTCGTCATCACCAAAGAAGAGGCTGGCCTTGAGGTGCGCATCACCCGCATCGAGACCCGCGAGGAAGAGATTGCATTCTCCACCGAGACGACAAGATCCAACGAATATACGAAGGGGACCACCAAGGTGCTCCAGGAGGGCGAGAACGGTCTGCGCCGTGTGACCCTCCAGAACGTCTACGACACCAACAATATCCTTGTGGACCAGAGCGTGCTTTCCACCGAGGTCATCAAGGAGCCGGTGAACAAGAAGGTGGTCAAAGGCACCAAGAAGGTGACTTCCAGCACCAAGTACATCACCGGCAGCGGCCAGTTCATCTGGCCTGTGCCGAACTACCGCTACTGCTCGCGCTGGTACGGCGGACGCCACAAGGGCGTGGACATCTGCGCCCCGGCCGGTACGCCCATCTACGCCTCCGCAGGCGGCACCGTCACCAAGGCGGGTTACAACAAGGCCGGTGCAGGTACGGGCTATGGCTACTCGGTCATCATCAACCACGGCGGCGGATACAGCTCTGTGTATGCACACTGCCTGTCCCTGACCGTCAGCGCAGGCCAGACCGTCAAGCAGGGCCAGCTCATCGGCTATCTGGGCAGCACGGGCCGTTCCACCGGCAACCACTGCCACTTCGAGATACGTCTCAATGGTTCGTACATTCCCCCGCAGAACGTATTCCCGGGGAAGAAATAATTTTATAAAAAGGAGATAATTGTTATGGCTACTCCTCACATCAGCGCCGAAAAGGGCGATTTCGCAAAGACTGTCCTGATGCCGGGCGACCCCCTGCGCGCAAAGTTCATTGCTGACACCTTCCTGAAGGATGTCCGTCAGGTGACAGGCGTCCGCGGGATGCTGGGCTTTACCGGCACCTACGAGGGCCGTCCCATCAGCGTGATGGGCAGCGGCATGGGGATGCCCTCCATCGGCATCTATTCCTACGAGCTGTTCAAGTTCTACGATGTGGACAACATCATCCGCATCGGCTCCGCCGGCAGCTACACTGCCGACGCCAAGCTGTTCGACACCGTGCTGGCTACCGGTGCTGTCAGTGAGTCCAACTATGCCCGCGTCCAGAGCGGCAACGACCATGACATCACCTTCCCCAGTGAGGAGCTGAATGATAAGCTGCGCGCCTCCGCCAAGAAGCAGGGCATCAAGCTCATCGAGGGCAACATCCACTCCTCCGACGTTTTCTACCGTCAGCCTTCCGACGCAAAGCCCACCTACTGGGAGCTGCTGCGCGACGAGCGCGGCTGCCTCTGCGTGGAGATGGAGAGCTTTGCTCTGTTCGCCAACGCCGAGGCTCTGGGCAAGAACGCTGCCTGCCTGCTGACCATCTCCGACAGCTTCGTCTCCCCGGAGATCACCACCGCAGAGCAGCGCCAGAAGAGCTTCACCGATATGATGAAGGTCGCACTGGGCGCGGAGTATTGATTTAACCATAATACAAAAAGACTGCTGTCGGCCGACAGCAGTCTTTTTGCTTTTCAGGTATCCGTGTAATGCCCGTAACAGGACGCAATGATGATGTTTCCATCCTGCTCCCGGTAGACGATGCAGTGGGTGTCGTCGATACGCCGACTCCACCATCCGCTCAAATCTCCCTTCAAAGGCTCGGGCTTGCCGATGCCCTCATAGGTGTTCCGCTGAATGTCTTTTATGAGGGAGTTGATTCGCTTCAGCAGCTTTTTGTCCCGCGTCTGCCAAAGACAATAATCTTCCCACGCTTCCTCTTCCCACAGCAGCCTCATCAGTCCACCTCGAGCAGTTCATGTTCGGTGAGCTTGGCTTTGCCGGTGTCAATATCATGGACGATTTGACGGAGATGGTTGATGTTGCTTTCGGAATAGAAGGGATCGGCGGAGACTTCAAAGGGAATCCGATGCTCGCGCGACACTTTCTTTGCAAAAATCGTGAAGGCTGTCGTCATCGAAAGCCCCATCTCGGCGCAGACCTCCTCCATGCTCCGCTTGAGGTCGGGGTCCATCCGAAAATTCACGTTGACTGCATTTGCCATTCTGATGCGCCTCCTTTGTAATTCTATTATATTCATTTGTAATGATAAATGCAAGAGCCGTCATTGCATAATGCTGCGTAATTATCGCCGCTTGCACTTCTGAAAAGAATGATTTATACTTGGATCAACAAAAACAGCTTCGTCCCGCAGGACGAAGAACGCTATATCTGCAAATTGCAAAAAGGAGAACTGACCATGACAAAACTGACTCTGGAAGAAAAGCAGGAGCTCATCCGGATGGCCCTTGCGGCCAGGGAGAGAGCGTACACGCCTTACAGCGACTTTATGGTGGGTGCTGCCCTGCGCGCCGAGGATGGCCGCATCTTCACCGGCTGCAACGTGGAGAACGCCGCCTTTACCCCCACCAGCTGCGCCGAGCGGACGGCCCTGTTCAAGGCCGTGGCCGAGGGCGTGACCAGGTTCACCGACATCGCCGTGGTGGGTGCGCGCCGGGGCGAAGTCAACAAGCAGATCACCTCGCCCTGCGGCGTCTGCCGTCAGGCACTGTTCGAATTCGGCGGCCCGGAGCTGAATGTCATCATGGCAAAAAGCCCGGACGATTTCATCGAGCGCAGCATGGACGAGCTGCTGCCCTTCGGCTTCGGCCCCTCCAACGTGGCAGGCAACAAGGCTGTGGAAGACTGAACGCAGCTGCGCGAAAAAGGCCGGGCGGAGCGGATCTTCCGGGATAAGTGTGATTTTTATACAATTTTGATAAAATAATTGTAAATGTTTTGTAATCGGAAAAGGCTTGCATCTGTCACTTCTTCCCGCTATACTTGAGCCAGTAAATGTGCAAGTGCGCACATTTCGTCAACAAAACGCGATTATATTAAAATAAAAGGAGAGTTTTCATTATGATGATTTCTCGTCGTAACTTCCTGGCAGTGGCTGGCGCCGCTGCTGCTGCCGCTGCTCTGACTGCCTGCGGCGGTTCTTCTTCTTCCACTGCTTCCTCTGCAGCTGCCTCCACCAGCGCAGCCGCTTCCACCGCTGAGGGCGGCGAGAAGATCGTGAAGGTCGCTCTGACCTGCGACACCGGCACCATCGACGATGAGAGCTTCAACCAGGCCTGCTGGACCGCTGTTTCCGGCTACATGGGCGATGACTGCCAGTACTACATCCCCGAGGCTGACGCTTCCGATGAGGACCGCGAGACCATGATCCGTCAGGCTGTCAACGACGGCGCTGATGTCATCGTCTGCGTCGGCTACCTGTACGGCGCTTCTCTGGCATGGGCTGCTGACCAGTACCCCGATGTCAAGTTCATCGCCATCGATGTCACCCAGGGCGACATCGGCACCGACGCCATCCCCGCAAACTGCTACTGCATCACCTTCAAGGAGGAGCAGGCAGGTTATCTGGCTGGCTACGCTGTCGTTAAGGACGGCAAGACCAAGCTGGGCTTCCTCGGCGGCATGGCTGTCCCCGCTGTCATCCGTTACGGCTACGGCTACGTGCAGGGCGCTGACGCTGCTGCTCAGGAGCTGGGCACCAACATCGACATCAACTACTTCTACGGCGGCCAGTTCTACGGCGATGCAAACATCACCTCCCGTATGGAGGGCTGGTACTCCAACGGCACTCAGGTCGTCTTCGCCTGCGGCGGCGGCATCTACACCTCCGCTGTTGAGGCTGCTCTGAAGAACAACGGCTATGTCGTCGGCGTTGACGTTGACCAGAACTACATCGGTGTCAACGGCGTGGCAGACGGCTCCTTCGCTTACAACCCCTTCATCACCTCTGCAATGAAGGGCCTGACCGAGGCTGTCAACACCGCTCTGTCCGACATCGAGGCAGGCGATTGGAGCGAAATCGCTGCTTCCAACGGCAACTTCGGTCTGGAGGACGGCGACTACATCGGCCTGCCCACCGATGCTGACAGCTGGAACTTCGAGACCTTCACCACCGACGAGTATGAGGCTCTGAAGGAGAAGATCAAGAGCGGCGAGATCGTTGTGGACAACAGCTCTGACGACAGCACCAAGCCCACCGTCAGCGAGTTCACCACCGTCAACTACATCCAGTAATCAAGGCTTTCCCGGGCGGGACGCTCTGCAAAGGGCGTCCCGCCTTTTTTGTATGCTTTTTCAAGACGAGGAAGGAATGTCCGTCGAAATGCACAAAAGTAATACTTGTGATATAGCAAAACACTAAATTTTCAAAAAGAAGTGTGCAAAACAGCAAAAATACGGTATAATGGGCACTAGAATAGTATAAGTGTCGCTTGGACACGAAAGGAGAGTGAGCAGATTGGCAGAGGATTTTGTGATCGAGATGCTCCATATCACCAAGGAGTTCCCGGGCATCAAGGCAAACGACGACATTACCCTGCAGCTGCGCAAAGGTGAGGTCCATGCCCTGCTGGGCGAGAACGGCGCAGGCAAAAGCACCCTGATGAGCGTGCTGTTCGGCCTGTATCAGCCGGAGGAGGGTAAGATCCTCAAAAACGGCAAGGAGGTCGCCATCCGCAACCCCAACGATGCAAATGCACTGGGCATCGGTATGGTCCACCAGCACTTCAAGCTGGTGGAGTGCTTCAGCGTGCTGGACAACATCATTCTGGGCGTGGAGCCCAACAAGCTGGGCTTTTTGCAGAAGGC
>OOAG01002026.1_pt1 | contig 13828 bp, 10 predicted proteins | sample 1671461 | NCBI WGS metagenome assembly OOAG01 (sample SAMN06348159, study PRJEB24527) | human gut metagenome | biome: human gut; feature: ankylosing spondylitis patient; material: feces | host: Homo sapiens | place: China | collected 2015-10 | reverse complement strand
ACCGAGATCTACACTCTTTCCCTACACGACGCTCTTCCGATCTTGACAAGCCCCGGGCCTCGCTCCCTGTATTTTTTACCCACTCCCGCCGGCCGAGCTCCACATACGCCCGCCCTGTCACCATGGCAACAGGGCGGGCGTATGCTATTTGACCCGGTCCCAGCCCTCCTGGTCCAGGTCCTCCACTGCACTCACCCTTTTGCAGTACCAACCGGGCCCTCTCATAGCGGAAGGTCCACCGCAGAAGGGAAAGGCCAAGGAATGCCTCCATGAGCAGGGAACATGACCACAGCACAATGCTTCCCGCTTTCATGACAGCGGCACCGCCCCCGTCAGATCCGGGGGCTTTTTCAGCACCTCTGCATGAGTAAAATACAGGCGGTCCCGCGCGGGATACCAGAAATACTCGGCCCCCACCCAGCCCTGCTCCAGCAGCTCCATCACCACCCAGACGTGCTCGTCGTCCTCCGCGACGCACCAGACCTGGAGGGCCAGGATGGGCCCCAGTCCCAGATCCTGCCTCACCTGATCCATTGTATGGGCCACCAGGGTGTCCACAGTCCCACCCCCTCTTTCCCAGGTGAGCAGCGCGTCCTCCGCCAGCACCCCCTGGGTGGGGCCGCCCAGGAAGAAGAGGAAGAGCAGCACCGTCGTCAGCCAGGAGAGGCCCCGCCAGGCTCCCCCTGTTCGCTGCGGGCGGGCCGCTGTCTTGACCCGCACCGCTGTATCGCACTCCCCGAAGCACAATGGCGTGCTCCACAGGCTCCGCCCGGCCCCCATCTCCACCAGGGTCCTGGCGTACTCCCGCCGTTCCTCCGGCTCCAGCTCCTTCAGAACGGCCGCGTCGCATGCCAGCTCCAGGTCCCGACAGAAATATTTGTAGCCCAGCCAGATCAGCGGGTCCCACCAATAGAGAAATACCCCCATGTTGGCCCACCCCTTGAACCAGAGGTGCCCCAGCCTGATATGCTCCAGCTCGTGGCGCAGCACCAGGGCTCGCTGCTCCGGGGACAGCTCCCGCTGGAGGCAGATCACATATTCCACCGACCCCAGCCATCCCCTGCTGGTGAGGAAGCTGGTGGGCAGTCCCTCCACCAGCCGGATCTGGATCTTCCGCGCCTCCTCCTGGAGGACATGCTTGGTCAGAGCCTCCTCTCCGCCCAGCGGCTCCCCCCTGCGCAGCAGCTCCTTCAGCCGCCTGTCCTGTCGGCAGGAAAAAACGATCCCCAGCACCAGGACGCCCAGACACAGCAGCGCGGCTGCCCCGGCTATCCCCTCCCCGATTTCCACCGGCACCACCGCCCCGCCGGGCAGGGACAGATGGTACACCCCCGCCCCGTGGTAATCCATGGGCAGATAGGCGGGGATTGAGGTCGTCCATCCGCCGTCCTTTACCCGCCCCGTGATCAGGTCACGGAAGGTGACGGGCAGGATGTGGACCAGGCTGAGCAGGCCGTAAAAGCTCGGACTGTACAGGCTGATCCAGCCCACCACCCAAAGGGCCACCCGCTGCCCCGGGGAGAGTATCCGCACCAGCAGGGGGCGCAGCAGAAACAGGGCGGCGAACATCATTCCCACTGCCAGCCCCAGATTGATCATCATAAACATGCCCACAACAAAAAATCGGCCGATCATATCCGCTCCTCTCCTTTCTCTCAGGCTCAGTCCACGGGATAAAACTGAGTGCAGTCCGCCAGGTCATGGGGCCGGCCCTCCTGCCGGAGCTGGATCATCCCCATCTTGCCGCTCTCCCCCAGCACGCACCGGAACGCCCGCCAAGTGCCCACGCTGGTCTCCAGATAGATCCGGCCCCCTGTGCCCTCCCACTTCCACCAGCCGGCGGCGATGCTCACCCCGGAGAGCAGGTCCCCCTTCTCCTCCAGCCGCCGGATCAGCTCCTCCACCACCTTCTCCGGCGCCTCCTCTATCTGCGTCAGGTTTCGGGAGAGATCAGTCTCTGTCACTCCCCCCGGCACGGCCGGCGCCCCCGCAAAGAGGAGGAACACCAGGGCGGCACAGAACAGCCCGGTGAGGCGGCGCACAGGGGTCAGGGGACGCCAGGCCACCGCCGCCCGCACCCGCAGGGCTCCGTCGCACTCCCCAAAGCACAGCGGGGCCTCCCACAGACGCCGCCCCGCCCCCAGCTCCACCAGGGTCTTGGCGTACTCCTTCCGCTCCTCCGGCTCCAGCTGATCCAGGGTCCTCTGGTCACAGGCCAGCTCCATATCCCGGCCCATATACCGAAATGCCAGCCACAGGATCGGATTCCACCAGTGGAGCAGCAGGCAGGCGCCCCTGAGCCCGGAGAAGTACCCATGGCGGAGATAGATGTGGTTCAGCTCATGGCGCAGCACCAGGGAAAGCTGCTCTTTGGGCAGCTCTGCCTGGAGGTACACCGAATCCCCCATGACAAAGCTAGTGGGCAGCCCGGGGGTGATCCACGCCCGGATCTTTCCGGGCTGCATCCAGAGCTCCAGCCGGTCGGCCCCCAGGGCCACCAGCTCCTTCTCTTCCAGCTCGCTCCCCTGCCGCCCCCAGCACATCAGGGCGAAGGACCGGTGACAATACCACAGGAGCAGCCCCACCGCCACCGCGGCCCACAGGAGGGACAGGGCCAGCAGCGGACCGCTGTTCAGCTCCACCGCCGCAGTTTCCCCGCCGGGCAGGACCACGGGGTACTCCCCCGGCCCGTCGTAGGCGGGCGGCAGGAAAGCCGGCGCGCCGAATATCCCGCCCGGCCGGGGTCCCAGCAGGTCCCAGACCGTTACCGGCAGCACCCTTACCAGACTGGTCAGCCCCCACAGGTTCCCAAATATGCCGATGCTCCACGCTACATACCAGACTGCCACCCGCTGCTGGGGGGTGAGGAGCCGGAGGAGCAGAGGGCGCAGCAGAATCAGGACGGCCAGGACGACCCCCAGTGCCAGCCCCGCGTTCAGGTGATTCAAAAATATGGTGAGCCACGTGTTCAGTCCGTCCACGGTCAGTCCTCCCAGGTGTGCTGGTCGATTAGGTCCTTCAGCTCCAGTGCCTCCTCCATGGTCAGCTTCCGGCCGCTGAAAAAGGCGTTGAGGAAGGGGGCCATCCCCCCCGCCTTCACCGCCAGCTCCTCCCCTTGGGCTCGGATGACCTGCTCCCGGGTCAGCAGCGGGGTGACCACCGCGCGCTCGTTTCTGGCCGCCCCCTTCCGGCACAGCTTGCGCAGCACCGTATAGGTGGTGCTCTTGGTCCAGCCCAGCTGCTCCCGGCACAGAGTCACCAGCTGGGTGGAATTCACTGGTGCACTTTCCCACAGCACCTCCATCAGCCGGTATTCCCCGTCAAACAGCTTTTCCACCGTCCGTCCCCCTTTAGGTTTATTCTAATAAACCTCTCTTTCACTGCAAGTTTATCGCAATAAACCTCTCTTGTCAAGAGCCTGATTTCCCTATCGGACTCCGGAGCGGGCAGCGGCCCTGCATAGGCCCGCACAGGCTCGCCCGTCTCATCCCTGAAAACGATTTACGGGCGGCCCCGTGGGGCCGCCCGTAAGCGAAAGGATCTTTTTTGTTCAAGCTGATTCGGTGAGCCGGAGCTCCCCGTCTCCGCTCCTGCCGCGCGTTCCAGTCAAAAGCTCTATTGTTTCCTCTCCAGCAGCTCCAGCAGCAATCGCTCGTTCTCCCGGGCCGCCCGGCTCAGGGCGGCGGATTTCACCCGCAGGCGTTCCAGGCTCCCCTCATAGTCCGCCATCAGGCGGTCCGCGGCGGCGATGGCCTCCTCCCGGCGGAAGTGATGCACATCACCGGCGGAGGGCATGTCCAGCTCCTTCAGATAGCTGGCCACCTTGGGATCATAGACCAACCCCAGCACAGGGACCGCCATCCGGGCGGAGAAAATCAGGGTGTGCAGCCGCATAGCCAAACACAGCCTGCCCTCCCCCAGCACGGCCATCAGCTCCCTCGGGGTGCAGGGGGCGTCCAGCAGATGGGAGGGGCACTCCATAGCGCTCCGCACCTGGGCGGTGGCCGCCCGGTCCCGGCAGGGCTGCATCATCAGGAACAGGATCTCCATCCCGCAGGTCCGGTAGAGATGGTCGCACAGGGCGGCCAGCTCCCCGGCGAAGCTGCCCGTATCCGGCCAGTCCCGCACCGAGACCGCCGCGAAGGGAGTGCCCCGCTCCAGCCCGGCGGACCGGAGCAGTTCCCCGGCCCGCTCCTTGGGGGCGGGATCCAGGTTGAACACCGGGTCGGCCGTGACGTGGAGATCTGGACGCTCCACCCCCATCTCCACCAGCTCCCGGGCGGAGCTGTGGTCCCGCAGGGTCACCAGAGCGGCCCGCTCCACTGCCCGCTTCACCCGGCGGCGGTTGGCCGGCTTCTGCACCGGCCCGATGCCGTTGGCGTAGAGCATCACCGGCTTCCCCATCCACTCGGCACAGCGCACGATGGACAGATAGTAGAGGAGGGAGCGGGTGGAGGTCCGGTCCTGGAGCAGGCTGCCCCCGCCGGACAGCAGAGCGTCGCATCGGCGCAGGGCACCGAACACCTTCCAGAAACGGAAGCGGGGGATGGCATTCATGCCGTAGTGCCGCTGGGTCTCGCGGGGGTCGTTGGACAGCACGGTGACCCCCACCTCCCCGCTGGCCTCCAGGATGCTCTGGTGGATGGCCTCCAGGATGGCGTCGTCCCCCGCGTTGGAAAAGCCGTAGTAGCCGCTCATGACCACCTGGTACTTCCGGCGGCGCACCTGCTCATACATGGCCAGACAGTCCGCCGCCATCCGGCGCACGGAGTAATACTGGAAGATCACCTCCCGGCCGTAGGCCCCCGCCGCCGCCTTCTGCTCCGGGGAGAGGGACAGGACGGCGGCCATATCGGCCAGCAGACGCTCCGGAGTGGACATGGGCAGTCCCCGGCAGCAGAAGTTGCCCAGCCGGGCCTCCTCCAGCTTCTCCGGACCGAAGAGGCCCTGATACCCCTCGTTTCCCGCCACGATGACGGGCTTGGCGGCGGACATGGCCTCCAGCGCCGACCGGGACACCCCTACGAAGATGTCCCCCGCTGCCACGATCTGATTGATGTCGGTGCGTGGGCCGGTCATCACCACGCAGGTGCGTCCCATCCGGGCGTTCACCGCCTCCGCCTGCTCTTTCAGCTCCCGGAACACGTTGCCCCCTCCGGCGATGAGCAGCTGCACCCCGGGCACCGTCCGGTCCAGCTCCTCCGCGATCTGGATTAGCTGCCGGGCCACCAGGGCCCGGTCCTCGTCCATCCGGCTCACATAGGAGACCACCGGCCTGGACCGGTCCAGGCCGAACTCCTCCACCACTGACTGGCCGGAAGTCTGTGGAGAAAACTTCTCTGTATCGATGCCGTTGATGGTCACAGAGATGTGCTCCTCCGGCACCCCGTATTCCCGGATCAGATACGCCTTGATGTCATCGGAGACGGCGACGGTCCGCTGCCCCCAGTTGGTGAGGTAGCGCAGCCCGCCCTTGGTGGTGAACACCCAGTGGGCGGTGGTGACGAAGGGGAACTTCATCGTTCTCTGGAGGGTGCCGCACAGGAAGGCGGGGATGCGGGCGTGGGCGTGCACCACGTCCGGCCTCTCAGTACGGATGATCTCCTTCAGTAGCTTTCGGGAGCGGAGCATGCATCCGGCGTCCCGCCGGTGCATGGGGACCTGGTAGTGACGGATGCCCGCGGCCACGATCTCAGGGACATAGACACCGCCGTTGGAGGCCACCACGATGTCGTGTCCCTCCGCCTTCAGCTCCTTGGCCAGCTCTACGATATGGGTCTCCGCTCCGCCGATATCCAGGCCCATAGTGGCCATCAGGATCTTCATGTCTGCCGCCCCTTTTTAAAAAATCTCTGTCACTGTGCCGATGAACTCCGCGTATTTTGTGCAGAAGGTCCGGGAGGAGTTGACCCCCAGCTCATACACCCGATTCAGGGTATAGCGTCCCGACTCGCTCACCAGGCCGGTGCCCTCTACGGTGATCAGCATGTCCACGCCATCCTCCACCGTGGCGGCCGCCACGGTGCCGTCGTCAAACTCGGCCAGCTTGGTGCCGGGCATGAGCTGGATGTCGGTGATGGTGCCCAGGGTGCCGCCGCTGCTCCGGTCCGGGTCAAAGAGCTGGTCGCCCTCCCGCACTGCTTCGGCCACATAGGTCCGTATCCCACTGGCCAGGATCTGGTAGGTAATGGTCTGGTCCGCCGTGTTGGTGCTGGTGATGGCCATCTGGGTGTTCTTGGTGTACAGGGCAAAGCCCATCACCGCCACCACTACGATGACCAGCAGGTCGATGACGCTGATGAAGCCGAACAGGCGGCCGTTGCGGTCGATGATCTTTTTCATCCCTGCTCCCCCCTCTCAATGGAAACCACGGGCCCGCTGCCCATATAGCCGGAGCCCCGGACATAGGCGGTCACGCCCACCCGCAGCTTGAAGCCTCCGCCCAGCAGGAGGGAGTCCTCTCCCTCGGTATAGGGGGCCTCCACTGTCACCAAAGCGTCCTCGTAACCCTCGATCCCGGCGAGGACAAAGGCCTTGTCCTCGTGATCCTGGATCAGAGCCTGGGCCGGCACTGTCTCCACAGACACCACTGTGCCCAGCTCGTAGTTCTTCACGGTGTCCACCAGCTGGTCCCCGGGCTTGATCCGCTCGCTGGCTCCCTGGATCATCTTCTGAAATCGGATGGTGTACTGCACCGTCCCTGCCGCGGAAACGGCCCCTTCCGCCGGTGCGGCCGCCGGCTTTATGGCGCTCCACACCAGGAATGCCCCCACCGCCAGGGCCAGTACAAGGACGATGCTGTCAAACAGGTTCAGTCGGAAGCGGAATTTCGGCTTATTTGGTTCCATGAGATACTCCTTTCAGGACGTCCCGGTAGACGTCCTCCACATGCTTGGCAAAGATCTCGCCGGTATAGTTTTCTTCAAAGGACCGTTTGGCTCCCTCTCCCAGCCTGCGCAGCAGGGCGGGGTCATCCATCAGCCGTGCCACACAGCCGGCCAGGGCCCGGCTGTCCCGGTTGGGGAAGACCAGACCGTTCTCTCCGTCCTGGATCAGCAGGGGGTTGCCTCCGATATCGCTGACCACGGCGGGCAGGCCGAAGCTCATGCCCTCCAGCAGGGAGAGGCTGGTCCCCTCGCTCTCGGTGGAGGCGTTGATCTGAGCGTCCATGGCCCACAGGGCCCGCTCCACCCGCTCAATAAAGCCGGCAAAAAACACTGTCCCCTGGGGGAAGGACACCGCCCGCAGCCGCAGGGCAGCCTCGGCGCTGCCCTCTCCGGCCACCAGCACCTTCACCCGGCGGCCCTGACTGAGCAGCTGCTCCGCCGCATCCAGCAGCACGCTGTGCCCCTTGTACTCCTCCACCCGGGCCAGGATGCCCACCACGAAGTCCTCCGGCCCAAAGCCGTACTCCGCCCGCAGTGCGGTCCGCTCCTCCTCCGTAGGGGCCTCCAGGGGAGCCACACCGTTGAAGAGCACGTGGATCTTCCGATCCGGTACGCCGGACTGGAGCAGCAGCTCCCGCACCGATGGGCTCACTGCGATGGCCCCGTCGGACAGGCAGGCATCCAGCACATGGCCCGCCAGACGGCCCACCGGGCTTCCCATCACCCGCCCCAGGGGGAAGACACAGTGCTTGGTGTAGATCACCTTTTTGCCGCACAGCCGGGCAGCCATCCGTGCGGACATGGAACCGTGGGTGTGGACCAGATCCGGGTCCACCGCCCGGATGACCCGGCGCAGGGGAGCCACCGCCGACAGATCCATGGACCGGTCCGCCATGGCGTCGATCTCATGGACCGGCACCCCCAGCGCCTCTACAGGTCCTTTCAGGGCGCTGCCCCGTGGGAGCACCACCTGGGACTGGAACTGGCTGCGGTCCTGACAGCTCAGATAGTTGAGCAGGCTGCGGCCGCCGCCGCCGATATTGGTGTCACTGATGACCTGTAAAATGGTATTCACCGGTCCTCCACCTCCTGTTCCGCCAGCCGGGCAAAGCTGGCTCCCAGGGCCAGCACCGCGAAGAAGAGCAGGGCCACCCTGTAGTTATAAAATGTGTAGTCGGTCATGCTCTGGGCCATGAACCCGCCCACGCCGCCGATGGCGCCGGCCAGATAGCACCGGGCCCGCCAGCTCCGGTTCCGGGAGAGTGCCGAGCAGATCACCCGGCAGAAAATGAAGATGATCAGCAGGAACACCACCAGGGCCACCACGCCGCCGTCCGACATGATCTGCAAAAAGAGGTTATGGGCGTGCTGAGCATTGGCTGCATTGTAGCTGTATGCCGGGTAGACCAGATTGAAAGCCCCGGTGCCCGGCCCGATGCCGCACAGCCAGTAGTCCTTCAGCATGGCTATGGTGCCCATCCAGATGGACACCCGGTAGGACGTGGAGGTGTCCTCCAGGTTTCCGATGCTGGTGAAGCGGCTGATGACGGTATCCGGCAGCACAAAGTAGAGGGCCACCAGCGCCACTGGGAGCACCACCGGCGCCAGCACCAGCACCCGGGGGTTGAGGAGCACCAAAAAGATCATCCCCGCGATCAGCAGGCCCAGCCAGCCGCCGCGGGACATGGTGAGCACCATGCACAGGCACATCACCCCGCAGCAGGCCAGCAGCACCAGCCGTTTCCCGGTCCCCTTGGCGGTGAGCAGGGCCGCCCCGCCCAGGGAGATCATCAAAATCAGATACTCGGCCAGCACATTGGGGTTCTGGAGGGTGGAGTAGACCCGGATGGTGACCGAGGAGAACATGTCGCTGTCCACCCAGGCGGCATCCCCCGTGGCGCCCAGCACATACTGGCCCACGCCCAGCAGAGCCACCACGCCTCCCGCCAGCACCATGAGAAACACCAGCTGTTCCGCCCGCTCCCAGCTGTCCACGGCGTTCTCCACCACCAAGGCGAAGGCCATGAAAAAGACCATCAGTAGGCCGGGGAACAGGCTCTGCCGGGGCGTGACGGAGGTGGCCGTGGCCGCCAGATACACCGCCGCGTACAGCAGGATATACCGGTTGACCGGGGAGTAGGCCAGGGGCCGTGCCCGGTCCCGGACCAGATTCAGTGCCAGGGAGGCGAAAGCCACCGCCGCCAGAGCCAGTACCGCCATAGTGGGCAGCAGGGGGGCCAGCACCACCGCCGCAGAACACCAGAGGGTCAGGCACAAAAAGATGCTCCCCCCGAACAGGCGCTCCAGTCCCAGCCTGCGGTACAGGGCGCACAGCCCGCCCCGGATCAGGTCCCACAGTCGGAAAAAGACACTGGATTCCGCCGCCTGTCGGCCCGCCATTGGGGCCACGAAGGCCCGGACCACCCGACTTCTCTGCCACTGTCCGCTGAACCACAGACAGATGGCGGTGAGCACCCGCCCCAGTATGCTGCTGTTCCAGATCTCTATCGCTCGATTCATTGCATCAGCCTCGTTTCCACACTCGTTTCACCATCTTCAGGGCCAGCTGCCCCTCCTCCAATCTCAGCAGCACCGCCGCCGGGAAGTAGACGGCCACACCAGCCGCCGCCGAAGCCCCCAGGGTGAGCAGCTCCCCCGCCTTGCCGGGCAGCAGGCCCTCTGTCAGGCCGGCCACCGCCCAGGCGCCCACCGCCATCAGCGCGGTGGCCAGCGCCATCTTCCCCAGGTCCAGCAGGAAACTTCGGCTGAGGACCCCCTCCCCCCGCAGCTCCAGGGGGATGTCCAGCAACAGGGCGTAGACGGTGGAGGATACAGCGGAGGAGAGGGCCAGACCAGCCACCCCCATCCTCTGGGCCAGCGCCATGCACAGCAGGACATTGACCAGGATGGAGGCCGCACCGGCCGCCAGGGGCACCTTCCCCTTCTGCCGGGCGAAGTAGGCCCGGCTGAGGATATTCTGGACCGCGTATCCCGTCATCCCCAGCGAGACCCAGAACAGCCCCTGGGAGGTGATGGAGACGGAAAAATCATCAAAAGCGCCTCCTCCATAAATAAAGGAGATCAGCGGGCGGGAGAGCACCATCAACCCCGCCGACATGGGCAGGACGAAGAACAGACAGCCGTGCAGGGTGGTCCGCAGCGTCTCCCGGAACTCCCCCTCCTGCTCCCGGCCGGTGAGGCGGGACAGCTTGGGAAAGATCACATTGGTGACGGACAGGACGAACACCCCGGCGATCACCAGATACAAGTTGGTGGAAAACTCGATGGCGGACACTCCGGCCCCCTCGTACAGTCGGGACCCGAACTTGGAGTTGATAGTCAGGTTGATGGGCTGCACCCAGGTGGAGACCATCACTGGCAGCATCAGGGCAAAGACCTTCCGCATCCCCTCGGAGCGCAGCTCCAGCCCCGGCCGGTAGCGGAAGCCCAGCCGGCGCAGTGAGGGCACCTGGACCGCCGCCTGGAGGAACCAGCCCACCAGAAAGGCAACGGCCAGGCCGTAGATGCCGAACTGCTGGTCCAGCGTCAGGTAATAGAGAATGATGACCAGGTTGGACACCACGCTGATCAGGGCAGGGACATTGAACTCCCCCAGGGACTGGAGCACTCCCACAAAGGAGAAGGCCACCCCGGTGAACAGCACCGTGGGGAACATCACCCGGGTGAGGGAGACGGCCAGCTCCGCCGTCTGGGCATCATATCCGTCGGCAAACAGGCTGACCAGGGGCCCCGCGAACAGGATGCCCAGCACCGAAAGGACCGCAGAGAGCAGCCCCATCACGGTGATGAAGCAGCCCGCGAAGCGGAAGGCCGGCTCCCGCCCCTTCCGGGTGAGATACTCGCTGAACACCGGGATAAAGCAGGCCGAGATAGCGGAGGCGAACACCGCGTCAAAAAACACCCTGGGGATCCGGCTGGCTGTATTGAAGGCGTTAGCCGCCATCCCCGTCCCGTAGTAAACCGCCAGCAGATGGTCCCGGTACAGCCCCAGCACCTTGCCCACCAGGGCGATGATCATCACGATGCTGATGGTCCGTGTGGCATGGTCCTGCCGCTCCTCCATCGCGCCACCTCCTATGGATCCCCAATAAAATCGTTTTATTTTACACCACCCCTCCGACTTTTTCAACCGTTGGCCCGTGTGTTCATAGGATGTTCACATTTTCCCGAAATCTGTACACTTTTTTCCATTGAAAGTGCCCTGCTCCACTGCTATAATAAGGAATTAGTTTTGCTGTCCCCACCACCTGTCCTAACCATGTGAAAAGGAGTATCCATGAAACATCGTCATTTCACCCAAGCTGCCCGCCGCCTCACCGCCTTGACGCTGGCACTGCTGCTGGCACTGCCCTCGGCCTACGCCGCCGCAGGCTCCCCCCAGCTGCGCACCACCCGGGAGCTGGCTGACGGCCTGACCTATTCCAACACCATCACCAGCCACTCCGCCGCGGGCCGGGTGGAGAGCTTCTCCCTGGAACTCTCTCCGGACAGCCGGGAGGTGGAGCCCATCTTCCTCCAGGCATCCGGCACCGCCTACGGGGCCGGCTCCATCAATCTGGCGGTCAGCTATGCCCAGAGCCTGGGCTACCACGTGCTGGGCGCCATCAATACCGACTTCTTTGCTCCCTCCACCGGCGTGCCTCTGGGCATCTCCATTGAGGACGGCATTTATAAATCCAGCCCGGAGGCCGAGGCCGCCGTGGTCATCACCGACGGTGAGGTGGAGCTGGTAGAGCAGCCCCAGGTCACCCTCCACACCGACTGCACCTCCTCCACCCTCGAGGACGCCCAGTGGGCCAGCGGCGTGGGCGATGTGATGGTCCGGGACGGACAGATCACTGACTCCACTGCCTGGACCTATGTGGAAAAGGGCCGCGACCCCCGCTCCGCCCTGGGCGTGCGGGAGGACGGCACCCTGGTCCTGTACGCTGTGGACGGCCGCAGGAGCGGCTACTCCGGCGGACTGAGCCAGCTGGATCTGGCGGAGGAGATGCTCTCCCAGGGCTGCGTCTGGGCGGTCAACCTGGACGGCGGCGGCTCCACCGCCATCAGTGTCTGGGTCCCCGGCCAAGAGGGCCCCTCCATCGTCAACATCCCCTCCGATGGCAAGCCCCGGGCCTGCGCCACCTACCTGCTCCTGGTCTCCCGGGATGAGGGTGACGGCGATCCGGACCGGCTGGTGCTGAAAAATGACGGGCTGGTGGTCCTCACCGGCACCTCTGTGGACCTGGGGGAGACGGCCGTGCTGGACAGCGGTCTGAACATCCTTCGGGATGACCCAGGCGAGGTGGAGATCTCCTCCCTGGACGACCTGGGCCGGGTGGAGGACAACATCTACACCGCCGGCAGTGACGCGGGCACCGATACCCTGGAGCTCTGGTCCCCGGATCTGGATGTGGAGGGCACCGCCCAGATCCACGTAGTGGACCATCTCACCGGCCTCACCGTCTCCCGGGAGAACAGCACCGACGCCCTCACCTCCCTCACCCTGGAGCCTGGAGACCAGGTCCAGCTCACTGCCCAGGGTACCTACTGGTCCCGGGCTGCCATGCGGGACGTGGGAGCCATCTCCTGGACGGTGGAGGGCAGCATCGGCTCCATCACCGAGGACGGACTGTTCACCGCTGAGGGCCCCGGGGGCGCCTCCGGAACCCTCACCGCCTCTGCCGGCGGGCAGAGCCAGACCATCATGGTCTCCCTGGAGAACTCCCACGAGGACGTGCCCGAGGGGCACTGGGCCTACACCGCCGTGGACTACTGCTATGCCAACGGCCTGGTGGGCGGCATCTCGGACACTGAGTTCGGCCCTGACCTGCACATCCGCCGGGGCGACTTTCTGCTGATGCTCTACGGCGCGGCGGGTAAGCCGGCCGTCACCTCCCCCGCCTCCTTTACTGACGTATCCCCCTCCGACTACTACTACACCGCTGTGTCCTGGGCCCAGGCCAACGGTCTGGCCACCGGCGTAGGGGATGGCACCCTGGCTCCCGCCTCTGATGTCACCCGGGAGCAGGCTTTCACCATTCTGAACCAGGCCCTGCCTCTCCTGGGCATCACCTGCCAGCCCGGCGCTCTCACCGTTCTGGATCAGTTCGGCGACCGCGCCTCCCTCTCCGACTGGGCTGCCCAGCACGCTGCCACCCTGGTGGCCTATCAGATCGTGGGCGGCGACACCGACGGCAACCTGAATCCTCAGGCTTTCCTCACCCGCGCTGAGATGGCCGCTCTGCTGTATAAGCTGTCCAACTATACGCCTCCTGCCGATCTGGACCCCGGCGACCTGGTCCAGCCGGAGGAGGACCCTCAGCCGGGCGGCACCGCCGACCCCGGCCAGGCAGAGGGCCCGGGCCAAACTGCTGATCCGGACCAGCCGGAGGACCCGGGACAGACCAGCCAGCCGGAGGAGCCCGCTGTCCCCGTAGAGGGCATCACCCTGGACACCGGCGAACTGACCCTCCAGGCCGGCTCCAGCTATCACTTCACCCCCACGCTCTCCCCTGAGGGAGCCGCCGGCACCGTCGTCTGGACCAGCAGCGTGCCCACTGTGGCGCCAGTCACCAGCGACGGCACCATCACCAACCTGAACACCACCGGCGGGCAGGTGAGCGTCACCATTACCGCCTCCTGCGGGGACGCCTGCACCAGCGCTGTGGTCCTCTGCGACACCGCCGCCTCCGCCGGCACCGTCCGCGGGGCGGAGAACGGCCTGAACGTCCGTTCCGGCCCCAGCACCTCCCACTCTGTGGTGGGCTATCTGCGGGAAGGAGGCAGGGTCATCCTCCTCGCTCCGCCGGAAGACGGCTGGCTCCACGTCTCCTACCTCACTCAGTCCGGCCAGGCCGCTATCGGCTATGTCTCCCTGGACTATATCGTACTGGACTGATCTCAAGGCAAATAAACAGCAGAAGGCCGCCGGCGAT
>OOAG01002024.1_pt1 | contig 13834 bp, 16 predicted proteins | sample 1671461 | NCBI WGS metagenome assembly OOAG01 (sample SAMN06348159, study PRJEB24527) | human gut metagenome | biome: human gut; feature: ankylosing spondylitis patient; material: feces | host: Homo sapiens | place: China | collected 2015-10 | reverse complement strand
CGTGGTTTGATGGCGTAGATGCACGTTGTGACATGCAGATGATAATTATTATCATTTTGCGGGTCCTTTCCGGCGATCCGACAGGTTACGGGGCGGCGACCTCGCGGGTTTTCGCTATTTATGAAAATTTTCCGGGGAAAATCATGTCGGTACTTCTCGAACATAACTATTTGTTTTTTCTAATATCGAATCCGTAAAAGGTCCGACATGAAAACGCCTAAAAAAGTCATTTTCGGGCACTTTCATGTCGGCCCCTGTATTTATTGTGAGACTGTTTCATGAAGGTTAATAAAAAGAAACTTGCCGAAATTTTCAACGTGGATCCGCGAACGATTGAACGCTGGCAGTCTCAGGGACTCCCTTGCGTCTCCGGAGGTGGTAAGGGCGTTGAATCTGTATTTGATACCGCCATGGCAATTCAGTGGTATGCGCAGAGGGAAGCTGATATCGAAAATGAAAAACTCCGTAAAGAGGTTGAGGATTACAGGGCTGCCAGTGAGGCAGATCTCCAGCCTGGGACTATTGAGTACGAACGCCATCGACTTACGCGTGCGCAGGCCGACGCACAGGAGCTGAAGAATGCCAGAGACTCCGCAGAGGTGGTGGAAACCGCATTCTGTACTTTCGTGCTGTCGCGGATCGCAGGTGAAATTGCCAGTATTCTTGACGGGATCCCTCTCTCGGTACAGCGGCGTTTTCCGGAACTGGAAAACCGACATGTTGATTTCCTGAAACGGGATATCATCAAAGCCATGAACAAAGCAGCCGCGCTGGATGAACTGATACCGGGGTTGCTGAGTGAATATATCGAACAGTCAGGTTAACAGGCTGCGGCATTTTGTCCGCGCCGGGCTTCGCTCACTGTTCAGGCCGGAGCCACAGACCGCCGTTGAATGGGCGGATGCTAATTACTATCTCCCGAAAGAATCCGCATACCAGGAAGGGCGCTGGGAAACACTGCCCTTTCAGCGGGCCATCATGAATGCGATGGGCAGCGACTACATCCGTGAGGTGAATGTGGTGAAGTCTGCCCGTGTCGGTTATTCCAAAATGCTGCTGGGTGTTTATGCCTACTTTATAGAGCATAAGCAGCGCAACACCCTTATCTGGTTGCCGACGGATGGTGATGCCGAGAACTTTATGAAAACCCACGTTGAGCCGACCATCCGCGATATTCCGTCGCTGCTGGCGCTGGCTCCGTGGTATGGCAAAAAGCACCGGGATAACACGCTCACCATGAAGCGTTTTTCCAATGGTCGTGGCTTCTGGTGCCTGGGCGGTAAAGCGGCAAAAAACTACCGTGAAAAGTCGGTGGATGTGGCGGGTTATGATGAACTTGCTGCCTTTGATGAGGATATTGAACAGGAAGGCTCTCCGACGTTCCTTGGCGACAAACGTATTGAAGGCTCGGTCTGGCCAAAGTCCATCCGTGGCTCCACGCCCAAAGTGAGAGGCGCCTGTCAGATTGAGCGTGCAGCCAGTGAATCCCCGCATTTTATGCGTTTTCATGTTGCCTGCCCGCACTGCGGGGAGGAGCAGTATCTTAAATTTGGCGACAAAGAGACGCCGTTTGGCCTCAAATGGACGCCGGATGACCCCTCCAGCGTGTTTTATCTCTGCGAGCATAATGCCTGCGTCATCCGCCAGCAGGAGCTGGACTTTACTGATGCCCGTTATATCTGCGAAAAGACCGGGATCTGGACCCGTGATGGCATTCTCTGGTTTTCGTCATCCGGTGAAGAGATTGAGCCACCTGACAGTGTGACCTTTCACATCTGGACAGCGTACAGCCCGTTCACCACCTGGGTGCAGATTGTCAAAGACTGGATGAAAACGAAAGGGGATACGGGAAAACGTAAAACCTTCGTAAACACCACGCTCGGTGAGACGTGGGAGGCGAAAATTGGCGAACGTCCGGATGCTGAAGTGATGGCAGAGCGGAAAGAGCATTATTCAGCGCCCGTTCCTGACCGTGTGGCTTACCTGACCGCCGGTATCGACTCCCAGCTGGACCGCTACGAAATGCGCGTATGGGGATGGGGGCCGGGTGAGGAAAGCTGGCTGATTGACCGGCAGATTATTATGGGCCGCCACGACGATGAACAGACGCTGCTGCGTGTGGATGAGGCCATCAATAAAACCTATACCCGCCGGAATGGTGCAGAAATGTCGATATCCCGTATCTGCTGGGATATTGGCGGGATTGACCCGACCATTGTGTATGAACGCTCGAAAAAACATGGGCTGTTCCGGGTGATCCCCATTAAAGGGGCATCCGTCTACGGAAAGCCGGTGGCCAGCATGCCACGTAAACGAAACAAAAACGGGGTTTACCTTACCGAAATCGGTACGGATACCGCGAAAGAGCAGATTTATAACCGCTTCACACTGACGCCGGAAGGGGATGAACCGCTTCCCGGTGCCGTTCACTTCCCGAATAACCCGGATATTTTTGATCTGACCGAAGCGCAGCAGCTGACTGCTGAAGAGCAGGTCGAAAAATGGGTGGATGGCAGGAAAAAAATACTGTGGGACAGCAAAAAGCGACGCAATGAGGCGCTCGACTGCTTCGTTTATGCGCTGGCGGCGCTGCGCATCAGTATTTCCCGCTGGCAGCTGGATCTCAGTGCACTGCTGGCGAGCCTGCAGGAAGAGGATGGTGCAGCAACCAACAAGAAAACACTGGCAGATTACGCCCGTGCCTTATCCGGAGAGGATGAATGACGCGACAGGAAGAACTTGCCGCTGCCCGTGCGGCACTGCATGACCTGATGACAGGAAAACGGGTGGCAACGGTACAGAAAGACGGACGGCGAGTGGAGTTTACGGCCACTTCCGTGTCTGACCTGAAAAAATACATTGCGGAGCTGGAAGTGCAGACCGGCATGACACAGCGACGCAGGGGACCTGCAGGATTTTATGTATGAAAACGTCCACCATTCCCACCCTTCTGGGGCCGGACGGCATGACATCGCTGCGTGAATATGCCGGTTATCACGGCGGTGGCAGCGGATTTGGTGGGCAGTTGCGGGCGTGGAACCCACCGGGTGAAAGTGTGGATGCAGCCCTGCTGCCCAACTTTACCCGTGGCAATGCCCGCGCAGACGATCTGGTACGCAATAACGGCTATGCCGCCAACGCCATCCAGTTGCATCAGGATCATATCGTCGGGTCTTTTTTCCGGCTCAGTCATCGCCCAAGCTGGCGCTATCTGGGCATCGGGGAGGAAGAAGCCCGTGCCTTTTCCCGCGAGGTTGAAGCGGCATGGAAAGAGTTTGCCGAGGATGACTGCTGCTGCATTGACGTTGAGCGAAAACGCACGTTTACCATGATGATTCGGGAAGGTGTGGCCATGCACGCCTTTAACGGTGAACTGTTCGTTCAGGCCACCTGGGATACCAGTTCGTCGCGGCTTTTCCGGACACAGTTCCGGATGGTCAGCCCGAAGCGCATCAGCAACCCGAACAATACCGGCGACAGCCGGAACTGCCGTGCCGGTGTGCAGATTAATGACAGCGGTGCGGCGCTGGGATATTACGTCAGCGAGGACGGGTATCCTGGCTGGATGCCGCAGAAATGGACATGGATACCCCGTGAGTTACCCGGCGGGCGTGCCTCGTTCATTCACGTTTTTGAACCCGTGGAGGACGGGCAGACTCGCGGTGCAAATGTGTTTTACAGCGTGATGGAGCAGATGAAGATGCTCGACACGCTGCAGAACACGCAGCTGCAGAGCGCCATTGTGAAGGCGATGTATGCCGCCACCATTGAGAGTGAGCTGGATACGCAGTCAGCGATGGATTTTATTCTGGGCGCGAACAGTCAGGAGCAGCGGGAAAGGCTGACCGGCTGGATTGGTGAAATTGCCGCGTATTACGCCGCAGCACCGGTCCGTCTGGGAGGCGCAAAAGTGCCGCACCTGATGCCGGGGGACTCACTGAACCTGCAGACGGCTCAGGACACGGATAACGGCTACTCCGTGTTTGAGCAGTCACTGTTGCGGTATATCGCTGCCGGGCTGGGTGTCTCGTATGAGCAGCTTTCCCGGAATTACGCCCAGATGAGCTACTCCACGGCACGGGCCAGCGCGAACGAGTCGTGGGCGCACTTTATGGGGCGGCGAAAATTCGTCGCATCCCGTCAGGCGAGCCAGATGTTTCTGTGCTGGCTGGAAGAGGCCATCGTTCGCCGCGTGGTGACGTTACCTTCAAAAGCGCGCTTCAGTTTTCAGGAAGCCCGCAGTGCCTGGGGGAACTGCGACTGGATAGGCTCCGGTCGTATGGCCATCGATGGTCTGAAAGAAGTACAGGAAGCGGTGATGCTGATAGAAGCCGGACTGAGCACCTACGAGAAAGAGTGCGCAAAACGCGGCGACGACTATCAGGAAATTTTTGCCCAGCAGGTCCGTGAAACGATGGAGCGCCGCGCAGCCGGTCTTAAACCGCCCGCCTGGGCGGCAGCGACATTTGAATCCGGACTGCGACAATCAACAGAGGAGGAGAAGAGTGACAGCAGAGCTGCGTAATCTCCCGCATATTGCCAGTATGGCCTTTAATGAGCCGCTGATGCTTGAACCCGCCTATGCGCGGGTTTTCTTTTGTGCGCTTGCAGGCCAGCTTGGGATCAGCCGCCTGACGGATGCGGTATCCGGCGACAGCCTGACTGCCGGAGAGGCACCCGCGGCGCTGGCGTTATCCGGTGATGATGACGGACCACGACAGGCCCGCAGTTATCAGGTCATGAACGGCATCGCCGTGCTGCCGGTGTCCGGCACGCTGGTCAGCCGGACGCGGGCGCTGCAGCCGTATTCGGGGATGACCGGTTACAACGGCATTATCGCCCGTCTGCAACAGGCTGCCAGCGATCCGATGGTGGACGGCATTCTGCTCGATATGGACACGCCAGGCGGAATGGTGGCGGGAGCATTTGACTGTGCTGACATCATCGCCCGTGTGCGAGACATAAAACCGGTATGGGCGCTGGCCAACGACATGAACTGCAGTGCAGGTCAGTTGCTTGCCAGGGCCGCCTCCCGGCGTCTGGTCACGCAGACCGCCCGGACAGGCTCCATCGGCGTCATGATGGCTCACAGTAATTACGGTGCTGCGCTGGAGAAACAGGGCGTGGAAATCACGCTGATTTACAGCGGCAGCCATAAGGTGGATGGCAATCCCTACAGCCATCTTCCGGATGACGTCCGGGAGACACTGCAGTCCCGGATGGACGCAACCCGCCAGATGTTTGCGCAGAAGGTGTCGGCATATACCGGCCTGTCCGTGCAGGCTGTGCTGGATACCGAGGCTGCAGTGTACAGCGGTCAGGAGGCCATTGATGCCGGACTGGCTGATGAACTTGTTAACAGTACCGATGCGATCACCGTTATGCGTGATGCACTGGATGCACGTAAATCCCGTCTCTCAGGAGGGCGAATGACCAAAGAGACTCAATCAACAACTGTTTCAGCCACTGCTTCGCAGGCTGACGTTACTGACGTGGTGCCAGCGACGGAGGGCGAGAACGCCAGCGCGGCGCAGCCGGACGTGAACGCGCAGATCACCGCAGCGGTTGCGGCAGAAAACAGCCGCATTATGGGGATCCTCAACTGTGAGGAGGCTCACGGACGCGAAGAACAGGCACGCGTGCTGGCAGAAACCCCCGGTATGACCGTGGAAACGGCCCGCCGCATTCTGGCAGCTGCACCACAGAGTGCACAGGCGCGCAGTGACACTGCGCTGGATCGTCTGATGCAGGGGGCACCGGCACCGCTGGCTGCAGGTAACCCGGCATCTGATGCCGTTAACGATTTGCTGAACACACCAGTGTAAGGGATGTTTATGACGAGCAAAGAAACCTTTACCCATTACCAGCCGCTGGGCAACAGTGACCCGGCACATACGGCAACCGCGCCCGGCGGATTGAGTGCGAAAGCGCCTGCAATGACCCCGCTGATGCTGGACACCTCCACCCGTAAGCTGGTTGTGTGGGATGGCACCACCGACGGTGCTGCCGTTGGCATTCTGGCGGTTGCTGCTGACCAGACCAGCACCACGCTGACGTTCTACAAGTCCGGCACGTTCCGTTATGAGGATGTACTCTGGCCGGAGGCTGCCAGCGACGAGACGAAAAAACGGACCGCGTTTGCCGGAACGGCAATCAGCATCGTTTAACCTTACCCTTCATCACTAAAGGCCGCCTGTGCGGCTTTTTTTATGGAAATAATTTATGTCTGTATATACAACTGCAGAATTACTGGCATCGACCCAGCATCACTTTAAGTTCGATCCGCTGTTTCTGCGCCTGTTTTTCCGTGAAACCTATCCTTTCACCACGGAGAAAGTCTATCTCTCACAAATTCCGGGACTGGTAAACATGGCGCTGTACGTTTCGCCGATTGTTTCCGGTGAGGTTATCCGTTCCCGTGGCGGCTCCACCTCTGAATTTACGCCGGGATATGTCAAGCCGAAGCATGAGGTGAATCCGCAGATGACCCTGCGTCGCCTGCCGGATGAAGATCCGCAGAATCTGGCGGACCCGGCTTACCGCCGCCGTCGCATCATTCTGCAGAACATGCGAGACGAAGAGCTGGCCATTGCTCAGGTCGAAGAGATGCAGGCAGTTTCTGCCGTGCTTAAGGGCAAATACACCATGACCGGTGAAGCCTTCGATCCGGTTGAGGTGGATATGGGCCGCAGTGAGGCGAATAACATCACGCAGTCCGGCGGCACGGAGTGGAGCAAGCGTGACAAGTCCACGTATGACCCGACCGACGATATCGAAGCCTACGCGCTGAACGCCAGCGGTGTGGTGAATATCATCGTGTTTGATCCGAAAGGCTGGGCGCTGTTCCGTTCCTTCAAAGCCGTCAAGGAGAAGCTGGATACCCGTCGCGGCTCTCATTCCGAGCTGGAGACAGCGGTAAAAGATCTGGGCGAAGCGGTGTCCTATAAGGGGATGTATGGCGATACGGCGATCGTCGTGTATTCCGGACAGTACGTGGAAAACGACGTCAAAAAGAACTTCCTGCCGGACAACACGATGGTGCTGGGGAACACTCAGGCACGCGGTCTGCGCACCTATGGCTGCATTCAGGATGCGGACGCACAGCGCGAAGGTATTAACGCCTCTGCCCGCTACCCGAAAAACTGGGTGACCACCGGCGATCCGGCGCGTGAGTTCACCATGATTCAGTCAGCACCGCTGATGCTGCTGGCTGACCCTGATGAGTTCGTGTCCGTACAACTGGCGTAATCGTGGCCCTTCGGGGCCATTTTCTCTATGTGGAGGAGTCCATGACGAAAGGTGAACTGATTGTCCGTCTCCGGTCGCTGGGTGAGCAACTGAACCGTGATGTCAGCCTGACGGGGACGAAAGAAGAACTGGCGCTCCGTGTGGCAGAGCTGGAAGAGGAGCTTGATGACACGGATGACGCTGCTGGTCAGGACACATCTGTCAGCCCGGAAAATGCGCTGACCGGACATGAAAATGAGGTGGTATCAGCGCAGCCGGATACCGTGACTGATACGGCTGATCTGGTCACGGTTGTGGCACTGGTGACGCTGCATACTGATGCACTTCACGCCACGCGGGATGAGGCTGTGGCATTTGTGCTGCCGGGAACGGCGTTCCGTGTCTCTGCCGGTGTGGCAGCTGAAATGACAGAGCGCGGCCTGGCCAGAATGCAATAACGGGAGGCGCTGTGGCTGATTTCGATAACCTGTTCGATGCTGCCATTGCCCGCGCCGATGAAACGATACGCGGGTACATGGGAACGTCAGCCACCATGACATCCGGTGAGCAGTCCGGTGCTGTGATACGTGGTGTTTTTGATGATCCTGAAAATATCAGCTATGCCGGACAGGGCGTGCGCGTTGAAGGCTCCAGCCCGTTCCTGTTTGTCCGGACTGATGATGTGCGGCAGCTGCGGCGCGGCGACACGCTGACCATCGGTGAGGAAAACTTCTGGATAGACCGGATTTCGCCGGATGATGGCGGAAGCTGTCATCTCTGGCTTGGGCGGGGCGTACCGCCTGCCGTTAACCGTCGCCGCTGAAAGGGGGATGTATGGCCATAAAAGGTCTTGAGCAGGCCGTTGAAAACCTCAGCCGTATCAGCAGAACGGCGGTGCCCGGTGCCGCCGCAATGGCCATTAACCGCGTTGCTTCATCCGCGATATCGCAGTCGGCGTCACAGGTTGCCCGTGAGACAAAGGTACGCCGGAAACTGGTAAAGGAAAGGGCCAGGCTGAAAAGGGCCACGGTCAAAAATCCGCAGGCCAGAATCAGGGTTAACCGGGGGGATTTGCCCGTAATAAAGCTGGGTAACGCGCGGATTGTCCTGTCCCGACGCAGGCGTCGTAAAAAGGGGCAGCGTTCAGCCCTGAAAGGTGGCGGCAGCGTGCTTGTGGTGGGAAACCGTCGTATTCCCGGCGCGTTTATTCAGCAACTGAAAAATGGCCGCTGGCATGTTATGCAGCGTGTGGCCGGGAAAAATCGTTACCCCATTGATGTGGTGAAAATTCCGATGGCGGTGCCGCTGACCACGGCGTTTAAACAGAATATTGAGCGGATACGGCGTGAGCGTCTTCCGAAAGAGCTGGGCTATGCGCTGCAGCATCAACTGAGGATGGTAATAAAGCGATGAAACATACTGAACTCCGTGCAGCCGTACTGGATGCACTGGAGAAGCATGACACCGGGGCGACGTTTTTTGATGGTCGCCCCGCTGTTTTTGATGAGGCGGATTTTCCGGCAGTTGCCGTTTATCTCACCGGCGCTGAATACACGGGCGAAGAGCTGGACAGCGATACCTGGCAGGCGGAGCTGCATATTGAAGTTTTCCTGCCTGCTCAGGTGCCGGATTCAGAGCTGGATTCGTGGATGGAGTCCCGGATTTATCCGGTGATGAGCGATATCCCGGCACTGTCAGATTTGATCACCAGTATGGTGGCCAGTGGCTATGACTACCGGCGCGACGATGATGCGGGCCTGTGGAGTTCAGCCGATCTGACTTATGTCATTACCTATGAAATGTGAGGACGATATGCCTGTACCAAATCCAGTAATGCCGGTGAAAGGGGCCGGGACCACACTGTGGGTTTATAAGGGGAGCGGTGACCCTTATGCGAACCCGCTTTCAGACGTTGACTGGTCGCGTCTGGCTAAAGTTAAAGACCTGACGCCCGGCGAACTGACCGCTGAGTCCTATGACGACAGTTATCTCGATGATGAAGATGCGGACTGGACCGCGACCGGACAGGGGCAGAAATCTGCCGGAGATACCAGCTTCACGCTGGCGTGGATGCCCGGAGAGCAGGGGCAGCAGGCGCTGCTGGCGTGGTTTAATGAAGGGGATACCCGAGCCTATAAAATCCGCTTCCCGAACGGCACGGTCGATGTGTTCCGCGGCTGGGTCAGCAGTATCGGTAAGGCGGTGACGGCGAAGGAAGTGATCACCCGCACGGTGAAGGTCACCAATGTGGGCCGTCCGTCGATGGCAGAAGATCGCAGCACGGTGACGGCGACAACCGGCATGACGGTGACACCCGCCAGTGCTTCCGTAGTGAAAGGGCAGAGCACCACGCTGACCGTGGCATTCCAGCCGGAGGGCGCAACCGACAAGAGCTTCCGTGCGGTGTCTGCGGATAAAACAAAAGCCACCGTGTCGGTCAGTGGTATGACCATCACCGTGAAAGGTGTTGCTGCAGGCAAGGTCAACATTCCGGTCGTATCCGGTAATGGTGAGTTTGCTGCGGTTGCAGAAATCAACGTCACCGCCAGTTAATCCGGAGAGTCAGCGATGTTCCTGAAAACCGAATCATTTGAACATAACGGTGTGACCGTCACGCTTTCTGAACTGTCAGCCCTGCAGCGTATTGAGCATCTCGCCCTGATGAAACGGCAGGCAGAACAGGCGGAGTCAGACAGCAACCGGAAGTTTACTGTGGAAGACGCCATCAGAACCGGCGCGTTTCTGGTGGCGATGTCCCTGTGGCATAACCATCCGAAGAAGACGCAGATGCCGTCCATGAATGAAGCCGTTAAACAGATTGAGCAGGAAGTGCTTACCACCTGGCCCACAGAGGCAATTTCTCATGCTGAAAACGTGGTGTACCGGCTGTCCGGTATGTATGAGTTTGTGGTGAATGATGCCCCTGAACAGGCAGAGGACGCCGGGTCTGCAGAGCCTGTTTCTGCGGGAAAGTGTTCGACGGTGAGCTGAGTTTTGCCCTGAAACTGGCGCGTGAGATGGGGCGACCTGACTGGCGCGCCATGCTTGCCGGGATGTCATCCACAGAGTATGCCGACTGGCACCGCTTTTACAGTACCCATTATTTTCATGATGTTCTGCTGGATATGCACTTTTCCGGGCTGACGTACACCGTGCTCAGCCTGTTTTTCAGCGATCCGGATATGCATCCGCTGGATTTCAGTCTGCTGAACCGGCGTGAGGCTGACGAAGAGCCTGAAGATGATGTGCTGATGCAGAAAGCGGCAGGGCTTGCCGGAGGCGTCCGCTTTGCCCCGGACGGAAATGAAGTTATCCCCGCTTCCCCGGATATGGCGGGCATGACGGAGGATGACGTAATGCTGATGACAGTATCAGAAGGGATCGCAGGAGGAGTCCGGTATGGCTGAACCGGTAGGCGATCTGGTCGTTGATTTAAGTCTGGATGCGGCCAGATTTGACGAGCAGATGGCCAGAGTCAGGCGTCATTTTTCCGGTACGGAAAGTGATGCGAAAAAAACAGCGGCAGTCGTTGAACAGTCGCTGAGCCGACAGGCGCTGGCTGCACAGAAAGCGGGGATTTCCGTCGGGCAGTATAAAGCTGCCATGCGTATGCTGCCTGCGCAGTTCACTGACGTGGCCACGCAGCTTGCAGGCGGGCAAAGTCCGTGGCTGATCCTGCTGCAACAGGGGGGGCAGGTGAAGGACTCCTTCGGCGGGATGATCCCCATGTTCCGGGGGCTTGCCGGTGCGATCACCCTGCCGATGGTGGGGGCCACCTCGCTGGCGGTGGCGACCGGAGCGCTGGCGTATGCCTGGTATCAGGGCAACTCAACCCTGTCCGATTTCAACAAAACGCTGGTCCTTTCCGGCAATCAGGCGGGACTGACGGCAGATCGTATGCTGGTCCTGTCCAGAGCCGGGCAGGCGGCAGGGCTGACGTTTAACCAGACCAGCGAGTCACTCAGCGCACTGGTTAAGGCGGGGGTAAGCGGTGAGGCTCAGATTGCGTCCATCAGCCAGAGTGTGGCGCGTTTCTCCTCTGCATCCGGCGTGGAGGTGGACAAGGTCGCTGAAGCCTTCGGGAAGCTGACCACAGACCCGACGTCGGGGCTGACGGCGATGGCACGCCAGTTCCATAACGTGACGGCGGAGCAGATTGCGTATGTTGCTCAGTTGCAGCGTTCCGGCGATGAAGCCGGGGCATTGCAGGCGGCGAACGAGGCCGCAACGAAAGGGTTTGATGACCAGACCCGACGCCTGAAAGAGAACATGGGCACGCTGGAAACCTGGGCAGACAGGACAGCACGGGCATTCAAATCCATGTGGGATGCGGTGCTGGATATTGGTCGTCCTGATACCGCTCAGGAGATGCTGATTAAGGCAGAGGCTGCGTTTAAGAAAGCAGACGACATCTGGAATCTGCGCAAGGATGATTATTTTGTTAACGATGAAGCGCGGGCGCGTTACTGGGATGATCGTGAAAAGGCCCGTCTTGCGCTTGAAGCCGCCCGAAAGAAGGCTGAGCAGCAGAGTCAACAGGACAAAAATGCGCAGCAGCAGAGCGATACCGAAGCGTCACGGCTGAAATATACCGAAGAGGCGCAGAAGGCTTACGAACGGCGGCAGACGCCGCTGGAGAAATATACCGCCCGCCAGGAGGAACTGAATAAGGCACTGAAAGACGGAAAAATCCTGCAGGCAGATTACAACACGCTGATGGCGGCGGCGAAAAAGGACTATGAAGCGACGCTGAAAAAGCCGAAAGGCGTGAAGGTGTCTGCGGGCGATCGTCAGGAAGACAGTGCTCATGCTGCCCTGCTGACGCTTCAGGCAGAACTCCGGACGCTGGAGAAGCATGCCGGAGCGAATGAGAAAATCAGCCAGCAGCGCCGGGATTTGTGGAAGGCAGAAAGTCAGTTCGCGGTACTGGAGGAGGCGGCGCAACGTCGCCAGCTGTCCGCACAGGAGAAATCCCTGCTGGCGCATAAAGATGAGACGCTGGAGTACAAACGCCAGCTGGCTGTACTTGGCGACAAGGTCACCTATCAGGAGCACCTGAACGCGCTGGCGCAGCAGGCGGATAAGTTCGCACAGCAACAACGGGCAAAACGGGCCGCCATTGATGCAAAAAAACGGGGGCTGACTGACCGGCAGGCAGCGCGGGAAGCCACGGAACAGCGCCTGAAGGAACAGTATGGCGATAATCCGCTGGCGCTGAATAACGTCATGTCAGAGCAGAAAAAGACCTGGGCGGCTGAAGACCAGCTTCGCGGGAGCTGGATGGCAGGCCTCAGGTCAGGCTGGAGTGAGTGGGAAGAGAGCGCCACGGACAGTATGTCGCAGGTTAAAAGTGCAGCCACGCAGACCTTTGATGGTATTGCACAGAATATGGCGGCGATGCTGACCGGCAGTGAACAGAACTGGCGCAGCTTCACCCGTTCCGTGCTGTCCATGATGACAGAAATTCTGCTTAAGCAGGCAATGGTGGGGATTGTCGGGAGTATCGGCAGCGCCATTGGCGGGGCTGTTGGTGGCGGCGCATCCGCGTCAGGCGGTACAGCCATTCAGGCCGCTGCGGCGAAATTCCATTTTGCAACCGGAGGATTTACGGGAACCGGCGGCAAATATGAGCCAGCGGGGATTGTTCACCGCGGTGAATTTGTCTTCACGAAGGAGGCAACCAGCCGGATTGGCGTGGGGAATCTTTACCGGCTGATGCGCGGCTATGCCACCGGCGGTTATGTCGGTACACCGGGCAGCATGGCGGACAGTCGGTCGCAGGCGTCCGGGAAGTTTGAGCAGAATAACCATGTGGTGATTAACAACGACGGCACGAACGGTCAGATAGGGCCACAGGCGCTGAAGGCGGTTTATGACGTAGCCCGTAAGGCGGCAATGGATGTTGTGACCGGGCAGATGCGTGATGGTGGTCTGTTCTCCGGAGGTGGACGATGAAAACCTTCCGCTGGAAAGTGAAACCGGGTATGGATGTGGCTTCGACTCCTTCCGTCAGGGAGGTGCGCTTTGGTGATGGCTATTCCCAGCGAGCGCCTGCCGGGCTGAATGCCAACCTGAAAACGTACAGCGTGACGATTTCTGTCCCCCGTTGGGAGGCCACGGCGCTGGAATCGTTTCTGGCAGAGCACGGAGGCTGGAAAGCCTTTCTGTGGACGCCGCCTTATGACTGGCGGCAGATAAAGGTGATCTGCGCAAAATGGACGTCGCGGGTCAGTATGCTGCGTGTTGAGTTCAGCGCAGAGTTTAAACAGGTGGTGAACTGATGCAGGATATCCGGCAGGAAACACTGAATGAATGCACCCGTGCGGAGCAGTCGGCCAGCGTGGTGCTCTGGGAAATCGATCTGACAGAGGTCGGTGGTGAACGTTATTTTTTCTGTAATGAGCAGAACGAAAAAGGTGAGCCGGTCACCTGGCAGGGGCGGCAGTATCTGGCGTATCCCATTCAGGGGAGTGGTTTTGAACTGAATGGCAAAGGCACCAGTACGCGCCCCACGCTGACGGTTTCTAACCTGTATGGCATGGTCACCGGGATGGCGGAAGATCTGCAGAGTCTGGTCGGCGGAACGGTGGTCAGGCGTAAGGTTTAT
>OOAG01002008.1_pt1 | contig 13902 bp, 13 predicted proteins | sample 1671461 | NCBI WGS metagenome assembly OOAG01 (sample SAMN06348159, study PRJEB24527) | human gut metagenome | biome: human gut; feature: ankylosing spondylitis patient; material: feces | host: Homo sapiens | place: China | collected 2015-10 | reverse complement strand
CCGAGATCAAGCAGGACATGGAAAAGGGTTACCCCATGGACCGGCTGCTCTGCGGCGACGTGGGCGTGGGCAAGACCGAAGTAGCCCTGCGGGCCGCCTTCAAGTGCGTGATGGGCGGTAAGCAGTGCGCCATTCTGGCCCCCACGACCCTGCTGGCCTGGCAGCACTACAACACCATCCTTTCCCGCATGGAGGCCTTCCCCGTGAAGGTGGAGATGATGTCCCGCTTCCGCACCGCCAAGCAGCAGAAGGAGACCCTGCGGGGCCTGCAGTCCGGCAGCGTGGACATCGTGGTGGGCACCCACCGGCTGCTGTCCAAGGATGTGCGGTTCCACGATCTGGGCCTTGTGATCATCGACGAGGAACAGCGCTTCGGCGTCAAGCACAAGGAAAAGCTCAAGGAGAACTTCATCGGGGTGGACATGCTCACCCTGTCGGCCACCCCCATCCCCCGCACCCTGAACATGGCCATGAGCGGCATCCGGGACCTTTCCACCATCGAGCAGCCGCCCATTGAGCGCCAGCCCGTGGAGACCTTTGTGCTGGAGTACAATGACGTGATCCTGGCCGAGGCCATGAAAAAGGAGCTGGCCCGAGGGGGCCAGGTGTATTACCTGCACAACCGGGTGGACAACATCGAGGCCTGTGCCGCCCATGTGAGCCAGATGGTGCCCGGTGCCCGGGTGGGCATTGCCCACGGCAAGATGACCGAGGAGGAGCTGAACCCCGTGTGGCAGCACCTGCTCAACGGCGAGATCGACATTCTGGTGTGCACTACCCTGATCGAGACTGGCATCGACGTGCGCAACTGCAATACCCTCATCATTGAGGACGCCGACCGCATGGGTCTGGCTCAGCTGTACCAGATCCGGGGCCGGGTGGGCCGCTCCGGCCGCAAGGCCTACGCCTACTTTACCTTCCGGCGGGACAAGACCCTGACGGACATTGCCCAGAAGCGGCTGTCCGCCATCCGGGAGTTCACGGCCTTTGGTTCCGGCTTCCGCATCGCCATGCGGGATCTGCAGATCCGTGGCGCGGGCAGCCTGCTGGGCCACAGCCAGCACGGCCACATGGAGGCCGTGGGCTACGACCTCTACGTCAAGATGCTGGGGCAGGCCATCGCCCGGGCCAAGGGCGAGCCGGTGCAGCGCGACAAGAGCGAATGCCTGGTGGACCTGCGGGTGGACGCCTACATCCCGGAGAAATACATCGCCGACGGGCCGGGCCGCATCGAAGCCTACAAGCGCATTGCCGCCATCCAGACCCCGGAGGACGCCGCCGACGTGCTGGACGAGCTCATCGACCGCTACGGTGACCCGCCGCCCTCGGTGAGCGACCTGGTGAACGTTTCGCTGGTGCGGGTGCAGGCCACCGCCGTGGGCGTGTACGAGGTGACCCAGAAGAAGGACACCATCGTGCTGAATCTGGAACACCTGGATGTGCCCATGATCCGGGGTCTGCTGGTGGCCTTCAACGGCCGCGTCACCGCCGGGGCAGGCTCAAAGCCTTACCTTTCGGTCACCCTGCACCCCGACGAAAAGCCGCTGGAACTGCTGCAGAGCATCCTCAAGGCAATGGCGGAGATTTTAAAGCCCGCTGAATAACTCCTTCCGTCATTGCTTCGCAATGCCACCTCCCTCCCAGAGGGAGCTGTCGCGTCAGCGGCTGAGGGAGTTTTTTATACAATCACAACAACAGGAGCATTACACATGAAAAAGAAACTGCTTGCGCTGGTATGCGCACTCGTCATGATCTTCAGTCTGGCAAGCTGCGGCCTGTCCACCCCGGACACCGTGGGCAAGGTCGGCGACTTTGAAGTGTCCTCCGGCCTGTATCTGCTGGCCCAGTTCAGCGCCTACCAGCAGGCCGCCCAGCTGGCTGGCAAGGACCAGGACACCACTGACGTGAAGGCCTTCCTGAAGGCCACCATCACCACCGACGCCGACACCGGCGACACCGCCGTGGTCCAGGACTATGTGGCCGACAAGACGTTGGAGACCCTGCGCACCTTTGCCGCCATCGACGCCCGCTTTGCCGAGCTGGGCAGGGAGCTGACCGCCGAACAGACCCAGGTGGCCGACAACTACGCCCAGCAGCTGATGGACCAGTACGGCAGCACCTACACCGCCAACGGCATCGGCCTGGAGACCCTCAAGGCCTTTGAGCGCATCCAGCTCAAGCACACCCTGCTGCTGACGCTGGTGTACGGTCCGGACGGCGAAAGCCCCGTGGACGACAGCGACCTGACCGAGCATCTGGACAGCCAGATGTACGAGCTGGCCTATGTGAACATCCCGCTGTACAACACCAGCACCTTTGTGTTCGCCTCCGACGACCAGAAGGCCCAGATGCTGCAGCTGGCACAGGCGGCCGCCGCAAGCTGCAGCGAAACGCAGGACGGCTCGGTGTCCGAGCAGGTCAGTGCTCTGCATTCTGCCGCTTCTGCCGCCCTGCCGGACATCTACGCCGTGCTGGACTCCACCCCCGCCGAGGATGCTTCCAGCGTGCAGACCGAACTGCTGACCGAAAGCGACCTGACCGGTGCCTTTACCCAGGACGGTGCCGCCGACGCCGTGCGCGGCCTTGTGTACGGCGAGGCCGCTGCCGTGCAGTACAATGCCGCTTCCATCATCCTGATGATGCGCATTGACCCGCTGCAGGTGTCCACGCTGGACGCCCTGCGCACCCAGATCCTGAGCGACATGAAGGGCGACGAGCTGGAAGATGCCCTCACCGCCTATGGCAGCACACTGGAGAACGACCTCAGCACCTCTGCCATGAACAAGATGCCCGCCAGCAAGATCGTGAACCCGTCCTCTTCCAGCAACAGCTGATCTGCCCCCAAACGCACAAAGGCCCCGCTTCCACACCCGGAAGCGGGGCCTTTTTCGGCGTTGTATTTTGGGGCGGAGCTTACGCGCCGCGCTCCCGCTCATCCTTCAGGATGTCCCGCATGTGCTGCAGGGTGTCCACGGTGCGGTGCAGCTCTTCGTCCCCCAGCTCGGTGCGCAGGCGGGCATAGCAGCGCTTCATGAAATCGCGTTCCTCGGCCATCAGCTCCACAGCCTTGCTGGTCAGCTCCACATAGGTGCGGCCGGCTTCCCGGTCAGTGAGCCAGCGCACATAGCCCTGGTCCTGCAGCTTCTCGATGCCTTTGGACAGCTCGGTCACCTTCACGCCCATCTCGGCGGCAAGGTCAGCCAGATAGAGTTTCTCGTCCGGGTGGCTCTCCTGCCGCATCTTGATGTAGAACAGCACCAGATAATCCGTGCGCCGGATGGTGCTGAACACCCGGTCCACGTCAAAATTGTGCAAGAAGAACCATTCTTCCGGGTGCTTCTGCATGGCTTCCTGTTTCATGGCACAGCCCTCCTGTTATCGTGCATCCCGCAGGATATAGTCGTGGGTGCCGCCCAGGCTCTTGTAGGCCGGACGGATGATCTTGTTGGCGCTGAGCAGCTCTTCGATGCGGTGGGCGCTCCAGCCCATGATGCGGGCCACGGCAAACAGCGGGGTGTACAGCTCCATGGGGATGCCCAGCATATCGTACACAAAGCCGCTGTAGAAATCCACGTTGGGGCTGACGCCCTTGAAGATCTTCCGTTCTTCGGCGATGAGCTGCGGGGCCATGCGCTCGATCTTGGCGTACAGGGCCAGGTCCTTGTCCCGGCCCTTCTCGTGGGCCAGCTGCTCCACATAGCCCTTGAACACCACCTCACGGGGGTCGCTGAGGGAGTAGACCGCGTGGCCCATACCGTAGATCAGGCCCTTGTGGTCAAAGGCTTCGCCGTGCAGCAGCTTTTTCAGGTAGGTTTCCAGCTCCTCGTCGTCCTCCTGGTCGTGCAGATTCTCGCGGATGTTCTGCATCATCTGCATCACCATCAGGTTGGCACCGCCGTGGCGCGGGCCCTTGAGGGAGCACAGCGCCGCCGCCATGGCCGAGTAGGTATCGGTGCCGGAGGAGGTGACCACGCGGGTGGTAAAGGTGGAGTTGTTGCCGCCGCCATGCTCGGCGTGCAGCAGCAGTGCCACATCCAGCACGCGGGCTTCCAGCGGGGTATACTGCATATCCGGCCGCAGCATCCGCAAAAAGTTCTCTGCGGTGGACAGCTTCGGATCCGGCCGGTGGATGTACATGCTGCCGTCCTTCTCGTAGTGGTCGTAGGCGTGGTAGGCATACACGGCCAGCATGGGGAAGATGCTGGCCAGCTGGATGCTCTGGCGCAGCACGTTGGGGATGGACAGATCCGACACCTTGGGGTCGTAGGAGGCCAGGGTCAGCACGCTGCGGGCCATGGAATTCATGATGTCGTGGCTGGGGGCCTTCATGATCACGTCACGGGTAAAATTGGTGGGCATGGTACGGCACTCGCCCAGCACCCGGCAGAATTCTTCCAGCTTTTCCGGGGTGGGCAGCTCACCGAACAGCAGCAGATAGCCCGCCTCTTCAAAGGCAAAGCGGCCGCCGCGGCTGCCGTTGATCAGGTCCTTGACGTCGTAGCCGCGGTAGAGCAGCTGGCCGTCGGCGGGGCGCTTGACGCCGTCCACATACTCAAAGGCGCGGATGTCCGAAATGTTGGTCAGGCCCGCCAGCACGCCCTTTCCGTTCTCGTCGCGCAGACCGGCCTTGACGCCATATTCCTGATACAGATCCTTGCTGATCTTATCATGCTGCGCACACAGCGGCTGCTGCTGGTCAAAATATCCCATCACGTTCTGCAGGTAGTCCATGGTGTGTTGCTCCTTTCCCCGGAGGCTGGCAGACGCAGCCGGTGCACCGGCCCGCGTTTCCAGCGACCTTTCATGTAAATTGAATACCCTTTCAGATTACAAAATGGATATTTCCATGTCAAGCAACCATTTGTAAACAAAAAACAAAATCTTGTCCGGTAAAAAAATCCCCGGTGCAGTTCTCTGTTTCCTGCACCGGGGATCTTGCTCATTTTTTCGCGGGATTTGTCACTCTTGCAAACTCGGCGGCCAGTGCCGCATTCACCGAGCGCACCGCGTTGGCGTCCGGCTTGACGGCGGCACGGTCGTAGGTGAACAGCCCATTCACCTCACCCTCCACATCGGTTAGCTGGGTGTACACCAGCGCCGAAAGGCCTTTTTCCAGCTGGGGCAGCACAGTTTTCAGCTGCAGCTTCTTGTAGCGGGCAGTCAGCTCCTGCCGGTCTTTGGCCGTGCCGTAGCCGTAGGTCTTGTGGGGCGGCTCGTGGCCGGGCATGGGCCAGGCAATGCCGCCGTATTCGCTGAGGGCCACCGTGCGCTTCTGCGGGCGGATGCGCAACGGATAGAAATAATTGTGCAGGGAGTGCACATCGCCCCCGCCCTGGTCGAACCAGCCGCTGGCCTCGTCCACCAGACGGGTGCCGTCCAGCGTCCGGAGGGCCTGCACGGCTTTTCCGGCATCGAACTGCCCCCACCCTTCGTTGAAGGGCACCCAGCAGGCAATGCAGGGGTGGCACCGCAGCGCCTGTACCGTGTCGGCCAGCTCGTGGGCGTACTCCTCCCGGCTGGCCGGTTTTGCCCGGCTCAACAGGCTGTAGGCAGCCTTCCCGTCCGGGAAGCGGCGCAGCAGCGGCTGCAGCACATTGGTCAGGTAGGTGACGAACCACAAATTATAGGCGCTGCCGCCGTTGACGATGTCCTGCCAGACGATCAGGCCCAGACGGTCGCAGTGGTAATACCAGCGCTGCGGCTCGATCTTGGCGTGCTTACGCAGCAGGTTGAAGCCCAGCGCTTTCACCTCGCTGAGCTCCCGCTCCACGGCTGCGTCCGAGGGCGGCGTATACAGGCCCTCCGGCCAGTAGCCCTGATCCAGCAAACCGTTGAGCAGGATGGGCTTGTCGTTCAGGCAGAAGCGCAGCACCCCGTGGGCGTCCGGTGCACAGCTCCACTTGCGCAGGGCAAAGTAACTGTGCACCGTGTCGAGCCCGGCTTCCTCCCCCTGGTTGGTGCCCACCGTCAGGTCGTAAAGGAAGGGCGTGTCCGGGCTCCATGGGAAGAAATGCTCTTCCGGGATGTTCAGGGTCACTTCGCCGTCCTGGTCGGCCTCGTCGCTGCCCCAGTCCTCGGCGATGGTCACGCCCCCGGCCCGCACCATGGCCCACAGGTTGACCGCACCGCCGGGCTTTGCCGTGTGCACCCGCACCGTCACCGTGCGGGCGTCGTAGTCCGGGGTGACGGTCAGGGTCTGGATGTAGTTGTCCGGCACCCGCTCCAGCCAGACGGTCTGCCAGATGCCGCTCTGGGCCGGGTAGAACATCCCGCCGGGTTTCAACGTCTGTTTGCCCCGGGCCTGGGTGCCGTGGCCGGTGGGGTCCTGCACGGCCACCCACAGGCTGTTGCGGCCGGTGCCGTTGAGCAGGTCGGTAATGTCCAGTGTGAAGGGCCAGTACCCGCCCCGGTGGCCGCCTGCCAGATGCCCATTGACCTGCACGGCGCAGGCATAATCCACGGCCCCGAAGTGCAGCAGCACCCGGCCGCCCTCCCCCGTCGGCGGGGCGAACAGGCGGTGGTAGTGCAGCCACTGCCCCGGCTGCAGGGTGCGCCCCACCCCGGAGGCCGGGGCCTCCGGCGAATAGGGCACCAGAATGCTGCCCTGCCAGGCCGCAGGGTATTCGGCCGTCTGGGTGATGGCATACTGCCACGGGCCGTTCAGGATCTCACAGCTGTCCCGGCGCATGGCCGGGCGGGGATATTCTGCAAGAGGATGCATCCGCTCACCGCCTTTTGTTTGTTGGCTCCATTCTAGCACAGGGCGGGTAGTTTGTATAGCCGGGATGATTTAAAATCGAGGCCGCCGCGCCGCATACGAAAAAAGGCTGCCATGCCAAGCGGCACAGCAGCCTTTTGTTGCTTTTCTGAGAAAACCGGGTCAGGGCGCTTATTCCTCGTCCTCTTCTTCGTCGTCCTCATCGTCATCGTCCGACTTCGGCTTGTAGAAGATGCCGCTCAGGAAGATGCTGATGAAGTACAGCAGCACCATGGGGCCTGCCACCATGCACTGGGACACGATGTCCGGCGGGGTGACAACAGCCGCGATGAAGAAGATGATCACAATGGCCACGCCACGGGCCTGCTTGAGGATCGTGGGGTTGATGATGCCCATCTTGGACAGGATGATGGTGATCAGGGGCATTTCAAACACACAGCCGAAGATGATGAACATCGTAAGGCAGAGGTTGACGTAGCTCTCAATGCTGGTGGTGGTCTGGATGTACTCGGCACCATTGATGCCCGTGCTGAGGAACCGCAGCATAAAGGGCATCATGAGCTTGTAAGCAAACAGCACGCCCACGCAGAACAATGCCAGGCCCAGCACCATGACCATCTTGAAGAAGAAGCTCTCGCTCTTTTTCAGACCCGGCTTTGCAAAGGCGTAGATGTGGTAGAATGCCACCGGCACCGTGACGATCACACCGGCCAGAATGGACACGCGGAAGTACTGCATCAGCTTTTCCTGCGGTGCAATGGACACGAACTGATAGTAATCGCGGCCCATGGCAGTGAGCAGGTCGATCAGGCGGTCTGCATAAGCCAGCGAGACCACAACACCCACCACAAACACCACTGCGCAGATGATGAGCCGGTTCCGCAGTTCCTTCAGATGGCCGGTCAGCGTCATGCTGCCGTCATCTTCCATGACCTCGGCTTTCTTTTTGCGCTTCATGTTCGTAGCCACAATTACTCCTCGTCTTCGTCCTTCTTAGCGGCCTTCTTCTCAGCCTTCTCCTCGGAATCGTCGGACTCCTCCGGCTCCTCCATGCCCTTCTTGAAGCCGTTGATGGTCTTGCCGAACATCTTGCCCAGCTTCGGCAGGTTCTTGGGTCCAAAGATCAGCAGAGCGACGACCAGGATGATCAGCAGTTCGTTAGTACCAATACGCATAATAAAAATCTCCTTTTTACTTTGCCGCGCCGCGTGGCGGGCTTATTGCTTGATGTATGACAACCGCGGGCGCGGTGTATCCAAACTTAAACGGTGGTTTCCTCTGCCGGGGCAGCCTCGGCAGCTTCCGGGGCTGCTTCCGCAGCCGGAGCTTCGGGTGCGGGGGCGGGGGCGGTTTCTTCCTGCACAGGGGCAGTCTCGGGCTTCTCTTCGGCCGGGGCCTCAGCCTTTTCGGCGGCAGGCTCGGCGGCGGGGGCTGCATTCTCTTCCGGCAGCTCCTCCACCGGCTCTTCGGCAGTCAGGTCGGTGACCTCTTCCTCCGCAGCCTTCTTGGCGGCCTCTTCCTTGCTGGTCTTGCCGATGCCGGCAAAGCCCTTGGTCACGTCCTTCACGCTGTTGTCGATGTCCTTCTTGATATCGGTCAGCGGAGCAACGGCCTCCTTGAGGGGAGCCTGGATCTCGTTCAGCGGCTCCACCACGTTCTTCTGGATTTCCTCGGATGCAGCGCCGGTGTACTTCTTCAGCTCACGCAGCATCTTGCCGATCTTCTTTGCGTAGACGGGCAGCTGATCCGGGCCGATGAACACGAACGCCACGATGACGATCACGACGAGTTCCCAAAAACCAATTTTCATAATGATCCAATTCCTTTCCTGTGCCGGTGTGGGTGTGCAGCCCTGCTTGGTGCAAAAATGTGCCGCAGCCTTTTTGCCCGCTGCCTTTTTTGCCCAGACCTGCGTGGGTTCGGCGCCGTTTGCGCCTTTGCTGCCACACTTATACCGAAATTTGGTGGACTGAATATGAATTTATTTTGAACATTTTATGAACTAGGCGGTCTGCGCACCGTTTTTATAAACGAGCAGTAATTTAGTTTATGAATATATCATTTAGGAAACCGCATTTTCTCTTGCTTTTTCGCAGCCTGCGTATTATAGTGGTCTGCAGAACGGCCCCGGCGGGCGAAATTTGCAGCAGCAGAAACGGAACGTGACTCGTATGATCAGTCTGATCCTTGCAGAAAAGATCTTCTCGCTTTTTCTGATGATGTTTATGGGCTATGCGGTGGTGCACTGGGGCCTGCTGCACGCCGAGGACAGCAAGACCCTCTCGCTGATCTCGCTGTACCTGATCTCGCCCTGTGTGATCATCTCGGCCTTTCAGGTACAGTACACCCCGGATGTGCTGCACGGGCTGCTGCTGGCGCTGGCGGCGGCGGTTCTGCTGCACGTCGGCATCATCGTGGTGGTGAACCTGCTGGGTCACCCACTGCATCTGGACGCCGTGGAAAAAGCCTCCATGATCTACTCCAATGCCGGCAATCTGATCATTCCCATCGTGACGGCGGTGCTGGGCAAGGAATGGGTGATCTACTCCAGTGCCTTTCTGTCGGTACAGCTGTTTTTGCTGTGGAGCCACGCCAAGAGCATGCTCTGCGGCGAAAAGAGCTTTGAGTTGAAAAAGGTGCTCACCAACATCAACATGATCGCCATTCTGGCGGGTGCCGCCCTGTTTCTGCTGCACATCCAGCTGCCGGCCGTCATCGAGGATTCGCTGGACATGGTGGGCAGTGCCATCGGCCCCATCTCCATGATCATCCTGGGCATGCTGATGGCGGGCATGAACTTCAAAAAGATCCTGGGCTACCGTCGGCTGTGGCTGGTCACGGCCCTGCGGCTGGTGGGCATCCCGCTGGCAGCTGTGGCCCTGCTCAAGCTCAGCGGCCTGGCCCATCTGGTGCCGGACGGCCAGACCATCCTGCTGGTGAGCCTGCTGGCCACCTGCACCCCCTCGGCTTCCACCATCACCCAGATGGCGCAGATCTACGGCAAGGATGCCGACTACGCCAGCGCCATCAATGTGGTGACCACCCTGCTGTGCATCTTCACCATGCCGCTGATGGTGGCCCTGTACCAGCTATAAGTCCCCGCCCTGTTATACAGAACGTCCCCGTGCTCCGAAGAGTACGGGGACGTTCTTTGTTTCTGCCGTCCGGCGGTTTATACGGTCAGGGTCCGGTCCTGTGCAGGGTCCCAGTACACCAGCTCCACCCGGCTGCCCTTCTCCAGAGGCGTGTGGGGCTTTTCGGCGCTCCAGCAGCGCTCCAGCAGACCGGCTGCGTCGGCATCCGGGCCGGGCTTTTCCGTGCAGAGTGCCGTGCCCTGCCAGCCGTCCTCGGTGTACAGGCTCAGTGCCCCGGCGCTGCCTGCCAGAACAGCCTGCACGTCCTGGGTCATCTGCGCATAACCCTCCTCGGTGGCCGGGTACTCCCCATGCCACTTTTCAAAAAAGACGGAAAACTCGCCGCACAGTTCAATGAGCAGATCCTCCTCGCTGTGCGGGTTCTTCACCACAAAAGCGACATCCTCGTTTTCCATATAGTCAAAATCATCTTCCGCGCTGGTGTGCACGGTCACCTGCTGGCCGCTCAGCAGCATCAGCAGCTCCCCCTGCTTTTCGGCGGGGTCAAAATCGCCCTGCGGGCTGTTCCAATCGGTGATCATCGGTGTTCCTCCATTTATAAAGTGTGCGGGCGTTTTTTCCCGCCGAATGATCCGTTCAATCCTTTTCCCCACTGCCGCCTGCGGGCATTGCCGCTGCGGCGCGAGCTTTCAGCTCGTTTTTGGCACAGTAGAGCGCACGGTCGGCGCGGTCTTTCACCGTAACCACGTCCTCCCCGGAAAAAACAGCAGAGCCAAAGGAGACCGTCGGCAAAAGGGTGATCTCTTTGCGCCGCTCTGCCAGCAGAGATTGCAGCGCCGCTGCGCAGCGGGCTTCATCTGCCGCATCCCTCAGCAGCACGCAGAACTCATCGCCGCCGATACGGTAACAGTACCCGCAGCGGGCATAGGCTTTTTTGATGCAGTCTGCGATCTCGGCAAGGCAGACATCTCCCTGCAAATGGCCGTAGCGGTCGTTGATCTGTTTGAAGCTGTCCACATCGAACACCACCAGCACCCCGCCGCTGCGGCGCATCTCGGCGGTGCGGTTCAGGTAGCTGTTCTGGTTCAAAAGTCCGGTCAGGGCGTCCAGCTGGTTCCACATCTCGCTGCAATAGATATAATACAACACCGACAGCAGAGTGACGCACAACCATGTGACGTGCAGCGATGGCAGCGCGATCTGGATCACGGTCGCCGCCCCCAGAAACAGGGTCAGCGGGCAGATCAGCGTGCGGCTGCGGTTCTGAAAAGCCGCTGCCGTGCGCACCGTAGCCACCATAAGGTACAACATGGCGGCATAGTACATCGCCACATAAATATAGAAGTATTCTCCCCGGGCGTAGAGGTTCTCCCTGCTCACCGAGAATACCAGCCCATAGGGCAGTGTTGCCGCCAGAAAAAGCAGATACGCACCCTCGCAGCAGACCGCCGCCTTGAACCCGCGCCGGATAATGGATTTTTTGTCCAGCACATATACCAGACACAGTGCCACCGCCGGTGTCAGCCCAAAGCCCAGATAGTTGGACAAAATGTTCAGCCAGCGGCAGCCCGTCGGTGCGCCGTCCACCACGATGGTGATGACTTCCAGCACCGAGATGCACGCAATGAGCGCAAAAGCCAGAAGGAACCCGCGCTTCTGCTTTTTGTTCAAAGATTCGCTCAGCTTTGTAAGAAGGCTCATAAAGCCAAGCACAAAAAGATCAATGGTCGTTAAAATAAAAAAATAGCTATCCATTGCAATCGATACCGTTCTGTGAACTGACGCCCCGGACAGGGCAGATACAATATTATTGTATCACTCCGCAGCACTTTTCTCAACCGGGCGCTGCGTATTTTCGTTTTTTCTGGCAGTTTGCGTTTTTCATGCAAAAGCAACATCCGCAAACTGCATCCTGCAAATATGCTAGGTTGCCATTCCTCGTTTATCCTGCACCAGTTCCTCAACATCCGCATCAATGTTGATATGTGCTACCGGTTTCTCAGAACCAACTGACATACCACCTCGATATGCTCACTGTGCGGGAACATATCCACCGGGGTGCTGCTCTCCACGCGGTACCCCTTTTTCGTCAGCAGGGCGAGGTCACGGGCCAGCGTTTCCGGGTTGCAGCTGACGTAGACCACCCGCTTCGGGGCCATGCGGGCCACGCTCTCGATGAACTGCGGGGTGGAGCCCTCCCGCGGCGGATCCATGAAGATCACGTCCGCGCGCTCTCCGGCTGCGGCGGCTTCGCTGATCCAGCGGGTGGCGTCGGCGGCAAAGAAGCGGGCATTCTTCACGCCGTTGTGCTTTGCGTTGCCGATGGCATCCTGCACAGCGTCGCGGTTCAGCTCCACACCCACCACCTGCTTTGCGTGGTCGGCAGCCGTCAGGCCGATAGTACCGATGCCGCAGTAGGCGTCCAGCACCACTTCTTTCCCGGTGAGATGCGCCGCTTCCACAGCCAGACCGTACAGCACCTCGGTCTGGCTGTGGTTGATCTGGTAAAAGCTGCGGGGGCTGAGGGCATAGGTCTTGCCGCAGAGGGTATCCAGAATATAACCCTTGCCATACAGCACCTTTTCCGCATCACCCAGCACGACGCTGGTCTTGCGGGGGTTCACGTTCTGCACCACGGTGGTCACAGTCACGCCCCGCTTCTCGGCTTCTGCCAGCAGGGCCCGCACGAAGTTCTTGGCTCCGGGCAGCACGGCCTGCGCAGTGACCAGCACCACCATCACCTGCCCGGTGGCCACACCCCGGCGCAGCAGGCAGTGGCGCACAAGCCCGGTGCCCTTGTCCTCATCGTAGGGCTGGTAACGGCAGGCATTGGCCGCCGCCCGCACGGCCTCCATCGTCTTGTCCAGCACTTCGTCCTGCAGCAGGCAGCGTTCCACCGGCAGCACCTTGTGACTGTTCGCTGCGTAGATGCCGGAGGTGAGTTTTCCACCCCAGCCGGTGGTGAAGGTGGAAATCACCTTGTTGCGGTAGTGGTAAGGGTTTTCCATGCCGCGGATGGCGTTCACCGGGCCGTACTTGCCCAGCAGCTTTTTCACGGTGGCTTCCTTCTGCTTCAGCTGCTCGGCATAGTCCAGCCCCAGCAGCGGGCAGCCGCCGCAGTTCTTGGCTCTCAGCTTGCAATCCATGTTTCTCTCTCCTTTTACCCGTAGGGGTCATACAGATCGTATTCTTCCGCTTCCAGGTGCTTTTCCTCCAGCACCTTCATGGCCTGTTCCAGTTCGCTCTGCCCGCAGCCGCTCTCACTGACCAGCGCCCGCACGGCTGCGGCAAGGTTCCCGCCAAAGAGGGTGTCCAGCCGCTGGCGCATGCTCCACACACCGTAGGCACGCTGGGTGACCGTGGCCGCATAAATGTTGTGGTTGCCCTGCTTTCCGTTCTTCACCCAGCCTTTTTCTTCCAGCCGGTACAGAAAATTGAGCACCGTGGCCGGGGCCCAGCCCTTACCGCGGAGTTTTTCGTCAATATCCCGCCGGGTGGCGGGTTCCCGGCAGGCCCATACCGCCAGCATGACCTGCTCCTCGGCCGCCGACAGCGGCCGCAGCCGGTCCGGGAGTCCGTACATCTGCGCAGCCCCTCCTTTCGCGTTTTTTCTTTTACATTTGTCTCTGTTGTTCCATTATACCGGGTTTTGTCAGAAAAGGCAAGAGGCAGAAATCCCGATGAAATCAGGCTATTTCAGCTCGTTTTTACAGTTGTCTCTGTTTTTGTCTTTGCTCGGCGTACATTTGTGTGCTTTGTGCCTGCACAGAGGCTTTTCCGGCAGTATCTTTGTGCAAAGATGCTCTTGTTTTCGTGCCCGCAAAACCGGTATACTACGGCTACGGAAATGATCCAGAAGGCATCGCAAAACAGTCGATGCTTCGTGATACAGGAAAGGGAGAGTTCATTATGGCACGAGTATACAACTTCAGCGCAGGCCCCAGCATGCTGCCCGAGAAGGTCCTCCGGCAGGCACAGGCAGAGCTGCTGGAATACGGCGACAGCGGCCAGAGCGTGATGGAGAGATCGGAAGAGCGTCGTGTAGGGAAAGAGTGTAGATCTCGGTGGTCGCCGTATCATTAAAAAAAA
>OOAG01001997.1_pt1 | contig 13961 bp, 15 predicted proteins | sample 1671461 | NCBI WGS metagenome assembly OOAG01 (sample SAMN06348159, study PRJEB24527) | human gut metagenome | biome: human gut; feature: ankylosing spondylitis patient; material: feces | host: Homo sapiens | place: China | collected 2015-10 | reverse complement strand
AAATCTACACGGATCATTTTCAATACGTCTATCTTATTGATTAAGGCTTCCAGTTTATCCTTAATTTCTTGCATTTTGGCTTGCTTCTCAGCCGGAGTTTGAAACTCCTTCAACTTAAACATTACAATATGTCTGATCATAATCGCTATACATTAATTATATATATTACATCTGTTCATCCAAATACGAATCCTTGTATCCAAGGAAATATAAGATACCATCGAGGCCAATCGTAGAGATAGATTGCTTGGCGGTCGCCTTTACCTTCGGTTTGGCATGGAAGGCGATACCTAGACCGGCGATACTAATCATCGGCAAGTCGTTCGCCCCGTCGCCAACCGCTACGGTCTGGCGAATATCCACGTTCTCCACTTGCGCGATCAGGCGTAATAATTCCGCTTTCCGCTTCCCATCTACGATATCGCCCACATGATTACCCGTTAGCTTGCCATTCTCGATCTCAAGCTCGTTGGCGTATACATAGTCGATATTATATTTTTGTTTAAGGAAATTACCGAAATAAGTGAAACCTCCGGAAAGGATAGCGATCTTGAAGCCCACCTTTTTCAAGATACGCATCAAACGGTCTACACCTTCTGTGATCGGTAGATTCTCGGCGATCTCCTGCATCACGGATACGTCCAACCCCTTTAATAAGGCACAACGCTGGCGGAAGCTCTCGCAGAAATCGATCTCTCCACGCATGGCTGCCTCTGTAATCGCTTTTACTTGATCGCCAACTCCGGCACGTATCGCCAACTCGTCGATAACCTCCGTCTCTATCAAGGTAGAGTCCATATCGAAACAAATCAGACGGCGCATACGGCGATACATGCTATCCTCTTGGAAAGAGATATCCATCTCAAGCTCCGTGGAAAGTTTCATGAACTCCGCTTTCATGCACTCCTTGTTTTTCGGGGTACCACGTACGGAAAACTCCACGCTCGCCTTGGGGGTACGGGCATTCTCGTCCAACGGGATACGTCCCGTGAGCCGCTTGATATCATCAATATTCATATCTTGCTCCGCTACGATCCGGGAAACACCCGCGATTTGCTTGGCTGTAAGCTTTCGGCTTAATATCGTGATGATATATCGGTTCTTGCCCTGCATACCTACCCATTTACTATATTCTTGCTCTGTAATGGGATTGAAACGGATATTGACGTCTAATTCGTAACTCTTGAACAGTAGTTCTTTCAATATATCGCCGGAATTTCCTTCCGTGCTTTGAAACAAGATACCCAATGATAAATGGTTATGGATATCCGCTTGACCGATATCGAGGATAACAGCGTTGTTCTTGGCTAGAATCTCCGTAAGAGCCGCCGTTACACCCGGACGATCCGCTCCATTGATATTTATCAGTATTATTTCGTCGTTTTGTGCCATATTTGTCATTCTATTAGGCAAAAGTACGTAAGAATTATCGAAAAAGAGTATAATATATTAAACATTTTTGCTTATATTTGTTTTATCGTATTAACGACAAAATGTTTAATGAGAACCTGGCAACCTTAAAAAGTCCTGACCGGCAGGCGAAATGTATGAGAATCCAATTTGAAATCAAGGAAAAGTTGCCCGACATTATTTCTGAAATACTTCATTCAGATAAGTGGCTGACTTTAGTGAGAGATGAGAATCATGGATTACGACGTGTGACGATTAAAGATCCCTACTTTGATTCAGAGGCATCCGTCGATATCTGGGAGCATGAGATTCATGTAACGACAGCTTGGTCTAACTACACCTATCGGATCTATCAAAAAGGTAATTCTGTTTGGTGCGAATACATTGGCGCTTATAGAGGATTGCTGGAGCAAAACCTTTTGCCTACAATGACTCCGAAAGAAAACATTCTGGATTCGGAGGTATTGAACAGCTCTTTGTTTGGTGACAGGAAAGAGACCTTGAGAAATTACAGCGTGGAAAACCTTAAGCTGAAGAATTTTAGGCGGGATAATTTCACCGCGGAATATCAACTGGCTTCTCCGCAAGACCATCCTAAGATCGTATATGATGAGTTTATTAAAGAAGGGGTTCCAATTCCCCCTCCTGAAGATTGAAAAGAAAAGTCTGGTAATTAATACCGGACTTTTCTTTTTGAGGATCATCGCATGATACCCGAATCCTCGTCGCTATTCCAAAGTTTCTTCTTGCCTTCCTTAAACTTGCGGCCGAAATCGAAGTTCCAAGAGAAGGTTAGCATCAACATCCGGGAGAAGTCGTTCGCATACATGTTCGTATGGCTGGGAGCGTAAGCGTTCCAGTTTTCCTCTACCCGTTTGTACTGGCTGGAGAAAGGCATCATCAGTCCGGCTCCAACGGCGAATTTACCTTGATTGTACCGGAACATAAACATGTGGATATTCTCGCCACCTTTTAATAACTCTCCGATAAACCGGTTGTAGCTGCTTTGTATCTGGAACATAGCCATGAACTTCTTGTACATAGCCATGACGGAAGCCCGGTAATACCAATTGGTATAGGTATGCGAATAACTATTTCCTTCGCTAATATAACGATTAACGCCACCTGTCACGGATAGGCTTACGATCCGCTTGATGATAGGGCCGACACGTAATGTCAAGTCACCGCTTAGTTTCTGCCATCCTTTTTGGTTATCGGTAATGCGAATGAACTTATTGTTTTCCCGTATCACTTCCTCCATGATCCGGTTCGGGCTATTGCTGTAATAAAAGTTTAAGTCTCCGGTGAATATTCCTTTTTTATATAGATAATTGGCTTGCATGTCATAACTCTTATAGGGTTTCAGATAAGGATTTCCCCGGCGTATCTGGAGCGTATCGATGTATTGCTCGATGGCGCTTAGCTCCGATAGGCTAGGTGAGACATTATTTACGCTACCGTTCACCCGGAAATACATATTATCCGTAAAGTTATATTGTAAGGATACCTTTGGGCGGAACGTATAATATTGATAATCTTCCTCACCTTCTTGCTTGAACCATGAGCGGGAAACACCTATTCCGGCGGTATAATTCAACTTCTTGACACGTCCGCTGAATTCCGTATAGAGGTACGTCTCCGATTGTTTCATCTTGGTTCGTCCTCCAACCGTTCCGCCGTAGGTGTTATCCGTCCACGATTGGGTATGTTTCAACCCTCCGCCCAATCGACCGGCCTCGAATTGCCGTTCGTAGATTCCCTCGCCGATAATGGAATATTTGTCTCCGTCCACGTTCGACAAGATATCCGACAAGAGGATATCGTTTTTCCATTCTTGATACATTTGGTTTGCGTTCGTATTTATGTACGTGCCTACCATATTAAATATCAATGTCTGCTTATGTGGTAAGGAGCGTTGGTAATAAAGGTCGAGGGAAGGACGTTTGGTTGAGTTGCTATTCGGATTCCAAGCGTATGTCTTATCCTCGGGATGATTGTTTGCATACAGGTTCTTACCGTTACTACCTTTATCCTCGTCCGATAAGAAATAACGTAGCGTGGCATTGAAATAATAGTGGTCATTATCTACCAGATTATAATTAAGGGAGAGGTTATGGGAGGTCTCGGACATTCTTCCCGGAAGACCTTCCGAGGTGCGTTCCAGCGTTTCGCCATTCTCAAAGCGGAAGGTCTCGGTTCCTTCCGTCCAGATATGATACGGATTCCGGTAACGGACGGCGTATTGCAATCCGAACTCCGATTTCTTATGATTGAACTTCGCCGATACCTGATCGTCTCCAAAAGAGGTGGTCGGTGAATTACTAAGGTCTAGATTAACAGAACCACCGCTCGTTTCTCTCCGTACAATGTAATCGAGTACGACAGAGGCATTACCGTAGCGTAAGCCCGGATTATCATGATATTCTACCCGGATTACCTCCTGTGGCGATAAGCCCCGGATATCAGACAGCTCCACCTGGATACCGTTGATGCAGAATTGAATAGTCCCTTCATTCGATAGCGATACGCTATTCCGGATCGGGTCCACTTCCAAACGGGGAAGCATCAAGGCGTTCAATAGATTGATGCCATTGCTGGAAGCCGCTTTTTGCTCAGAGGTAGGGAACGTGATCTTACGGTCCGCCGTATTGCGGATAGCGGAAGCGTTGACCGTGACTTCATCTAAGGATATAGAGGAGGATGCCAATGAGATCGTACCGAGATCTATAGGCTGGGAAAGTCCCAGCACGGAGACTACCGAGGTCTTGTAACCTATGGAGGAAACAGATACTTGATAATCTCCGGCCTTGACTTTCTCGATCCGGAAAAGTCCTTTACTATCCGTCGTCGTCCCTGTGATAAATGCGGAATCGGCTGTTTGAAGCGTGATATTCGCAAACTCAAGAGGAGACTTGTCGGATAGATCAATGACTTTCCCCCTGATCTGTAATTGCTGTGCCCGGATACCCCAAGAAAAAGATATAAGAAGGGCCGCCATAATGATTTGTTTCATTATAGTACGATTTAATGATTAAGAAATAATGTGTGTATGTGATTGTTACCTAGTCCAAATCTCTTCTCCGTTCAGACGGATCTTCTGGATATTGTTGATACGGATATGCAACGTGAGATTTTTATCTTGCCCGGCGCCCCTCGCCCCGCTAACCAATAATAGAGAATCGTGGCGGCTGACTTCCGGCAAATACCGTTTCATTCCCTCGTAATAGAGTAACGACCGGTCCTTTGCTTCCAGTATTTGCCCCCGGGGAAATTCGGAGGCGGTTCTCGTATCGACTTTTATGTTTTCCGCTTTCAACTCCGGATTATCTATCTGGATAATCTGAAACTTTTGCGTGAAACCTGTAAGGCATTTTTCCGACGTAAACTGGGCAGCGCCGAAAGTGAGGGCTGGAACGATATATAATGTCGCTATCAAGGCGATAAACACGCGATTACTTTTTTTCATGATTGTCTTTATTTAATGGTAGATATATATAATGTATAGGCTTTCGTAAGCTCGTCGATACCTACGCCTAGCAGGTGCATCTCCTTGAATACAGCGGGAAGCACCTCTTCCACGAACTGGTTATGGCGCATCTCACGGATTTTCCGCTCGGCGTCGGAAGCAACGAAGTAGCCGATCCCACGCTTGTTGTAAATAATCTCATTCGCTTGCAGACGTTCGAAGGAACGCATGACCGTGTTCGGATTCACTTCCATCTCTACCGCCAGTTCCCGTACCGAAGGGATACGGCTATCGGCTTTGTAATTACCACTCAATACCCGGTCGCAAATCCGCTCGGCTATCTGGATAAATATGGATTGATTCGTATTGTAGTTCATCTTAGTTCCTTTTCTTTAAGTTTTAGATAAGCGACGTATAAGACCACGAGGGTAGCGATGAGAAATGCGGGTGTAAAGGCAAAACTTAGCCAATACACGGCGGTATAAAGTGGGGAAGACTCATAACAGAACCTATCCATACCCGGCTGGATGTTCAACGTGCTTATGCATAGATAGACAATCCCTATGATAGAGGCAACTATCAATATATATCCGCCACAAGCGATTCCTAAAGCATACTTCTTGAATGTAACGTAAGAGAGGAACATCAAGGAACCGACAAACGCCAGCATGGTGAACTCTTGCAAGGGCATGGTAATGTCCTTGAATGCTACAGGCTGTATATGAATAAGCATGGAGGCTATTCCCGTCCCGATCCAAAACGTGACTTGGTACGTTAAGAATACCACGATACCTTCGATCAGGATAGCGGCAAATTTCTCTTGGTTGCTCGCGGGAAGCGTTAAGAACAATCCTCTAGGGCGGTGTATACTCTTTGATTCTGGGCTTAAGCAGTAAGAATGATCCTGTTCGGCGGTGTAACAGCAAGTTTTCTTTACTACAGAAAGCGATAAAAGTCCCCAATGATCCCAATACATATAATGTAAAGGTACGGAATCTCGTATCCCATAAAATGGAGGATAACAGGAAAAAGAAGAGGACTCCGAGGATGACCAATACCCCATAAGCTAATTTTTTCTTATTCTCTATCCAATCTTTGCGAAGTAAAAGATTGATGCGTTGTATACTAAAATCTGTTTTCATGTCTATGTGTATTTAGGAGTTCATGATTCTTTGGATCTCTTTGGGATACGTTATCGCTGCGTTAAAGAGCAACTCTAAGGATACGGCCGTCTCTTCCTTGCCATCCCTTGCGGTGACGCCTATTGTCCCTTGCGAGGTAGGCTCGGAATAAAGAGCTTTCTCTTCCGGCAGGAGTGGTCCGAAATAAAGTTTCTCGCCGATCTCGTTCAATGTCTTATTCAATAGGATTTGCCTTTGGTCTAAGATCAATACCGTGTCGATCAAGCTTTCTAGATCCCTGACCTGATGCGTGGAGATAATAACCGTCTGATCGTCATCTACCAAAGAGGCTACCTGTCTGCGGAATGTCGCCTTCGAGGGAATGTCCAGCCCATTTGTTGGTTCATCCATTAGAAGCAGGGGCGTATGAGCGGCCAGCGCCAAGGTTATCGCCACCTTTTTCCGTTGTCCTTGAGACATTTTCGACAGGCGATCGGATAGATTGATCTCAAACGATTCTACGCAAGCCTTGCAGATATCGTCCCTAAATGTCGGATAAAAAGGCGCGTACATCTTTATATATTCTATGGCGGTGACCTCAGGCATGGAGATTTCCTCCGGCAATAAGAAGATCTGCTGCAAGAAACGAGCGTTTCTCTCGGAAGGAATTTCTTCCAATGCGAGGCAAGAACCTTGATCCGGAAAGATCTGTCCGCTTAGAAGGTTTAGAAGCGTAGTCTTTCCTTCACCGTTCTTTCCCAATAAGCCACAGATGTGTCCCGATCCAACCTCAAGATTGATACGATCAAGTACCTCTTTTTTGCGGCTATAGCTGAATGAGAGTTCTTTTAATGTAATCATATGTTTTGCTGCTTTAGTGTATTAGTTTAATAGTACACTGCAAATGTAGTGGAAGTTTTTGAATAAACAAGAGGGAAGGGTATTTTTTTCCTTTTATTTTTCAAGATGGCAGTACAAGGTGATTAAAGGGAATCTCTTAATGCTATTAGCCTCTTTTCCAAGAAGGATTAGCGGTTTGCTCTTGAAGCATTGCTAATTTTTCAGTTGGTGCATGATCTTCTAACGGCTGTTGGAAGATCATGCACCAACTGTTAGATGATTATGCAACAGCCGTTGGATAATCTATACTTAAAGATGAAATCGCTAAGGATTCCCTGTTATCGGTCTAAAGGTAGGGGAGCGGGAAGCTAATGATTCTTGATGATTTTGCGGTTCTCTCGGGGAGAAAAAGGTACTCTACTTCTAAATTTATGTTGCAAAACAGTTAATTTTTTATCGATGTGTGCGCTAAAACATATAAAAAAGCTTGCTAATTTGCAGAAAATCGCTATATAATTTGGTAGAAAGAAGTATTTGGTTTTATATTTGCACCCGTTAAAGGCAAGTTAGTGTCTCTTTAGCGAAAGAAACATGCTTGTTTACGATCCTGAAAATCAGGAGTCGGGAGTTTATCCCCCGGGAGATTCCCCCGATTAAGTTTAACGTAAAATTGAAAATATGAAGGTAAGAGCTTATGTTCTCATCGCATCGGTAGCGTTATTAGGAATGTCTGCCGGTTCGAAAAAGGCGAAACTTACCGAGGGTGTGAACCCCGGTGATCTAGCTCCGAGAATAGAGTTTTTGGGAAACGACGCTAAAGCCAGTTTCCACAACCAATTAGGACGTTATACATTGCTCAACTTTTGGGCGGCTTACGATGCGGAATCGCGGGCTCGTAACGTGCAATTGGCGAATGAGGTTAACAAGTTTGGTCCGGACAAAATTGCGATGTGTTCGATCTCTATGGATGAGAAAGAATCTATTTTTACCGAGACGGTAAAGATTGACAAGTTGGATCTGTCAACGCAATTTCACGAAGGACTGGGTAAAGAGTCAGAGTTGTACAAGAAGTATGATTTAAGAAAAGGTTTCAAGAACTTCTTGATTAACGACGAAGGAGTGATAATCGCCGCCAACGTCACCCCGGAAAAACTGACCGAGATTCTGAAAGCAATTTAATCAGTATTATTTAGCAAAGAGGGCTGTTCCACTTCAAGATGGGACAGCCTTTTTTTATCGATTCACAAGTTTTCGTTTCGAGATGATGAAATAGCATGTATAGTCTGAGAAGGAAATGTACGCTTTCTTTTTAAGTCCGTGTTTATTATTAACTCTTTTTGATTTATTAACCCTAATGGATAGGGTGATTGAGAAGGTCCTCTGTCTTTACTGTAAATGAACAACTAACATCCTATAAATAATGAGATCTATACTTTTCTTTATTTGTTTGATCTTTACCTTTGAGGGACAGGCGCAAGAGGTAGAAAAATCCCATATGTGGAAAGTAGAACTCTCCGGTGCCTTGAATAATAATTCAGCATGGGAGGTAGAGCCATCTGTTACTTATCTACCGATTCCTTATGTGGGAATTACTATGGGGTTGCTTTTCTGTAATACGATTGAGAAAGATAGTTATACGGGGTTTTCAAGAGATAATCAGTGGTTCTGGGATTCAGATGAGAGTAATCCGGGCTGTCATTTCTTTGCGTTACGTCCGGCCATCCAGTTAGTAACTCCCGCTTTTAAATTCGGGAAAGACAAGGATACGGGACTCTCTTTGGTCGTTTCACCCGGATTAACCATTCCTTTGCCTATCAATCAAGAGTTTAATATAAGCTATGTTCCAAACACTCCCGGGGTATGGATACCTCAAAAATTCGATCATATAAAGAACAAGGGAGGTATATATTCTCTTTGGGGTATATATTTTCGAATTTTGATTTATATAGTGGAGGGCGAAACTTCATTGTAGAGGGGAAAAGGCTTAGTATGCCTCGGATTCGTTTTATGCATTCATTCTTTCTAAGTATCGGATATCGGTTTTAAATCGTTTCATACATTGTCTTTCTCGTTTAGCCCAAAAAGGGAGAGCTGTTTTTAAGGCTCCCCCTTTTGCATAAGCTTATATATAATAATGTATAGGATTTATCGAATAGCTTCCACTTCTTCCGTACGCAAAGGGATCTTCTTTCCTAATAGACGAGCGCCGTTCTCGGTAATCAGATAGTCTTCCTCGTTACGTATGCCACTGAAATCCTTATATGTAAACAACTTCTCGTAATTGATGAATTCGGTGAACTTGTTCTGGCCTCTCCATAAATCCATTAATTCAGGGATGAAGTATACACCCGGCTCGATGGTCAAGACAAAACCCGGTTCCAGCTTACGTCCCAAGCGCAATGACTTACGTCCGAATTCCGTACTCTTCGGCTGTCCGTCATAACCAACGTATACCTCTCCCAGATTCTCCATATCATGTACATCCAATCCCATCATATGGCCTAAGCCACAAGGCATAAACATGGCGTGAGCACCGGCTTTTACGGCCTCCATCGGATCTCCTTTCACGAAACCAAGGTCCTTTAAACCCTCCATGATCACTTTACAAGACAACTCATATACATCCACGAAAGGAATACCCGGGCGCAAAGCCGCTACGGCAGCTTCATGGGCGGCTACTTGAATATCATAGATGTCTTTTTGACGGGTCGTGAACTTAGAGTCGGCCGGGATGGTGGATGACATATCTCCGGCATATCCCATCTCAGTCTCGGCACCGGCGTCCAATAACAGCATATCGCCGCTCTTAATCATATGACTATGATCATGGTTGTGCAAGGTCTGCCCATTGATCGTGGCGATGATAGGGAAGGAGAGCTGGTAATTGTTGGCGAAAGCGACTTCCGCAACGGCAGCCGCTACATCCGACTCCCGGATTCCCGGACGTACGGTACGCATGGCAGTCAGGTGCATATCAGCGGTTACGATACAAGCTTTCTCGATCTCGGCGATTTCTTCCTCGCTCTTGTAATTCCGTTGGTTTACGACACCCATGATGAAAGGCACGGAAGGTTTCTCCGCGCCGGGTACGATACCCAACCATTGGAATAACTTGATCTGGTGTTCCGCACGATACGTCGGCAGATAATGGATTGGCTGGCCTTTTTGCTGGGCATTCTTCAAGTAAGTCTCGATCTCCTTGAAAGGACGGACTTCCTTGATACCTGCGGCCTCGCTCTTCTCTTTTAGGGTGGGCTGCGTACCCATCCATACAATCGCGTCTATAGTCAACTCATCGCCAAAGATGATCTCCTTATCGTTATCGATATCGATGATAGCGGATAACCCGGCGTATGGCAATCCGAAGAAATACAAGAAGGTAGAGTCTTGACGGAAGTGATACGTATTATCGGCGTAGTTCATCCCACTCTCGTCGTTTCCAAGGAATAGCAACAAACCGGAACCTATGGTTTGTTTCAGCTTAGCCCGGCGGGCCATATAAGTTTCTTTACTGAACATAAGGATTATTTTTTGTTAGTGTACCAAAGATAGTAATTAATGTAATATACTAGGCTGACATTCGAAATTATTTCTTACATTAGCCCATGTAAAATGTAACCTCTGGTACCTTATGAAGATTCAAAGAATTCAAGAACTTACCGATGCCTCCATCGTCTGTGGCTCAGAGAAACGGGAGAATGATGTGCAGTGCGCTTTTGCCAGCGATCTGATGAGTGACGTGCTTACGCTGGATTGTGGTGATGTGCTGTTGGTGACAGGACTTTGTAATTTGCAAACGATCCGTACCGCGGAGATGGCGGAAGTTTCTTATATACTTTTCGTGCGGGGGAAGAAAGTAACCCCGGATATGCTGGAGCTGGCTCGTGAGAACAATATGGTTCTTCTGGAGACGGATCATTCTATGTATCATACGGTCGGAGAGCTTTATAGCGCGGGGCTCCTTCCTATATATTGAGAAAGGAGGTCGTGAGATATGCTATTTAAGTTTGAGTTGGAGGGCGGTAATTTCTCGAAGGCGGGTTATGCGTCTAGCCAGATAAAGAAGGTCTTGAAGCAATTGGCTATCGATCCCCGGATCATTAAGCGGGTGGTCGTGGCGCTTTATGAGGCGGAGGTAAATATCGTGGCTCACGCTTGGAGAGGAACGGTTGTCGCTGAATTGGACGCTGATAAAATATCTTTGGAACTGAAGGATGAAGGGCCCGGAATCCCGGATATATCGCTAGCTATGCGTGAAGGGTATTCGACGGCATCCGAGGCCGTGCGTGAGATGGGATTTGGTGCCGGAATGGGACTTCCAAATATGAAGAAGAACGTAGATGAATTAACGATCGAGAGCCAAGTAGATGTAGGTACCACGGTACGTATGGTCACATGGTTTAATAAAGAAGGAGCGTAGACCATGGAGGAAGCTAATTTTTATCATGCCTTGAAGATTGACAATGACCGCTGTATAGGCTGTACGCATTGCATGAAAGAGTGCCCTACGGGAGCGATCCGTATCCGGGATGGTAAGGCTTTGATCCATAAGGATTGGTGCGTGGATTGCGGCGAGTGCTTGAAATCGTGCCCGACAGAGGCTATCTATGTGGAGCAGGATGACTTCCAGCGTATATTTGATTATAGATGCAGGGTAGCGTTGATGCCCACGGTATTTATCGGGCAGTTCTCAAAGTACACGACCGAGAAGGAAATTATCAGTGCCGTTATGGAACTGGGCTTTACCCATGTTTTCCAAGTAGAGTTTACCGCCGATATGATCCATAAGGAAATGGTACGGCAGATGGAAAACGCCGAGGAAAAACCGGTGATCAGTTCTTTTTGCCCCGCTATCGTCCGGTTGATACAAGTCCGTTTCCCTGCGCTGGTGGATAATATCTTATTGGTGAAAGCGCCGGTAAACGCCTCGGCCACTTATTATCATAAGATATTGGAAGGGCAAGGTGTTCCCTCGGAAGAGATCGGTATCTTTTATGTTACGCCTTGCGCGGCGAAAATCGCGGCGTTGAAGGGAGCGGAAGGTTATTCATCTACGATCAAAGGCGTGATAAATATGGATACCCTATATAATAAGGTATACCATATTCTTAAGAATCGCCCGAGAGGATATGAGCCGGAATGTGAGCTTCCTCCGCCATTAACGAAAAAAGAGATGCGATGGAGCCAGACAGGAGGGGAGGCCAAACATTTCTCCGGTCGTTGCCTCGCGATCGATGAGATCCATAATGTGATCGATTTCTTGGAACGAATGGAAACGACCAGCGAGGTACGTAACGTAGACTTTCTGGAACTGAGGGCTTGCGACCGTAGCTGTGCCGGAGGTGTATTAGCCGTAGCGAACCGTTTCCTCACGGCCGAGCGTATCATGAAGCGATCCATGAACCGGGATAAAGTACCGATGATATACGCCGCCGATAATTTCGAGGCTTTATCCTATTTGAGGCAGCATATTACGATCCGTCCGGTGCAACCGAATCCCAAACGGTTGTACGATGGAACGATCGATGAGATGCTGAAGAAAATGGAGCAAGTGCGGAAATTGATGTGCTACCTACCGGGAATCGATTGTGGCGCTTGCGGCAGCCCGAACTGTCAAAGCTTGGCCGAGGATATCGTACGCCACGAGGCTCAATTCAGTGATTGCGTATTTATGCAACGTAATATGGAGAAGCACGGTAAACTAGACCAAGAGCATGCCTTCCGTATCGTTGAGAAGACATGGGGGAAAGATCGTTTAAATAAGGATTGTTATAAGAAAGGAGCTAAATATGAAGGTTTGTGATTTAGTGAAGATGTTGAATCTTACTGTATTTTGTGGAGAAGAGGGCCTTGATACAGAGATAACCGGAGGCTATACGAGCGATTTACTAAGTGATGTCATGGGACATATCGAGGAGGGTATGCTATGGATTACCATGCAAACGCATCAGAATATACTGGCCGTGGCTACTTTAAAAGACGCCTCCGCAGTATTGATCGTGAACGGAACCTCTCCGGATGATGAGACCTTACAAAAAGGTAAGGAAGAGGCTGTCCCTCTTTTAGGAACTACACGCTCCGCGTTCGAGGCTTCCGGTATGATTTACCGCTTATTACAGAATGAGAATGGATGAAACAGTATTTAGCTGATTTACATATCCATACTTGCCTGTCACCATGCGGCAGTCTGGAAATGAGTCCATCGGAGATCGTGCGTCGTTCCTTAGCGAAAGGTTTGGATGCTATTGCCATTACGGACCATAATACGACCTTACAATGCCGGGAGATTCAATCCCTTGGCGAGAGATTCGGACTAAGGGTCTTTGCGGGCGTAGAAGTTACGACCCGTGAGGAGGCGCATTGTCTGGTTTATTTCCCGACCGATGAATCCCGTAAGCGATTCCAACGATATTTAGAAGAGCATCTCCCTCCAATTCCAAATGATCCGGAACGTTTTGGCGATCAAGTTTGGGTGAATGCGGAGAATGAGATTCTAGGAGAAGTACCCTATCTTTTGCTCTCCGCCTTGGATCAAAGCGTAAACCAAATAGCCGCTCAAGCACGTAAGGTGGATGCTCTATTTGTAGCCGCCCATGTAGAACGTCCGTCATTCAGCCTGATCAGTCAATTAGGTTTTATAGCCCCTTGCTTATCTTTAGATGCTATTGAATATAATAATCAGCAAAGATACAGTAAGTTATTGTCTATTCACGGGTATTTGAAAGAGCAGACTCAATACTCAGCCTCGGATGCTCATTACCCCGAACAAATAGGTACTCAGCCCTCCATTTGGCAAACGGAGGAATTAACCTTCGATGGCTTACGAAAGGCTTTTGATCAAAAAGACAATCACTTAATTTTCGCCTCTCATGGATAATCTCTCGTTTCATATCACGGATATAACCGCTAATAGTATTAGAGCAAAAGCTTCTGATATAGAGATAGATATACAGATAAAGGACACATCCATATGTATTCGTATCGCGGATAATGGCTGTGGTATGGATCCGGAAACAGTCTCTCTGATCCGTAATCCGTTTTATACGACTCGCACGACACGAAAAGTGGGTCTAGGCTTACCTTTCTTGATACAAAGATCGGAAGAGCACACGTCTGAACTCCAG
>OOAG01001989.1_pt1 | contig 14015 bp, 10 predicted proteins | sample 1671461 | NCBI WGS metagenome assembly OOAG01 (sample SAMN06348159, study PRJEB24527) | human gut metagenome | biome: human gut; feature: ankylosing spondylitis patient; material: feces | host: Homo sapiens | place: China | collected 2015-10 | reverse complement strand
TTTCTTCTTTGGCGTTTTACCCGACAGCAATAATCACTTATATTTAGCATAAACCATCACTGGCCTTTGCTTTGATGCTCCACGATAGATTTCCATCACTTTAGCCACACAGTCTCGCGACACCGTGAAACAACCACGACTCTCTGAACCTATCGGGATATAGTCCCTTTCACCCGAAAATCTCGTCACCTTTCCTGCCGAATGAATCAAGATGCCACGTGGCTCGGCAAGATAGTTCGTTCTGTCAAGCCCCCTAAGTCGGACGCTATTCTTAAACTTGTAACCTTTTCCTACCATCACGTAACGTCCCAGGCTCGAGCACCCGCTGCCAAACTCATTGCTGAACTTCGGAGTGGCATCTGTGTTCCCCTTGCCACTGCCGTGCATACAATAGCTGCTCATCACGCGCTTGCCATGCTGCAAGTCGTATATGAAGAACCGCTTTTTGCCCGAAGGTATGGAGAAATCTACCAGGATATAATAATCTGTACTATACCCTCGTCTGTCGCAATAGTCCCTTACTTGAGAAAGGTCCTCACAATCCACCTTGTCATACCAAAGTCTGGCATCGATGTAATTCTTATACAATGGATTCGTGAACCTATTGTATATAGGTGGAACAAATGGAATGCAAGCTATTAGCAACAAGATCACTAACAACACTTTCAAAACTCGTTTCTTATTCATTGTCATCAAGGAAAGAATATTTTGTATTTAAGTGAAAATACACCATTAATTGAAATGGCCTATCCATTGTCCATATTCGCAGTAGACTACCCGACTATTTTTGTCTATAGTAATGCATACGCCATAACTTTTTGATGTTGGATACTGACATTCATACATTCCTTTGTCATTTTTCTTCCATTTTGGGGAAGCCTCAATCTGTTGGATAAAATCCTTTGAGATTTTTTTATCAAGCAACAGTACATATAGGCCATGACTTTCAGGTGGTCCAGATTGACAAGAGAAATCCACTAATTGGTATGGTGGTAAAGATACTCCTGTTTTTTTACTAAGCACTTTACGATTGGCAAATTCCTCAAGTTCAAAGGCTGTGGCTCCGTCACTGCGATGTATTGTAAATCCTTGTTTGGTGATTTCCATATCAAAAAGTGGTTCGTAGCTTACACTCTTAACAGGTGATTTCATATACTCACTATCCCAAGCCCTTCTGAAAGAAATACAAGTGTCACCTTCGTTGGTCCAGAACACATTATCTTTTGAAGAGCATAAGTTTTTCAGTTTATGAATGTATTCTTCCGACAGGGGTTTGTCAAAATCATAATAGATATAAGTACGATGTCCCCCCCACAGATCGTAGTTCACTACATTATTTCTGTAGGTGAATGCCGGAAAGTCATCGAGCCCGGTTATTGCAACGATGTCATCACGAGTCTTATATGGTATCTTATCTTCGCTCAAAGAAGAAGGGAAAAATTCGTCCTCGGCAATGTAGACGGTTGTATATGTTAACAACGCAACAGGCGATATAAACATCAACGGAATTCCAATCCACCAATATCTCATGCCATACCTCTTCATCTTACGAGGAAGCATCAACGAACATAACAACCAAGAGCCTGAACAGTCGGCAAATGTACGGAACTTCTTATTCTTCTTTCCAAGCCAATGGTAAAAAACCAAATGGTCTATGCCCTTTAGAATAAGAAGAGCAATCAAAATTGCCGGAATTGCTATAACGATAAACACTATTGTTTTCATATCTATAAAGAATTAGTGTTCGAAGGAACGTCATTCACTTCCTGTGCCACTTCATTGACTGCTGTCTGTACATGGTTGTCACCACCCTTTGCAAAACTTGCGGTGCTGGTTGCTACAACCATCATCAGCACAATCATTAACTTCTTCATCGTCTTTATTATTTTAGATTGTTTTATCTTATTGACAATGCAAAGGTAAAGTGACTATCCTGAAGCGAGAAACATTCTGTAGTTGCTTGTACAAGATGTATGGTTTATTGTATATCTTGTGCTTATCGTGTTCTTGTAACCAATCCAGGCGCTATGTCGTGGTGAAACCAATTCCATCCTCTACTCCAATAACTTTGATTACTTCATCTCCTTTTATCAAGCAAAGTTAAGATGGAATATCTACATGGAATAATCATTACGTAAGACTTGTATGAAATGATAGATAAAATGTAGAAGATGTAAGTTTCATCTGTTGAGCCAAGATATATGAAGACCTCAACTCCCTGCAAACGAAAAAGAATAAGTCCTGTAAATCTTTCGACTTACAGGACTTTGCGGAGAGAGAGGAATTTTATACCACTCTACCATCTTCTGTAACTCGTTGATATTCAAGTGCCGTCTTTAGGCATTTTCGCTTGTTTTGCACGAAAAATGGTGCAGAACTGGCGCAAGACAAATTATCGCTCAAAAATAAAAACTTGAGCGATATTTTTTTGACGTGTATATACTAGCATCGCGGACACGCTTACAAGTGGCTCTGAAAACATCATACTTTTAAAGTCTTTAATCAACTATAGAGGTCCTGAAAATCAGGCGCTTAGTCAAATTTATTTAGCTGCGTTTGTTAATTAACTTGCTCATATTCAAACGATTACGTGATTGTTAACAGAGTATTGATGTGAATCTACCAAACTAAACTCCGTAAAACCACGAAAAGACTATTCATTTATTAGGATATGGGAATCTGAGCCTTTCAATCTGACACCTACTTCTAAGTATAAGAAATGTGAAAATCACTATTTCTCGGTATTGTACAATTTCTAAATAACCCCCACCTTTGCAACCGTAAAAGAAATAGATATGACAAAAGGATTAGGAAAGATTAAAAAGAAATACATCTTCCTGGGGTTATTGGCCGTGATTGTTCTGGGAGGTTTGGCGAAGGCTTACTCTGCCTGGGTGGGTACTACCCGCATCGCATTCCTCAACTATCAGGCTATTGCGCTGGGACAGATTTCGCATGCCAACGACAATGCGATGATTAAACTGAGTGAAATTTCAACCGATGATTTCGACCATCTGGGAGATTACGATATGATTATCGTGAATGGTATGGGACTCCGAATTGACGAGAACCAGCGCAAACAGTTGGAAGAGGCTTCCTACAAGGTGCCGATCCTGACTCATGCTGCTACCAATCCAGCCAACAATATCGTATCAGTGGATAACTTCGATGCCGATTATCTGATGCAGTACATCGAGAACGGCGGTAAGAAGAATTATCACAACATGCTCGCTTACATCCGTAAGTTTATCGACGGAAAGAAGTTCATGGCTCCAGAGCCGGAACGTGTGAATGAGCGACCAGACTATCTTCTGACTCATTTCGACCCGAAAGATGAGAAGGGGGATGAGTTGGGCTTCAACAGCATCCGCGAGTACAATGCCTTTCTGGCAAAGAACGGTTTATATAAAGAAGGTGCTCCTACCATCATGCTTACTGGTTTTATGGGTGCGGCTCCTGATATGGAAAAAGCTTTCGAGAAGAAGGGATTCATGGTGTATCGCATCAATAAGCTTCAGAGCTTTATCGCCGGTCATCATGCCGACAGTATCCAGGCGAATGCCGTAGTGAATATGGCGCATGGCAGACTGGGCGATTACTTTGTAGAGTTTCTGAAACAGAAGAATATTCCACTGTTCTCACCTCTTAATATCAACCGCTTGACTACCGATTGGGAGAACGACAAGCAGGGAATGAACGGCGGCTTCATGTCGCAGAGCATCGTGACTCCGGAGATTGATGGTGCCATCCGTCCATACGTGGTTTTCGGTCAGCGCATCAACAAGGAGGGCTTGCAGGAGGTTTACGGCATCCCAGACAGAATGGAGAGTTTCGTGGAGAGCGTGCAGGGCTATGTAAATCTGCAGAACAAGAAGAACAGCAGCAAGCGCATCGCTATCTTCTACTTCAAGGGCCCGGGTCAGAATGCACTTACCGCTTCGGGAATGGAAGTGGTTCCATCGCTCTACAATCTCTTGGTTCGCTTGAAGAATGAGGGATACAATGTAGGCAAGTTGCCTGCCAATCCTCAGGAACTGGCAAAGATGATCCAGGCTCAGGGTGCCGTCTTCGGAACCTATGCCGAGGGTGCCTATACCAAGTTCCTCCAGTCTGGACATCCAGCCCTGGTTACCGCCCAGCAGTTTGCCGGATGGACCCAGAAGGCTTTGTCTAAGAAGATGATCAAGGAGATGAATCAGCTCTATGGTTCCTTCCCAGGCAAATATATGGCTACCGATGACGGTAAGTTGGCGGTGGCAAGACTGCAGTTTGGTAATGTGGCTCTGCTTCCACAGGTGATGGCAGGCGTGGGAGGCGACTCCTTCAAGATTGTGCATGGCACCGACCAGGCACCTCCTTACACCTATGTTGCCTCTTATCTCTGGGCACGTTATGGTTTCAGTGCCGATGCACTCATCCATTTCGGAACCCACGGCTCTCTGGAATATACTCCGAGAAAGCAGGTAGCACTCGACAGCAACGACTGGAGTGACCGATTGATTGGTGTGGTTCCACATCTTTATATATATACCATCGGCAATGTGGGCGAGGCGATGATTGCCAAGCGCCGCACCTATGCCCAGACCCAGAGCTATCTCACTCCTCCTTTCAAGGAGAGCAAGTTGCGACAGACCTATAAGCAGTTGAGCGATGCCATCCAGTCATACGAGAAGAAGGCATCTGCCGAACAGTCGCTCAAGGTGAAGGCGCTGACCGTGAAGATGGGAATAGCCCGAGAACTGGGGCTCGATGCTAAGCAGATGAACAAGCCTTATTCTGCAGATGAAATTGCGAGAGTAGAGAACTATGCAGAAGAGTTGGCAAACGAGAAGATTACCGGCAAGCTCTATACTTTGGGTGTGCCATACGATAACGATGATGTCCGCACCAGTGTCTATGCGATGGCTACAGATCCTATTGCCTACGGAATGTTGGCAGTAGATAAGTTGAAAGGTCGTGCCCAGGAGGGTGTGGAGAAGCACAAGCAGCTTTTCGACCGTCTTTATCTGAGCAAGGCACGCAACACCGTGACCCAGCTTCTGGGTTCAGCCTCGGTTTCAGATGAATACATCTGCCGTTATGTAGGAATCACTCCTGCCGAACTCCAGATGGCTCGCAAAGTTGAGGCGATGCAGGCTGCTCCGGATCCTATCCAGATGATGATGCAGATGGCAGACCAGATGGGTGGAGTGAAGGAGGCGAAGCCGAAGAAGGTAGATCACCGTACGGTAAGCGAGCTCCGTGCAGCCAAGGTTTCTAATAAGAAGAAGGTTCCGCAGATGAGCCGTGAGGCTTTCGAGAAGATGGAGCAGACCGGCCGCTTCCCGGATAAGATGATGGAAGCCATCAAGAAGGAACAGAAATGGTATCAGGATGATTTGAAGAAGGCGAAGATGGCGAAGGCCGGCAAGGCATCTCAGAAATCTTCTAAAGATAAGGGTATGATGATGTCGAAGGCACCAAAATATACCCGTCAGCAAATTCATCTGGCTCAGGCGATTACTACCGTAGAGCATGCCTTGCAGAATGTAGGCAAGTATTCGGAGGCGCTCCGTCAGAGTCCGCTCAACGAGATGTCTTCTCTGATGAATGCCCTGAATGGCGGCTTTACCGCTCCTTCTCCTGGTGGTGATCTGATTGTGAATCCTAACACCCTGCCAACAGGTAGAAACCTCTTCTCCATCAATGTGGAGAATACACCGTCGGAGGATGCCTGGGAGAAGGCAAAGGAACTTTGCGACAATACCATCAAGATGTATTGCGAACGACATAAGGGTGAATATCCACGTAAGGTGAGCTACACGCTCTGGAGCAGTGAGTTTATCGAAACAGAGGGTGCTACCATCGCTCAGATTCTCTATATGCTCGGTGTAGAACCGGTAAGAGATGCCTTCGGTCGTGTTACCGATCTGCGTCTCATCCCATCCAAGCAGTTGGGCCGTCCTCGCATCGATGTCGTGGTTCAGACTTCCGGTCAGCTCCGCGACCTGGCTGCTTCCCGTCTCTTCCTCATCAACAAGGCGATAGAGATGGCGGCAAATGCCAAGGGTGATAAGTACGACAACCTGGTGAAAGCCGGTGTTACCGAATCGGAACGTGTGCTCGTAGAGAAGGGCATGTCGCCAAAGGAGGCTCGCGAGGTTAGTATGTACCGTGTGTTTGGTGGCGTAAACGGCAACTATGGCACCGGTATCCAGGAGATGGTAACCGCAGGCGACCGCTGGGATAAGGAGAGTCAGATTGCCGAGGTCTATCTGAACAATATGGGTGCCTTCTATGGTGATGAGAAAAACTGGGAGACTGTTCGCAAGGCTGCTTTCGAGGCAGCGCTGACCCGTACCGATGTGGTGGTTCAGCCTCGACAGAGCAACACCTGGGGTGCCTTGAGTCTCGACCATGTATATGAGTTTATGGGAGGTATGAACCTCGCAGTGCGCAACGTAACCGGTAAGGATCCGGATGCTTATCTCGCCGACTATCGCAACCATAGCAATATGAGAATGCAGGAGGTGAAGGAGGCTATCGGCATCGAGAGCAGAACCACCATCTTCAACCCTGCCTATATCAAGGAGAAAATGAAGGGTGGAGCCAGCAGTGCCAGCACATTCGCAGAAATCGTAACCAATACCTACGGCTGGAATGTGATGAAGCCAAAGGCTATCGACAAGGAGATGTGGGACGAGATATATAATGTATATGTCAAGGACAAGTATCATCTCGGTACCAAGGAGTTCTTCGACAAGCAGAATCCGGCAGCGCTGATGGAAATGACCGCCGTGATGATGGAGAGTGCCCGCAAGGGAATGTGGAAGGCTACTCCTCAGCAGCTCAAGGACATCGCTAAGCTTCATATCGAGACTGTGAACAAGTATAAGCCTTCATGCTCCGGTTTCGTCTGCGACAATGCCAAGCTCCGCAACTATATCGCCAGCAAGACCGATGCTGCTTCTGCCAAGGAATATCAGCAGAATGTAGAGCAGATCCGCGATGCTGAGGCTGCGAAGAACAGCAGCGACAAGGGTATGGTGATGAAGAAGGAGACGCTGAACGAGGACGCTCAGAAGACTACCACTGTAGTGAGCGGCATCGTAGTAGGTGTAATCGTCATCGTTGCTTTCGTGATGCTGGCTATCCTGATTCGTCGAAGAAGAAAGAATATGGTAGAATAGAAATGGAGACATTAGTTTTAGTAATGATGATATTGGTTTGCTTCAGTTTTGTGCTGAAGCAGACCTTCCACGGAGTGAAGGAGATTATGATCATCTCGGTGCTCGTAGCCTTCTTCGTGGGAATGACCTGGCCATTCGCCATCGAGCAGTCGAAGACGCAGATTGCGGCCTGGATAGCCGACCAGAAGCTGATGCTCGATATGGCGGTGCTGCTGAGTATCGACGTGGCACTCACGATGCTTTTCTGTGTGCACCACGTAGATCTGAAGACTTCAGAACATGTGAGTCGCCGCAAATGGGTGTTCTTCATCTTCCTGAAGTATTTCCCGGGTTTGCTGGTTTTCCCAGTGCTGTTCAGTGTTCTGGTGATGACCATCTTCCTGCTTCCCGGCGTATCGTTCCAGGTGGTAGCCTGGGTGCTTGCCGTAGTGCTGCTGGTCTTGACACCGGTATTCACCTACGGTTTGAGATGGCTCTTGCCGGAGAGACCAATCCGCTTGGAACTGCTCTTTCTGGTAGAGGTGTTGCTCGGACTGATGGGCATCATCGGTACGGTGAATGGCAGGACAGCGGTAGCAGGATTCAACAGTTTCGATGCCCTTTCGCTTCTTGGGGTCATCGCCATCGTCATCGTAGGAATGGCAATCGGGTGGGGCTACTATCGCATCAAGATGCAGCGCTTATCACAGAAAATGTAAAGGCGCAAGCCCCAACTAAACACTAAACATTACACATTAAACATTAAAAAAAGATGAATTACATATCAGACGTATTGTTTTGGATTTCCACAGGCATGCTGGTTCCTGTGATTATTTTGTTGATTTTCTTCTTCCTCAGAGCCTTGCTGCTCCTCGGAGGTTTCTTCGGACAGTATCTTGTAAAGCGCAAGTCGGGTGCGGAAATTCGTGAACAGATGAACACCCTGACACTCGACAACATCGATACCTTGGGCGATCGCCTGCCAAAGAACAAGCAGGCTGTCATCGTTTCCTATATGAAGAAACTCGTGGACAACCGTCAGAGCAGGGCGCAGGTAAACCGCATCCTCGACCAGTATGCCCAGTTTGTTGAGAAGGATCTTTCGCTTCCTTCTACACTCCTGAAGATGGGGCCGATGCTCGGTTTGATGGGAACCTTGATTCCGATGGGTCCAGCCCTGGTAGGTCTTTCTACCGGCGATATTGCTTCGATGGCTTATAACATGCAGGTGGCTTTCGCTACCACCGTAGTGGGTCTGTTCTCTGCAGCCATCGGTTTTGTAACCAAGCAGACCAAGAACCGCTGGTATGCTGAGGATATGAGCAACCTCGAGTTTATGGCAGACCTGATTAATGAGAAAAAGTAACTCCTTAACATCTTGAAAAGAATATGAGACAAAGACGCAGAAGTCGTCTCTCGCATGATGGCGAGGAAGATGATCCGATGAGCGTAGTGAGCAATCTCTTCGATGTGGCGATGGTATTTGCCTTAGCCCTGATGGTGGCACTCGTTTCGCGCTATAATATGACGGAAATGTTCAGCAAGGATAACTTCACGATGGTGAAGAACCCTGGCAAAGAGAATATGGAAATCATTACCAAGGATGGACAGAAGATCAATCGCTATACTCCTTCAGAAGACCAAAGTAATAAGTCGGGCAACAAGGGTAAGAAGGTGGGCATCGCCTACCAACTTGAGAATGGCGAGATAATATATGTGCCTGAATGAGACGTATTATAACTTGGAAAAAATATCATCGCTGGATAGGCTTGATCGTATCGGTGTTCATGCTTATATTCTGCGTTTCTGGCATTATTCTCAATCATCGACAATTATTTCGTAGTTGTGATGTAGATAGATGTTGGATGCCTTCCAACTACCATGTAGCCAATTTCAATAATGGAGTGGTTAAGGGTAGTCGGAATATAGGTGCAGACTCTGTGCTGGTGTTTGGAGGCGCTGGATTATGGTTGACAGATACTAAAGGTGAGCAATGGCATGATTTCAACGAAGGTATTGATGAAGGTGCCGATAATCGCAATATCCGCAATGTTGTAAAGACAAAGAATGGAAGACTATGGTGCGCAACGCAATATGACCTATATTGTAGAGAGGGTAAGAATTGGAAGAAAATAGTATTACCCAACAATGAAGAGCGAATAGCCGATGTTTGTCTTACTAAGGATAGTACGAGCATTATAGTGTTATCACGCTCTAAAGTCTACATGGTGTTGGATGGAGCAATTAAAACTCTCACAATACCTGCCCCAACAGGATATAGTCCTTCTACAACTCTCTTTAAAACTGTGTGGCAACTGCATAGTGGAGAGTATTTTGGTATGGCGGGCAGGCTTGTTGTCGATGCGATAGCTGTAGTGCTAATAATATTGTCGCTCACAGGAATAGTGATATTCCTTCTTCCCTATGATATCCGTAGGTTGAAGCGCAAAGGTAAGAAAAACTCTATGAAGAGTCGTGGACGACAGATGGTGTGGAATATGAAATGGCACAATCGCTTTGGGTATTCCACCATTATCCTAACCCTTTGGATAGCTATTACAGGCATGTGTCTTCGCCCACCATTGATGATACCATTGGTGATGAAGAAGATGTCGGCACAGACTGATAGCAACAACGTATGGCATGATAAACTAAGAGCTATAAGATGGGATGTAGCAGAAGACTGTTGGATAGTTTCAACCTCTGATGGTTTTATGCTGGTGGATGAATATTTCGTAGAACCCCCAATGCTAATAGAAAAGCATAAGGCGCCAACCGTAAGTCCGATGGGAATAACGGTTTTCGAGAAAGATAGCGCAAGTGACGAATGGATAGTAGGGTCGTTTAGTGGTCTGTATCGTTGGAATATAATGTCGGGCAGAGTGGTAGATTATTTTAGCCATAAGCCAAACAAACAAACATCGATGCGCCCTGTTTCAAATTCGCAGGTTAGTGGATATTCCAATGACTTCTCGTTAGGCAACCCAATAGTCTTTGACTATACAAAAGGAGCCTCAGAGAAATTGCAGATGCCTTCAGAGATTGCCAATGCTAAGATGTCGCTATGGAATATGGCGTTAGAGCTGCATGTAGGCAGATGCTATTCGCCATTCCTTGGTCCTATCTCCGACCTCTTCGTATTCTTGTCAGGATTGATAATATCGCTGACTTTACTTTCGGGATATATCATCCTGCGCAGACAACGAAACCGACGCAAAGCTAAAGTGATATCAGTAAATCAATAACAAAAATTTCTAATAATCATAATAATTAAGTAAATCAATTTGAAGTATGAAAAAGTTTAAGACAATGATGGCCATGATGTTGGCTTTGGTTTCTATGTGTGTAGCATTCAGCTCTTGCAGCAGTGATGATGGTGATACTGTGGCAGCTGCCAAGGAAATTGCCGGTTCATACACCGGCTCTCTGGATATGACCGTAATGGGTGATCCTTCTACATACGAGAATGTTACTATGAAGATCGAGGCGGTAGATGATGCTACTGTCAAGGTTATCTTACCTGCTTGCGGCGAGGGCATGATGGCTCTTCCGGCTCTGGAGGTTCCTGCTGTAAAGGTTTCTGGTTCCAATGGTGCTTATGCATTCGCTAAGGAAAATTATGCTGGTACTGTTACTGTGAATGGTGCAGAGAAGAAGTACACTGTTACTTTGCAGGGTACATTGAAGGACAAAACCCTGACCATCAACTATTCTGTGCAGTATGGCAAGATGCCTATGCCAATGATTGGTAAGTTTGTTTGTACAAAATAAGAAGATTGTTTCAGGATAAGTTTTGATATAACTCGATGAAACAAAAGATATTCGCACTATTCCTGATTCTTTGCGGATTGTGCCTGAATCTGAAAGCCGAAACCCAGGGTGATATCGTGGGTAGAGTGCTCGATGATTCGGGCGCACCTCTGGTGCGTGCTACCGTACAGATGGTGAATGCCAAGGGAGGAGTAACCACAGACGAAGATGGATATTTCCGCATTCCTTATAATAAGGTAGGGGCGGTGAAGGTAAAGGTGAGCTATGTGGGTTTTCAGACTCAGACCTTTATCCTAAAGACTGATGACAAGAAGGGCGATCAGCATGTTCTTCGTCTTCAGCCGGATGCTACAGCCCTCGGTCAGGTGGTGGTAACCGCAACCCGAACTCCGAAGGCTTTGAAGGATGCTCCTGTGGTAACCCGTCTGATTACCGCCAATGATATCAAGATAGCTGATGCTACCAATATCCAGGACCTCCTCACCGAGCAGATGCCGGGTCTGGAATTCGGCTATGCCATGAATCAGGAGACTTCTCTCAATATGAATGGTTTCGGTGGAAACGCCGTACTCTTCCTTGTAGATGGCGAGCGATTAGCTGGCGAAACCATGGATAACGTAGATTACAGCAGATTGAATCTGGATAATGTGGGACGTATCGAGATTGTGAAAGGTGCTGCTTCGGCACTCTATGGTGCCAATGCCGTAGCCGGAGTCATCAACATCATCTCCCGTGAAAACAGCGAACCTTGGACTGCCAATGTCAACACCCGCTACAACGACTTCAACAAGGAGTGGCGTCACGGCGGAAGCTTCAGCTTCAATGCCGGAAAGTGGAATTCGCAGACCAGCATCCAGCGCACCACATCAGATGAGGTGCAGCTCACCAGTCCTTTCGATACAGAATCCAACATCCTCCATATCTATGGTGGCGAGACCTTCAATGTGAAGGAGCGACTTACCTACAAGCTCTCTAACAAGGTGAAGCTGATAGGTCGTGGCGGCTATTTCGCCCGTATCAGCAATCGCAGCAACTACGATGACCACTATAAGGATTATTCTGCCGGACTGAAGACGGTGATGAATCTCTCGGAGAATGATAATCTGGAGATTTCATACGGCTTCGACCAGTATGACAAGGCTCGATATGTGAATGATGAGCGCACTCACGATCACGATTATACCAATCGTCAGAACATCGCCCGTGCCCTCTATTCCCATATCTTCGGTAAGAATACATTGACGGCAGGTGCTGATTTCCTCAACGATTATCTCACCACCTATCAGTTTGCCAACAATGGCTCCAAGACTCAGAATTCATACGATGCCTTCGCCCAGTTCGATTACAATCCTTTGCAGTGGTTGAACATCGTGGCAAGTCTTCGTCATGATTACTTCTCAGCATCCAGCCAGCATGCCACTACCGGTCGACTGGCTCTGATGACCAAGTGGAAGGGTTTCTCCATTCGTGCCAACTATGCCGGCGGATTCCGTGCCCCAACCCTCAAGGAGATGTATATGAACTTTGATATGGCAGGTATGCAGATGATTTACGGTAATCCGGATCTGAAGCCGGAGAGGAGCAACAACTTCAACCTGGCGTTGGAGCATACCGGCAGGGTGAAGAATGCTGGTTTCTTGACCGGCCAGTATAGTCTTACCCTGATGGGCTATTATAATAAGTATGATAAGCGCATCACTACCGAGGATTATGCCGATTATACCCCGGGAACCGGTCAGCCGGATGTGGCTTCGCGTTATTGCAACGAGGATGGAGTAGAGGTGAGCGGCATCGACTTCAGTGCCCAGTACCGTTCGGATATGGGTCTCGGCGTGAAACTCGACTACAGCTATCTCCATGTGGGTGGCAGAAGCGTAGATTCCCAGTTCTCACAGCCTCGTCCTCATACCGCCACCTGGCGTCTCGACTACGATCGTCAGCTTTGTTCGTTCTATCGCATCAATGCCGCTCTGTCGGGCAGATACCTGTCCTCTCCTGATACGAACATCGAGAAGCATGACCGGGCATATCAGTTGTGGAAATTCACTCTCCAGCAGCGATTCCTGGATGCCATCAACCTGAACTTTACGGTAGATAATCTTTTCGATTATACACCAGAGAAGTATTATTGGAGTTCGGCGATGACCACCGGTCGCACCTTCTCAGTGGGGCTTTCCGTTGACATCGACCGCGTAGTGAATCTGTTCTAGAAATCGCCATAAGGGCAGTTTTCAGACACAAAATAGGGTAAAAAAGCCATAGTGAAGGATGCTTTTCTTCAATTTATGCCGTACTTTCGGTATAAAATCGTAATTTTTGCAGTGATATAAAACCTATTCATTCAAAATTATGATACGAAGAATCATTCTAACTATGGCTTTTTTGGCTAGCCTTTCATTATCAGCCAGGGATGTGAAGAGTGTTTCTCTTCCAGCTGCCGATGTTACCGATGCTCCCCATGCATGAACTGTACCGCCTTTATGGTCTGAATTACAAGGCGGATATCAAGGATGCCGTGAAAAGCTGATTTTTCTTTGAAGCGTTAAAGTTGGGTTATTTGATCCACTTGCACCCGTTAGACAATGCTCATGCTGAGCATACTACCAAAAAAGTCCTGCAAGTCTTTCGACTTACAGGACTCTGTTGCGGAGAGAGAGGGATTCGAACCCCCGGTACCTTGCAGTACGCCGGTTTTCAAGACCGGTGCATTCGACCACTCTGCCATCTCTCCATGCAAACTATGGTCGTCTTTTCGTGTTTGCGAGTGCAAAGGTAAGTATTATTTCATAATTTGCCAAACATTTGACAGGCTATTTTTTGAACGATGACTGCGAAAACCATAAAGCGAGAGTCATGAAGTATAAAATTCCTATCAAGTTGCCCCCAATTACGAAATGGCCAAATTCGTAATTGGGGGTTCACTCCTGACTTCATCACTTTTTTGCGCCATTATATAGCGCGTATTGAAAATCAACGAGTTACGTAATTAAATTGGGTAACGCAGGGTGACGCAAGCAAGGAAGCGAACCTTGTTTTGCTCTTTTAAGGGCTGTTCGCCCTTGTACCGCTTACCGCGAAGACATAAGTACATAAGCT
>OOAG01001983.1_pt1 | contig 14023 bp, 10 predicted proteins | sample 1671461 | NCBI WGS metagenome assembly OOAG01 (sample SAMN06348159, study PRJEB24527) | human gut metagenome | biome: human gut; feature: ankylosing spondylitis patient; material: feces | host: Homo sapiens | place: China | collected 2015-10 | reverse complement strand
TAGCACACGTTTTCAAAGGTGGCGAAGCTCAGGGCAACCGTGATGGCGGCAGCCTTGATTTTATCGCCCTCCGGCTCAAACACCAGCAGATAGAACACCAGTGGCAGCAGCTTCATCATCTCCTCCACCACCGGCGCGATCTCCGCCGTGGCGGCAAGGGCGTCCGCCTGACACACCGCCGCAAGGAAGGTGTTGATGTAGGCTGAAAGCAGGCACACCCCCATCCCGGCAATGCAGAACAGGAAGAAGCGGAGCTGCCGCCTGCCCATGCACAAGGCGGCCACCAGCAGGGGAGATACCATGCAGAGGAAGATGTTTTCGATGTAGGTCATGCGTCCACCGCCTTTCTTGTGGCGGGCAGCAGCCCCAGAATGGCGAGCGTCAGCAGCATATCGCACCAGAAGGTCGGGCTTGCCGGTGAGGTATCCGGCCAGAAGCAGCCCACCGTCCAGAGCAGATACTCCGCGAACGCAAAGCACAGCACGCCGATGTGGAAGTACCGCATATTCCGCGCCGCGCCCGTCTGTCCATCGGCGTAGACCAGCCCCCGGATGGCGCAGAAGGAGAGCCATATCATCATGCCGCACCAGATCAGGTTGGAGAGGATGTCCCCGAAGGTGCAGTAGAACACCAGCAGCGGCACGCCGGATGCAGGCGCAAGCCACGCACTGCGGCTACGGAAGCTGCGCTCGTCCTGAGAGGCGAGCGTGGCCTGCAAAATGCGCAAGAAGATGAGGCTGGCCACCCAGCCAAATTCCGACACATAAAAGACCCGCGGCGTGGTATCGAACAGCAGCAGATACAGCGTCCAGTAGAGCGAACCAAGGGCAAAGCAGCCGTAGAAGCACAGCAGCAGAAAATACGCCTGCCTGCGGCTTTTCCGGTAGGAGATACCCGAAAGCAGCGCACCCACGAACGTGACCAGCAGTTGCAGCAGGTTCTCAATCAGCTCCATGCGCATCCTCGCTTTCCTCGTTCTGCCCGTCCTCACGGCTCATCTGCCGCAGCCGGAAGCACAGAACGGTCACGCACACGCCGAGTAAAAACGCCAGCAGCCCGATGACGATGTATCCCAAGGCAGCGCCGCCGCCGTACATACTGGCCGCCGTTTCAAAGCCGGAGTAGTCGCCTGTCTGGATGCTTGCGGCAATGCCGGGCATGGCGAGGGACGCGCCGATGAGCAGCACAAGACACGCCGCCACGGCAGAAGCCATGGTGATCGTATTGCGCCGCAGCCGTTTTTTCCGCTCAATTTGGGCGATGCGCCGCTTCGTCTCCGCGACGCGCTCCTCATGACTCCGCATTTGTGATCCCCTCCCGTTCCAAGAGCCTTCGCAGGCTCTCTTTTCCGCGATACACCATGTTGGTGATCTGTTTTACCGTTTTTCCCGTGACCTCCGCCGCCTGCGCGTAGCTCATATCCTCAAAATAGGTGAGATATAAAACCTCCCGGTAGTCCGGGTTCATTTCGCTCATGCAGAAATGCAGAATGCGGTTTCGCTCCTCCGTCTGGATGACCTCCTCCGCCAGCAGCCGCCCGTCCGGCTCGCCGGTCAGCGCATCGAGGCTGAACAAGGGCTTTCGTTTGCTCTTGTGGCGCAGCGCCATGTGGCGCGCGGCCTTATAGAGATACGCCTTGAAGCCGCCGTCCCGGATGCGGGGCTTTTTGGTAAACAGATAGGCGAAAACATCCAGCATCAGCTCCTCCGCCTCGTGAACGTCGTGCAGATAGCCGTCAATGTATAAGGTCAGGGGGTCGCCGTATTTTTTCATCAGGGCATTAAGCCCTTCGTCGTCGCCGCTCAGATATTGGCGGTATAAGCTCTCGTCGCCGGTCATAGCGTTCACTTCCTTTTTGCGGATGCTTCCAATGTAGAGATGGATCCGTCAGGAGCTTGTCCTGCCGGAATCGCGGCGCTGCTTCTGAAAGCGCGGGTCGGACGGCTTTTCCGCGTTTTCCGGGATCGCCCATGAACGCCCGAACCGGGACGCGCCAGGGATCCGCCCTTCGGCGCAATACTGGTTGACCCGCCGCTCTGACACGCCCCAACGGTAGGACGCCTCCCGAATGGAGATATAGCCATTGATTCCGTTCATACCGCACCTCCGCATGGATAATACTCAACATATTACATTGTATACGAATATCCGAAGAAACACAAGGTATCTGGCGAAGTGTTCAGAGAAAAGTTACGGATAAGGTTGATGTTTTTTGAAAAAGTCCTCCGAAACTGGCCAAAACGCCCTGTTCGGATTGTAGTATGGGTAGAGGGGAAATACGGGGGTACGAAGTAGTCAGCAAGCACAGCAAGCGAGTACCCGCTTGCGATTTTTGGCTTTAGGGAACCCTCTCCCTAAACCCGAAAAATGCTTGTTGGGAAAGGGGGCTTCCTTTCTTTAATATCGGCAAATGTGTTTATTTTTGATTATCACAGTTTGTAGCCGGTGATGTATCGGTCGCTACCAACTTCGCCATCGAAGAAATCGTTAAGGGAAGAATATCTGTTATTACAACACCAGACGGGTGCAGCGCAACTTGGGTGTCTTGACGCCAATGGAAAAGCACCAGCTATCTCTGGCTGCATAAAAAGTGGTCAGCAGCACACGTGGCTGCTGGCCGGAAAAACTTTATATTTTTTCACTGTCCTCTTGACGGGTAGCGGTTCAGCACCGCACCGGGATTCTTGTAATTTTTTTCAGAAACAATCCGGCCTGCCGATACGCGTAAACCCCTGCAAGCCGGTCAGCACCACATTGTTCTGTGAGCTGGCGCAGTGGATGATGAGCGGGTTTCCGCTCTCGTCTTTGCCGACGAAGATCCCCACATGGGAGTCACCCGGATAGAACACCAGATCACCCGGCAGCGCCTCGCTCCACGAGATCGGCTTGCAGTAGCCGTGCTGACTGGCCGCACCGCCGCCGTGCCCGATGACATATTCGAGCGAATTGTTGAAAACCCAATCCACAAAGCCGGAGCAGTCCAGCCCGTAAGGACGGACTGTCCCCGTACTACGGCTCCCCGGTGCGGTCACGCGGGTGGGCGTTCCCCAGCGGGAGTCCCAGCCGATGGCGCTGCTTTTGCCGCCCCAGAAATAGTTCACCTTGCCGAGAAGCGAGTACGCTTTCTCCACCACCGCTTTCCTGCGCTCCGAAATGTCCTTCGGCATGGCGGAAAGCATGGCGCGTATCTGCGCCTCGTCCAAGCTGACCTCGCCGCCGTAGGTGCCGACAAGCTCGGCAAGCATCTGTGCGTATTCCGGCTTCAACACCTCGGTCAGCGCTTCGCGCTGGCTCTTGCTGAAATGGTAGAAGTCAGGCATTTCGGTCGCTTTTTTGCTTGTGATCGTGATATGGAGGATGGTTTCGGTGTCGTCCTTGTGCTTGATCGTCTGCACATACCAGCTTACCTCGTTCATATCCCAGAACACCTGCCGGATGAGGTCGATGCGCTCCTCATCGATGGTCACAACATCTGTAGCATCGGCGTCCGCACCGGCAGTTTTCACCGCAAACACCGCGATGACATCCGTCCAGTTGCGGATGGTCAGGTCACTGCCGCCGTCCGGCTCCCGGTGAATCACTACGCTATCGGTCGGGTTCTCGGTCTGTATCCGGCTGATTTCGGAGGCAAACTCGCTGTTGATGCGCGCCACCGCCTGCGGAACGGACTGGGCATCGCTGTCATTGCCCGACCAGAACACACCGAAGGGTGTCCCGATGACCGCCGCCGCGCCGCCGATGACCAAGATCAGCGCAATGAGCGCACCGGCACCACCCAGAAGTCCCACCGCCGCCCGCGCCACGGCCTGTCCGGCACGGATAACGGCACTTTTGACCTGCTCAAACCTTTTTGTAGCGCGTTTCGCTGCCTGCGCGGTCTTTTGTGCGGTTTCCCGCAAGAACTGCTGCTGCATTTTCTCTCTGGCGTGTGCTGTGACTTGTGCCTGTGCTTTCACCGCTGCCTGTCGAACAGACTGCGTTTGCCGCCCTGTGAACGACCTTTCACGGAGCGGCTTTTCAGCTCTTTGGGGCGGTGCCGATGCGGTTTTCCTGCGCCGATCCGCCTGCGGTCTCGGTGCATCGGAAGGAACAGAGGAGGGCGTATCCGTAAAGCGATGCTCCTGCAACGCAAAATCGTCCTGCACCCGAAAGGCTTCCTGTTTCGCTTCCCGCACCACAGTTTCCCGGCGACGTTCGGTCTGCTTTTTCGCCTGCTCCTGCCGGAATTGCTGCTTGGCGCGCATGACTTGCGGCGGATCGCTCTGACGCAGAGGAGCCGCATTTTCCACCCTCTCTTTCGGCTTGGTGGAAATAACGGCGCGGTCAAACTGCTTCTGCGCCAGCGTCTTGCCGGAGCGGAACGCCGTCCGTGCGCTGATTTCCGCCGCTCTCTGTGCGGTGGCTTCAAACCGGCTCACCGGTTCGGAGAACGCAGACTGCGCATCTTCCGGTTGCTCTGCATTTTTTCCGTCAAGCTGACAACGAGCCGCCTTTTCCCGCAGCACCTTCGCCGCCTGTTTGGGGAGAAACGCAGAGGTCTGCCGCGTCTGAATATCCCGGTCCTTGGGGCGCGTCCGTATCTCTTTCACAGCGATTCACCCGGCTTTGTCGTCATCAGGCGGTACAGCGCAGTATTTCGCGGGAATTGGTTGATGAACGGCACCAGTGCGCCGCCGACCTTGATGAGGCCGTGTCCCGACTCGGCGTTGTTGATGTAGCTGAGCTGTTCCTCTGAGATGCGGAGCATCCGCACCAGTTCCTCCTGATCGGTGGGAGCCTGTGACAGCATCAGCAGAAACTCCGAGTTCGCCAGCATATTTTTCGCTGTGGGAGAGCGCAGACAGTCCGTGACATTCTGCGTGATGCCGGTCGTGGCGGCATTTTTCTTACGAAAACGCTTCCAGCTCTCCTCCAAAAAGCTGGTGCTGTACTCGTTGGCGAAGAACAGATAAATTTCGTCGATATAGATCCAGGTGCGCCGTCCGCGCCGGTGGTTCTCAATGACACGGTTCAAGATCGCGTCCAGCATGACGAGCATTCCCACGGTCTTGAGCTGACTGCCCAGATCGAAGATGTCAAACAGCATGATGCGGCTGCTCATGTCCACATTGGTCTGATAAGCGAACACATCCAGTGTACCGTCTACAAACAGTTCCAGCGCCAGCGCGATGGACTGCGCCTGCGGCTCCGGCTGATGCAGCAGCTCCGCACGGAATTCTTTCAGCGTGGGAGAGGGCGTACCGTCCTGCGTGCAGTTCTGATAGACGCTTTTCACGCACCGCGCAATGATAGAACGCTCTTTCGCGTCGATCAGGGAGGGTTTCATGAGCTGTTCGCACAGGGACATGACGAACTGGCTTTTCAGCAGCAGTGGGCCGTTTACCGTGTCTTCTTCCTCGCCGTAACCGCTCGTCATGTCCATAGCGTTGATGTGGTTGTGACTGCCTGCCGCAATCTGTACCACCTCGCCGCCAAGAGCGCGGACGAGCGGCGCATATTCGCGCTCCGGGTCTACGATAATGATGTCGTCGTCGGTGGATAGGGCGATAGAGGTTATTTCCTCTTTTGCGGCAAAAGATTTACCCGACCCGGACACGCCAAGGATAAAGCCGTTGCTGTTGAGAAGCTGTCTGCGGTCGCAGACGATAAGGTTGCGGCTGGTGGCGTTTACGCCATAATAAATGCCGCCGCGATGACGAATTTCCTGTGAAGAAAACGGCACCAGTCCGGCGGCGCTCTCGGTGGTCAGCGTCCGCAGGGTGTCGATGCGGCGCAGACCGTAGGGCAGGACGGTGTTCAGTGCGTCCTCCTGCTGATAGGTCAGCACGCTCATTTCGCAGTTTTTGCCGCCTGCGATGCTGCGGATGGTGTCCGTGTCTGCGTCAAGCTGTTCTTTGGTGTCCGCCACATGAACGAGCGTCAGCACGCAAAGCGTCATACGCTGGTCGCGCATGGTCAGGTCGTCCAGCATGGAGCGCATGGTGTCGCGGGCATCAGTGAGCTGCATGGGCGGAATGGCAGAAAAATTGTTGTTCTGGTTCTGCTTGTTCTGCCAGCGGGTGATGTCGGTCTCCACTGCAAGTGCCTGATTTTGAATTTCCTTCAATGCCTTGTCCGTTGGAACGGGCTGAATGTCGATGGAAAGGATGAGGTTGCGGTTCAGCTCGGTCAGTTCCTTGATGAAGCTGTCCTCCAGATAGGCCGGATAGTCCTTGAGGAACAACACCCGGCCCACTTTGTTGTCGGAAAGCTCGAAGTAGTTAGAATGGAACTGGATGCTGTCCGGGCAGATAGAGTCCTTGAACGAGTGGCAGCGCTTTGCTACGGTATCGAAGTCGAAGCGGAATCGGTCTTCCTCGCCGATACGGAAGAAGTCGTGCAGGACACGCAGACGATCACTGTTGTCCTGCTCGAAAAGCTGAGAACCCAGTTTTTTTATGTTGTTTGCAAGGTCGCTGCCCACACGGGCGAAAAAGCTGCGCGCCTCCTCAATCGTGCGGCGCTCCACCGAAACCGTGATGTAGCGATCCTGCACGATGCCGTTGCCCTCGGCGGCCTTGTCCAGCAGCATACGGTTGTACTCGCGGCGGTAGTCGTCGCGCCCGTCCTGTTTGGAGGGCATGAGCATTTCCTTTTGGAATTCCAACGGGTTCAGGTGCTTGTTGACGATGGAGATCTTCGTGATAGCGTCGGTGGGCAGGCCCTTTTCCAGTGCACAGTATTTGATGAGCGTGTCTTTCTTATCTTCCTCGTCCGATACGGCGTAGTTGATGTCGGTGAACCGCCAGCAACGGCTGAACTTGCCGTCCACTTCCCAGATACCGTCCCTGTGGATGCGGCGGATGGGAATGGACTGCTGGGCCGTTTTCGGCAGGCGTACAGAAGCACGCTCTTTCTTTCGTCCGAATTTCTTCACTTGTGTTTCCTCGCTTTCTTTATCGGCGTGTGCAGAAGCTGTTCATACAGGTTTTCGCTCTTATACAGCCGCCGTCCGGCACACAGGATATGTGTCTTGAACATCGCCCAAAGCAGGCGCTCAAAGGTCAGACCGTTATATTTGAAGAAGCCTGCGGAGGCCAGCGGTGCCGCACAGAGCATACAGAGCCAGCTTGCCGTTTCTTTTCCGACCGTACCTTTGAGTAAAAAATAAGCTCCCACGGCAACTGCAACAGCGCCGAGGGAGCAGCAGAACTGCCGTGCGGACAGTCCGAAGAAGATGGATTCGTGATAGTTTCGCACCTCACGATTGATGCGTATTTCCATAAGTATTCCCTTGATGCGGCTTTCGGCGGTCTTGGATACCTCCACCGGGTTCATGCGGCTGTTTTCCCGGTAATAGATCTGACCGTCCACCAGTGTATAGGAGAAGTTGCGGACAGCGGGATCGGCCTCGATGGAATGATCCTCGCCCTCCAATTCCTCCTCCCGGTCATAGGCGGTGATTTCGCCGTGAATATTCTGGACCGCTTCCCGCAGAAGCGTTTCCAGTGATTGCTCCGGGTACGGCTTGCAGGTGGGCGTGGGGCCGAACGGTCCGGACACCAGCTTCATCTCGCCCAAGATCATATCCGGGTGGTCGATGAAGTAGCTGTTCATCTGAATGCCATTTTCATTGGTGGCAAGATGTACCCATTCGGGTTCAAGGTCTACCATCCTTTCGCGCTTCTGCAAGAACAGAATATCTGAAACCACCTCCGTGCCCACCGCGGCCTTGAACGCATTGTTGGGCAGGCGAATCGCCCCCAGCAGCTCCGAGCGCTGCGCGATGTATTTTCGCGCGCTGGCGGTGCGCTTGTCCATGGTGTAGCTGGAGGTCACAACGGCGATAACGCCGCCCGGTCTGACCTGATCCAGCGCCTTGGCGATGAAATACTCATGGATGGGGAAATTCAGCCGGTCATAGCGTTTATCTGCTACATGGAACTGGCCGAAGGGGACATTGCCAATGGCAACATCAAAAAAGTTATCCGGGAAGGCGGTTTTCTCATAGCCCTGCACTGCAACACTGCTTTGCTGATAAAGCTGGCGGGCGATGCGGCCAGAGAGATCGTCCAGCTCCACGCCGTAGAGCTTGCTGCCACTCATGCTTTCCGGCAGCATACCGAGAAAATTGCCGATGCCGCAGGACGGCTCCAGTATGTTGCCCTGCGTGAAGTCCATCTGTCCCAGCGCGGCGTAGATGCCGCGGATGACCACAGGCGGCGTAAAGAACGCCGTCAGCGTGGATTCGCGGGCGGCGGCGTACTCGGCATCCGTCAGCAGGTCTTTCAGTTCGCTGTATCGTGGGTTCTTTTCGTCAAAGAAATCGGCAAGGCCGCCCCAGCCCACATACTGTGCCAGCACCGTCTGTTCCTCCGCTGTGGCCGTGCGGTTCTCGGCCTCCACGGTTTTCAGAGTACGGATCGCGTCCAGATTGCGCTGAAAACGCTCCAGCGGTGCGCCCTCTCCGATATGATCATCGGTGATGCGATAATTGCTGCCGTTCGCGTCCAGCGGATAGGCAAGCGCGTTTTGCTTTTTCTTTTTCGGCGGGGTGAGCGCCGCAGGCGGCTCGTCCGTCTGCGGTGCCGCGGTTTCCCGCACCATGTCCGGCTGCTCCAAGTGAGCGCGGACATAGTCGATGGATTCCTTTCGGAAGATTGGAAAGCCCGTCCCGCCTTCAAAGGTCACATCCCGCAGCGATACATTTTGCGTATGATCGTCTACGCTGTCCACTTCAAACTGCCGCCCATCTATGGCCAGACGTGTGCCGATGGAAATATCGCCAACGGAAGTGCCTGTGTCTGTCTCCAGTTGCGTCGGCTCCCACGGGACCGTTCCCACTGTATCAGGCGCGGTCTGCGCTGCTGCGGTTTGCTCCGCCGCTTTTACAAGCTGTGCATCATGCCGGTGGTTGAACAGACTAAAAGTGCCGTCCACATAAGCGGAAAGCTGCTCTCTTGCGTGGCGGACGGAATCATAGGAACGGTCACTCTCGTCCGTCCCATCCAGCCGTGAGGTCAGCGCCGCCAATATTTCCGCAGTCTTGCCCTTATCTTGCAGCTGCTCCTCGATCATGGGAAGCGCATCGTAATAATCCGCACCCTTGGGATAGGGACGCGGAACATCGTCAGGCGCATTGTAAAAACCGTTATAGACGGTTCGAGCCAACTGCCCACGCTCATATTCCGGGATTTGGGCGATAGCGTCCTCACCGGGAAATCGCTGCTGTGTGATGAGTTTTTGATATTCCTTGACCACATTGGGGATGGTCAGATGGACGGTATCATATTTCTTGGAATTGTAATCCCGTTCATAGTCCAGCCCCTTATAAGTCTTGGTGTATCCATACCCGGCACGGGCTCCGCCACTGTACTCGCCAAAGCTGCCCTTGATGAATTTCTGGTGTTCATCCGGCGTGTGGGGATAGCAGAAATGGGAATAGATCGCCAGCCGGCTTTCGACGCCCTCCCGCAAAAAGTGATGGTCGATCTCGTCCTGCGTGATGAACATTTTGCATTGCCGCAGGAAATTAGGCTGAGTGGTAAAATGCCGTTCCGGGTAGGGCAAACCGTCCAGCACAACACCAATGCGGTGGGTGTTATAGCCGCTGATACGGAAACGCATAATGTCCGGGGCCGCGGCATAAGCGTCAAGGAAAGCATGATATTCCTGTGTCAGAATTTTCAGCCCATCCTCAGTTTTTGCGAACGCCACCATATCCTCGTCCAGCTCCGGGTAGCCCTTGTGCTGGTCGTGAATCGCCAATGTCTGTGGGAAAAGGCCCTGCGCGCGGCCTTCTTCGTTCAGGTCACGGGCGGTCATCAGGAGGGCGTCCATCGCTTCGTGCAGCACATTGTCCGGGGCCTGCGCCAGCTCGGACGCGGAGAGATAAGTCCCAGCCTCCAACAGAGTCAGAATACGGGCCGACGCCTGCTCCCATGTAACCACGGTTTTACTGTACCCGGTGCGGATGCTGTCCCCTTGGGCGAGGTGGATGCCGTCCTCCAGAAACCACACGGCGTACTTGCGGCCTTCGTATTCAATGCCGCGCCCGTTCTCCCTATCGAACTCTCGGCGCAGAAACTCTTCATTTTCCTGCTCTGGCCGCTCCCGCATATAAAATACGGCGATGCGCTCCACGCTGTTGGGTTCGTTTCCGCCTGTGCAGAGTGCCAGGTCAATGACCTCCTGCGGCACCGTGCGCGCCGGGGCCAGAATGCCGGAGGACGCATCTGCCGGAGCTTCGTACACATGGGCGTCACCGCCCATGTCGAATAGGGCAAGCTGCTCTGCGACGATTGGGGCGTTTTGCAGGCCCAGCTTGATCTTGTACTCGCCGCGCTCGATCAGGCCCTCGGTCATTTCGGTGATGACCGACCATGAAAAAACGGACTCCGAGGTGCGGGAGAGGTAGCTGCCCTCCCACATCAAAAGTCCGTCCTGTTCGGCGTGGTAGCCTGTCCGCACACCGTCGGTTACGACTTCCACCCATATATCGTTGTAGCTGTTTTTGAGAAATTCTGTCCGCTCCGCAAGGCTCTTGTGGCTCTGGAAATACTCAAAAATGTCCTGCCGCTTGTGCTTGCGCCCGCCGTCATCTAGCAGATTCGCTTCAATGAGGTGCATATCCAGAAAAGCAGGAAGCTCCGTACCGTTGGGGGTTACGGCATCATGTTTCTGTGCAAAGGCCGTAGCCTGTTCCTGTGCTTTTTCGTCCGGATAATTACCGTAGACGCGGAGGCACTGGTGTGTTTCGGCGTCATAGACGGCAGCGCCGTCGTATGCAAAACCGTCTTCCTCCATCGTACCGGCAACATAGCCCTGCGCTGCTGCTTCTGCTTCTTCCAGCGTCTGATAGTCCAGCTTATCGTCAAAGCCGTTTTCAAAATGGTGATAGGCAGCGACCTGATAGGGCGCAGCCATCTGCGCGGCGTAGCGGTCAATGGCTTCTGCGGTCAGCCATTCCGGTTTTTCTGGGAGGGCGTCATACAGCTCCCGCATTTTTTTGACCTGTGCGTGGACATTGCCTGCCCACAAATGCTTTTCACTCCGGCCACCAGCGCCGAGGAAGTAGTCACAGTCAGCGCGCAAACGGTCCAGCAGCACATAATCCCCGCTGTGATCGACAAAGGCAGGAAGCTCATCACTTCCTGCCTCTGCGGGTTCTTGGGTTGTCAGGCGTAGATCAGGTCGGTCAGCACCAGTTCCTCCGCGCTGTGCCGGAGATTGTTCATCAGGCCTGTCCAGCGCAGCGGATCGGTCGCTTTCAGCTCCTCCGTCACGCCCTCGGTCTTCGCCATCTGCATTACGGTCTGTTCCACCATTTTCTGCGCGCTCTGCTCGATCTCCGCCAGATGCTCCGTCAGCTTGCCGCTGGTCTTGAGATTGGTGTAAAGCACCCTGCGGCGCTTCATCAGATATTGGCGGCGCAGCTCTGCGTATTTGCCCAGATGAACCTCCGGTGTCTGCGGCATCAGCAGATTCGGCACCTGATAGCCGTTCTGCATCCTGTAAGTGACCTCCATACTGTTCGCTCCTTTCAGGGGGTATTTCGCGTTGTTCTGTGCGGTCATCATAACCGCTTTTTCCACGGTTTGCAAAAAATTGATCCCGCTGAGCCTGCATGACTGTTCGGCTGATCTCCCGCAGCCCCATCTCCGCGATGTCGCTGGCGGCGATGCCGAGGGCATTGATCGTTGGCGTGGTGTTAAACTCATAAACATGGACAAACTCGTCCGGAGAAAAATAATCGTCTGCCCGTAGGCCGAGGCGCGTGAGCAGCATATAGGCCACGCTGACCTCCAACGTCTCCCGATAGAACACCTCCATGTTGAGGTCATCCAGCTCCTCCAGCAAGCTATCCTGACGATTATCGCAAAGGTCTTGCAGGTAATCTGTGATATTGTCTGCCACGGCGTTGTGGCAGGCAGAACGCACGGCGTCTACAAGATTTTCTTTTTCGGCCAGGTCACCGAAGGTAGCTTCCAGCGTTTCAATGACTTCTGGCTCAAAAGCTGGCTGCATCGTCCAAATAGGCAGCGGGCGGGCAAAGCGGGACGCATGGGTGTCCGAAACATCAAAATAGAGCTTCAGGCAGTTTTGACCATCATCACCAAATACGGCAATGCTCTTGGCTCCACGGTTGACCCAGCGGCCAAACTGACGATTCCAGCGCTCCATCTCAAGGACCGCCGTGGCGTCCGGGCGCTGAGCGTAGATCAGAATTTGATCATCGAAGGGGCATTTGTAGTTATAGCAGGCCGCGCGGAGAAAGCCCGTCCAGCTTTGATAGCTGCCGGTGACGCTCTGCACAGTCTGGTCATATAGCTCGGTGATAAGCTGAAATTTGGTTGGCAAGGCTCGCACCTCCTATCTCTCCGGCTCCGCCCGCTTTTTTACTGCAAGCCGGTCATTCTTTTGCTGTTCTTTTTGGGCCTTTTCAAATGGCTTCCGCTGATAGCAATAAATATAAAACTGGTAATCACCTTTAACTGGCGTACAGCGGAGCATATACACATACCGCTTTGTTTTCACCATGAATCCGCAAGAGGGAAGCAACGCACCCTTGATGGCGCAGATCTGCTCATACCGGTTGCAGTAGCGGTTCATGCTGTCGAAGTCCCGCAGCGGGGAGTCCGGCTGCTCCCGCAGCCAGTTTACGGTGCGGTCAATATCGGCCTTAAACTCCGGCGTATTCAGTGCATCTTGCTGGTGGGGCCACCATGTTGTGTAAAACTGCTTGCCGCTGCCAAAATCACCCCGCAGGTGTCCCACACAGCCCGCAGACTTGTCCTGTTCCTCACTGCGGGAGAAATAGAGAGCGTGCAGCGCAGGCTCATTGACGCTGTAAAAGTCAATGACATCTTTCTCGCTGGTGGGATATTTCTCCTGAAATTCCGCAAGGGTACGGCATCCGCCATCTTGAAAGGAAAGGCTGCCGCTCTCCAGCGGAATCCACCCATCAATGGGAAGCTGGAATGGCTCACGGGTGAGAACGGTGCCATAGAAGTTGACCATGAGACTCCGTGACAGTTCTATCGGCTCACCCCAATCCTCATCCCCGTGGCGCAGCTCGTAGCGATATACGCCCTCCGGCACGGTGGCCCGATCAATGCGGCATTCTGTAAACAATGCCGGTCGGTCAAAAATCGTGACCTCCTGATAGGTCACCTTCTGTACGTCATAGCTCATCTGGCTTCACCTCGTTCTTTGTGTTTCTTTTGTGTCCTCTGCTGCACCAAAAACTCCGGCACTTCCTTGAAACCAACGCTATCCGTGTAGTAGGCGGTTTTCTTTCCGCCTTGCGTCAGCACCACGATGTCGCTTACAGACAGGGAACGCATCCGATGGGCAAAGGGGCGGTGGTCTCCGTTGTGCTTTGCCCACAGATCCTCCAGCGAATTTTCCTTTGCATACATACCGGCGTAAGAACGCTGATAATCAGCGCTTTGGAGTTTCCCCTTTGCCGCCGCGTAAGACCGGAAATAGTAGTCCACATCAGCGGTTGCGTGGATCTGATAGATTTCATAGGCGCCGATCTCGTCGCTGATTTTCAGCGTTCTGGGAACATAGATATTGCCATTGCGCTCCTGCATTTATACAAACAAAAAAATATGATAGGCAGAATTACCGATGCAGACATGGCAATCGTCAATGTACTTGCAAGGGAAAACCATCTTTTCACCGTCAAAGCGGGTAATGACGATGCTTTCCCCGTCCTTGATGGTAAAGAGCGTGTGGTATTCGCTGTCGATGAAGCGGATCACGCGCTCATCCTTGTTGGGGTTTGGAAAGGCGATAACGCCCATGATGTTTACCGGCTCACGGTCACTCATCGTGCTGTACCTCGCTCTTTTGTAGATTTGTGCGCCTGCGGTTCCGGCATAGGAACGACTGTCAGGCGCTCCCCCAGCTTAATAAAGGCTTCCGGATGATGAAATAGCTTCTCGTATGTCTTCATCAGTGCAGGCGTTAAGGATGTAAATTCAGATTTCCCAAGTCCGACAATCAAAAAATTCCCAGCCACAATGTCATAAATATC
>OOAG01001979.1_pt1 | contig 14039 bp, 10 predicted proteins | sample 1671461 | NCBI WGS metagenome assembly OOAG01 (sample SAMN06348159, study PRJEB24527) | human gut metagenome | biome: human gut; feature: ankylosing spondylitis patient; material: feces | host: Homo sapiens | place: China | collected 2015-10 | reverse complement strand
TTTTTTTTTTAATGATACGGCGACCACCGAGATCTACACTCTTTCCCTACACGACGCTCTTCCGATCTAGGTTTCGGATCGGCACTTTTGAAATCATAGATATTCACGTGCCCTCCATCCTCGCACGAGAATATGTAATCATCCCATATTTCAAGTCCTTGCTGTGCCCGCCCCCGTCCTTCCTTTGCCAGGAAGACAGAGCACTCTACCTCTTTCTCCGGCTCTACATACAACTGGGCGATAAGGGGAATAGAGATCAGTAAGCACACGACAGACAAATAGATCTTTTTCATAAGTATGCTCTATAAATTTAAAGTATGATTATGTTCTACGTTAATCGAACAGCTCTACGCCTAACGACTCAAGCCGTTTCTGCAACTCTCCTACATCGAGAGCCCGCGGAGTACAATGCTGCGACGCACTCATGGCAGCGGCAATGCCAACAGCCTCTCCCATCGCCATGCAAATACTCATGACACGATAGGAAGCGTGAGCTCTGTGAGTACCCGATATGCATCGTCCCGCCACCAAAAGCCCTTCCAAGCCCAACGGGAGAAAACAACGATACGGCAAATCGTATGGTTTGCAATATTGTATGGTCGGTTCCGCCTGTCCGGCTCCGTCAGGATTATGTATATCGACAATGAACAATGCTTTATGTACCACCACATCGGCAAAACGGCAGCCTTCTGCCATCTCATCGGCATCGATCACATAGTCGCCCATCACCCTGCGGCTTTCGCGCACTCCGGTTGTTGTACCGCTTCCGATCACTCTACAATTTTCGTAACCCGGCAAATTTTCTTTCAAGAATTGAGTCAGGAGGCGTATCTGTTGCCTAAGTTCAAGATCGGCGGCGAAAATAGAGCTTACCGAAGTTATATCCACCCTATTGACTTGTGTCGTATTTACCTGACGGCAACCCGGTCTGACCGATGGATGCAAACGCACGGCAGCAAGCATCCGGGGAAGTTTGCCCTCATCGGCTTTCTTCTTACACCAATCAAGAAAACACTCGCCATTCAATTGAACATTGTCTACATCTCCAATGCAGATAATTCCTTTCGATTCATCTACGCCATCAATGGTGTATTCAAGGGTTACAGGCTGCATGAGTCCGTCAGCACGTCCTTTTTCTATTTTTGCACCGGCAAGAAAAGATACTATGGCATCACCGGTACAGTCAATCGTAACCGCGGCTTCAAAACAGAGCGTCCCCTCGTTACTTGCACACTTAATACCTTTTACCACCTTTCCGTCACGAATAACATCCGACACGCAACATTGCAAAAAGACATCGACGTTCTTTTCCCTGGCGACAAATTCTGCCAATGTAAGTTTTGCCTCTTCGAAATCGTGAGCATTTCCATGTTCGCCAATCCAGTCATTGTCTTTGACGCCAAGAATAGCACAAACCTCATCGCGCATCGTGTTCTTGCTTACACTACCGAGAATAGGGCCGACATACCCGGCGGTCAGGTTACCTCCGATGACTCCATATCTTTCGATAAGAGCAACACGTGCTCCTTGCCGGGCGGCGGCTACAGCCGCACATATCCCGGCAGGACCTGCACCTGCTACTATTACATCATAATATTTTGTATTCATTATCTGCTTGTATATGGACCGGAAATAGTCTTAACAGTCATTGCCCCGTCAGAATCTGTGATTGTCACAACTCTATATTTGTTTCCCCCGTCGGTCACACGAACTACAATATGTCCATCATATCCCTTTACTCTCGCAGCCTCTTCCGCCGTAACCCGGTCGTCTACTCCGCTGGGGCGATCGCCCTGCCAGAAGTTAGTGATAAACATGTCACACGCAGGGAGTGTTGTCTCCATCGAATTCAGTATATCGGTACGGGGATGACAATCTACCCACGAATTGATAACAATCGTTTGTGGATTGAGTGCTTTCAGAGCATCCACCTGATTGGTGTTGGTTACTCCGTGATGGTTAGCTTTCAATAGTTCCACCTGACCTACTGCTTTTGCACAGGGTAGTTCGGCATCTTTCCACGCATGACTCGAACGTCCGTTATACTGAAGGTCACCACCGGCAAAGAAATCAAAGTTGCCATACGAGACTTTCATCACACAACTGGTAATATTCTCCGGCGGACAATTGTCACTGGAGGTAATGTTCTTACTGTTTTCGTATGTAATCTCCGAGAGTTCAGGGAATGTCTTCTTTGTGGTAGTGCCCGAACCTGTCCAGATCTCTCCATTCACTGCCACGTTTTGCACCTTTGCAGTAGGGTACTTTGCAGGATTATACTTCTGAACGATCTGATTATTCGCCCCTGCTTTGAATATCGCAGCATCGAACTTTTGATTGGCGACATGCCATTTCACAGCATTGATATAATTGCTGCAACTTGGAGCATTGTCTGCCATTGTCGCCATGTCGAACGGATAGTTATAATCGGGATAGCCACGATCGAGAAGCGTACCAATCTTGAAATTGTCGAAAATCTCGGCAAAACCTATCAACGAATAAGTGTCGGAGTTGGAAGATTTCGGCAAGGAAGAAGTATAACCGCCGAAGTGGTCATTATGGAAGTGGGTAAGTACGGCATAATCAATCGTACTGTTACCTGTCCATACCATACACTTACGAATGTAATCAGTTATAATCTGTGAACCACGGGTAGAAGTCAGAGTCGGATCCCAACGGCTACGGATACCGGTGTTGGTCGTATTACTATTAGAGTTGGTTGTAACACTCGAACTTGCGGCATCGATAAGCATTTGCGTACCATCCGGGAATATTACAAACATGCTTTCACCGGTAGTCGTATTGATGAAATGAATATCCATCACACCCTCCTGCCAGGCAGGAATCGTTTTACCTACCTCTATTTCAGTGGCAGCATCTTCCCCACCTCCATCCGGACGAATCAAAAATGAGTGAGACTCATTGGAGCTGCATCCTACAATCGCAAGGATGAACAGACTAAGTATAAATATTAACCTTTGCATGCTATATGAAGATTTAAAAACATCTCTCCGCCTTCAATGCTGACGGCAAGACGAATATAATTACCAAAATTTGAATTTACCTTTATAATATGTTGGCCAAGTCCTTTGAAGATTACAGGCTCACTACCGTCGTCAGCCCAATGTATACCGTCTTGCGATAGTTGCACACGACCTTCAAATACGGGATCTCCTTCTATTTTCTCAACCATAACAAAGAATATAGCCTCATCTGCCCAACCAGCCTCGTAAGGATGAGTGAAGAAAGTACCTTTAAAGAACTTCTTTACCTCAAGATGGGAATCATTAAACATTTTCATATATTACATTCCTCCTTTTATTCTTGTGAAACAACAACAGAATCTATATAAAAGAATACACGACGATTGGTATCAGTACCCACCCAGAAAAGAGGATTGATAAGATTGTCGATGCGTCCATATCCGTCAACGGTATCGGCTGCAATGCCACGCATATCCCAAATTTTGTCCTGACATTGGAATTCTACATATTCACGAAGCTCTGTGTCAAGTTTCAGACGCATGTATTGCCAATTGAGTTTACAGTCGGTCTCATTGTAAATGAGTTTCTGATGACCATCTTTCAAATCCTTGAATCCATCGTGGTCGCCATTAGGATAACGGCGGCCGAACCACCAGGGATCGACTCCCCTCTTACACCAGTCTCCGTCAAGTCCATAAGCCCAATCGCGGTCGGTTATGTCTTCATTGGAATGTTCATACTGCCACTTCTGCATTAATTTGCCATCTACTGCATTGAGATAGCGAATTCCTACATGGTAACGTTTTCCACCCTCCTGTACATCGAATCCCATACCAAAATCGCGGATAGAACTCTCATGCAAACCCGGTTGCGGACGGTCACCGCCATCCACCACATCCTGCTCCGCCGTGTATGTAAACCAACATTCTATCTGCAAATATTTGCAGCCCGGACGAGAGAACGAAAGCCGCTTAATGGCATGTCCCAGACAACCTTCCGCCGGAATCTCCGTATAAGGAGCGGCAACAGGTCTTGTCGAAAGTTTAAGAGAGTAAGTGCCGGACATTGCCCCGTGAGTGCCCGGATACCTGAAAGTAGCGGAACTAAGCATGACCGGTGGCCACTGGTCTTTATTGACCAATGTCTTGGGAACATCAAAATCGGGATATTCCGTAAAGTTAGGCATCAATGTCATCCAACCGTTAAAGCCGGTGTTGAATACATCATAGCTCAACACCCTTTTCAATGGTTGATAGCGACTGCGCAATAAAATTTCTCCAATGCTCATAATATCATTTATTTAATAAAGTTAGTACCCTGGATTTTGAACAAGTTTGCCATTCATTATCAATACATCATCACTTGGCAATGGCCACAAATAAATCTTCTCATCATACTTACGTTCACCATGCTGGACGATATAGGTTCCGTCGGCCATCGCTTCAAAAGAAGGAAATCCGTCTTTGTCAAATGTCGGAGTCTCCGGCCAAAACCAGTTGCCTGCCGCAAAGTATTCCTTTGCCCTGTTGGCTGTACGGGTAAATCCGTACATATTGTGTCCGAAAGCATTCTCAAACTGATGCCAACGAAGCAAATCGAAATAGCGCAGATTTTCCCATGCAAACTCCACACGACGCTCACGGCGGAGCACTTTGCGCAATGCCGTCTGATCGGTTGTCGTGATGGACGGATAGTCGTTGGTTTGTGTACGGGTGGTGCCATAAGCACGGGCACGGACATCGTTGATGCAAGCAAGGACAGTAGCGTCAATCTCCCCCAGTTCAATCTTAGCTTCGGCATACATCAACAAGACATCGGCATAACGCATGAGAATGACGGGGTTGTCGTTATACAAAGTAGTACGCCATGATTCTTGCGCGCCTTTGCGCAGGCAACAACCATTGTAAGCACAGTTGGAAGCATCCGAACCGCCTTTGGAATCTTTGTTTGTAATCATACGATTTTGCGTATAGTCCATTACTTCGAGTGCGTTTGGCGCAGGGTTCCACTCAATACCATAGATACGGCTGCCGGGAGCAGCAAACGTTTCCAGGCAACGGGGATCGCGGTTGGCAAATGGATCGTGAGGATCAAAACCGCTGCCCGGTTCATCAATCGTCTTGCCATTCGTCATTTCGTAGACAGCAAGAAGTTCCCACGAAGGTTGTGCATTATGTGTACCGCCTGCCGAACGGGCAATGAAGGAACCGATAGCCTGTGTAGTAGGTTTACCGTTTTCATCCAACTCAAGGTCGCTTGAGTGAGCAACAGAGAAGATAACTTCTTTGCTTCCTCTTGTCTTGTCGCGGAAAAGTTCTCCATAATCAGGGGCCAAGTCATATACTTCCAGATCCATACAGTCTTGCGCAGCCTTTGCGGCAGTCCCGTAGTCGTGTTGATAGAGAGCGGTACGAGCCTTGTAAGCATAAGCCGTTCCTTTGTCTACACGGGTGGCGCCGCTATTATTATTTGCGACCGGCAAATTTTCTGCGGCATAGTCATAATCTTCATAAATTTGTTTCAGAACGACAGCTTTGTCGGTACGCCCCATCTCAAATGCTTCCTCCGGAGTAATCGAAGTCACGTAGAAAGGAACATCTCCCCAAAGAGTAATCAAACGTGAATAAGCAAATGCTCTGAAAAAACGGGCTTCGGCACGAAGCGTATTCAGTTCAGTGGTGGAATATTTGCCTTCAAGTTTGTCGAGTGCCTCCAAAATCCGGTTGGCACGACTAATGTTCTTATACGTGTAACTCCAAACAGTCTTGATGTTAGGATTACTTGTAGAAGACGCATTCAGTGAACCTGCCGCAATGGTATAAATGTTGGTTCGTTGTGCCCAGTCATCCGTATTACGGTCCAGCGTCCAACCTTCTTCTATAACAAAGAAGGTACTGCGATAAAAATCGTTCAATGAGATTCGAACTTCCTCCGGTGACGAGAACCAGTTTTCACTGGATGCGGCTGAAGGAGGATTCAGATCGAGGTTCACACAAGAAGTTACAGATAGAAGAGCTATCATGCAAATCAATACATGTATTTTTTTCATATTATGTAATTTTTTCATACTCCATTAGAATTTGATATCCACTCCAAATGTATAAGTGCGTGTGATATAGGTAGAAGCGCCTGCTTCAGGGTCCCATCCCGAAAGATAACTATCAAAGCAGTATGGATCATCGATATTGACGTACACCCGAAGTCCCTTGATTCCGACTTTAGAGACGATTTTTTTAGGAACTGTATAGCCAACGTTGATATTCTTTATACGCATATAGGCACTACTCTTGAGCCAGTAATCCGACATTTTGTAGTTGTTGTATTCACCGCCCTGATGACTCAAACGGGGATAGCTGGCTGCCGCGTTCTGCTCTGCAGTGTTATATACACTCCAATAATTACGGCTGCCATTGTCGTTCAGAAGGACTGACGGAGCCGGAAGCCATTGTCCCTGCATGGGGCGAATCATACTCTCGGTGAGGCGTGAAAGTTGTTTCCCGACACCATTGAAGAGTAGGGAGAAAGAGAGACCTTTCCAGCCCAAACTAATAGAACCTCCATATAGATAGTGTGGCAATGAGCTGCCAAGCACTACACGGTCGTATGTCTCATTGATAATTCCGTCAGGAGTGCCGTCCGGACCGCTGACATCTACATATTTCACATCACCCGGTTTGGTAGAAGCCGAAAGCAGAGCGCTTTCACTGACTTCCTCTGCGGTCTGGAATAAACCAGCAGTCTTATATCCATACCAGGAGTTATATTCTGCGCCTTCGGTAATAATGGTACCATCGCTGTTAAACTGCTGCTTGCCATTAAGATTATCTATTATAGACTTGTAATCAGAGATATTAAAACTTACTGCATAAGTTACATCTCCGATACGGTCAGACCAGCCGAGTTTCACTTCCCAACCGCGGGTATGCATTTTACCTACGTTCCTGTCAGGTGCCGAATAACCTGTAAACGACGGGATTGCCACTGACAAGAGCATATCTGTTGTCTTCTTATAATAATAGTCTGCGCTAAAGTCAAGACGATTGTTAAAGAAAGCGGCATCCACACCTATATCCCAGCTCTGTGTTTTCTCCCAATGGATATTCTCATACGCATAATCCTGTTGAGCGGCAGACATCGAAGATTGGGGCGTAGAACCTGCACTGTCATACATAATGGCATTATTGAACGAAATGTATGTCTGATAAGGATAATTTCCAATCCGCTCGTTACCGAGCGTACCGATAGAGGCACGGAACTTCAGATAGTTTATCGGGGTTATGTTTTGCATGAACTTCTCGTTAGAGATGACCCAACCCACCGATGCGGACGGGAAGAATCCCCAACGGTGATCCTTGTGAAAACGTGAAGATCCGTCTTCACGAGCATTGAGCTGGAGGTAGTAACGGCTGTCGTAATTATACATGACACGGCCAAAAAATGAACGGTATGCATTCTGATAAGAATTGCCGGCTACGGCAAGAGCATTCTTGTTCGCCAAATCAAGATAAGGGAAAGAAGACAAAGACATATCGTTGGTCGATCCCGACATCGTTTCATACGTATAACTATAATCTTCATAACCGACCATGGCATTGAAGTTATGTACCTTGCTGAAGGTCTTGTCGTATGTAGCGATGAATTGTTTCTCCAATGATTTGATGTTACGGCGTTCTTCACTTAGCGAATTGGAAGTATATCCTGAAACATATCCCAGCATAACATCGGTTTCGTATGCATCGTAAACAGGTATGGCTTTCTTCATCTCCTTGATCGAAACAGTTCCGACGGTAGGAGTCAGATTGGCAGTAAGGGTCAAATCTTTTATGGGCTTATAGCTCAAAGAGAATTTACCGGTCATTGTGTTGGATACGGTCTTCTTCTCTCCGCCTTCCAATAAGGCGGCAAGCGTATTGCTAAGACTGCCGTCTTTACCGGGACCTACACGACCATCCGGATAAAGCCCTAAATAAATGGAAGGATACATATAAGCTGCACGAATCGGACTACCGGAAGTCGGGTCATTTTTCGTGGCATAACGTACCGAGAAATCGATAGAACCGGAGAGCTTATCACTAATCTTGAGATTATTACGCGAACGGATAGAGATTCTTTCGTGGTTTGAACCTTTATAGATAGCGTCGGCATTTTCGTAGGTAGCGGAAGTGTGGCTCTTGATTACCTTGTTACCATACGTCATGGTCAAATTGTGCTTATGGCGCATAGCGGTATTCGAAAGAATAGCGTCTTTCCAATCATAGATAGGATATTGAATGGGATCATATCTGTTGTTGGTAGCATAGTTGTCGATGTAGTCCTGTGAATAGTTGGCAAACTCGCCTCCCGCAGGATTACCGGCATCGTTCCACGACCATTCATTATACATTGTCATGTAGTGATAAGGGTCTGTCAGGAATTTCGGAAATTCGGTAGGAGAAGACAACGAAATCTCTCCGTTATAACCGATCGAAAGCTGTCCCTCGGTTGCCTCCTTAGTCGTTATCAAGATAACACCGGCAGCAGCACGGGCACCATAGATGGATGCAGAAGCTGCATCTTTAAGTACAGTAATCTGCTGTACGTCTTCGCTTGCTATATTGTCAAGGCTACTGACCATCATACCATCGACAAGGATAAGCGGACTCGAATCAGACATTGTTGTCACACCACGCACCTGAACCGTAGCACTCGCTCCCGGCATACTGCTCGAACGGGTAACCGTCAGTCCCGGAATCAGTCCTTGCAAAGATTGTGAAAGTTGAGACGTACTCTGTTTCTCGATAAGCGAACTGTTGATTACACCGACCGCACCTGTAAGATCTTTCTTCTTTACAGATCCATAGCCGATAACAACCGTCTCTTCAAGTTGTACAGCATCCTCTTTAAGTTTTATATTTACTACACTTTTACCATCCCATACCACAGTCTCGGTCACATAACCAAGATAACGGAATTCTATTGTATGACCTGATTCAGCGCCATTGAGCGCATACTTTCCCGACATATCGGAGGTAGTACCTTTTGCATTGTCTTTATCGTGGATCACCACTCCGACAAGAGGACCATTGGCATCGCTAACGACACCCTTCATTACATTCTGTGCAAAAGCCAGATTGATTTGCAGGAAACATGCCAATAACAGGCTTAATATACTTTTTTTCATACTCTTTATTCTACGATTTCAAGCAATACATGTTGGTTATACTCTTTAATTGCCTCACCTGTTTCAGGATTACTCGGATGTTGCGCTGAAAAACGTGTCTGGCCGCTTGCGTGTGTACAGTCTATATACTTTCCAGCGAATTTGGCGCCATTAAGACATAGACGGCCTGCCTGTCCAAATCTTAACACAATCTCATCCATATCCTTAGTCGTGGTAAATATTCCTTCGGCAGGGATATATGCGCCATTGTTTTTTTCATCGAGCAACATTCCCGCAAAGTTGTAGGTAATAGTTGCCGAATAATTGATAGGTGCACCCGACAGTGTCTCTGTCGCACTTTCCTGAAGAGTCGAAGTCGGAAGAGCCGGTTTCCATTCTTCTCCATCCTTGAACTCGATCATCCAGTAGTTGGAACACATCGTTCCTAATTTGGTCACAAAATAGAAGTGTATCTTGGTACCGGCAGGAATGGTCGTACCTTTCATATCCCCATAGACATACCAATAATCACCCGGAATAGCTCCTGATACATACGGGTCACCATTACCACCTACGGCACGGCTGCATACGGCAGTCTGCGCTACATAACCTGTCCGGTCACATGCCCAATACTCAATCTTACCACTTCCGGCACTTGGAGCAATAGACTTGCCATTGGTTCCCGGGAATACCGATTGTGCCTCGTCATCAGCAAATGTTCCACTTGTGTTGGCAGTTAAACTCTTCAAGTCCCAATCAGCCAAAATGCCCGAGAAAGCATCTTGTACAAGAGTATAGGTATAGTCTGTATCATCCTGGATGGTTACCGTTACTTTAATTGTCCTTTTGGCAAATGTCTTGTTCTCCGGGAAAGTAAGTTTAATATCACATTCGCCTACCCCATTTGCAGGAGAAACGGTCACATCCGCATCTGTACACACAGCCTTCCACTCCTTATCGCCAAAGACTTTGAATGAGGATTCTGTTGTAGTTGCGTCAATCGATTCGGTGATAGGACTGATACCTTTCGGAACAATCATTTTTTGGGTAATAACCAGCTTTAGAGGAGTTACATCATCGCCAATGAAACGAATGGCACCGACACGTGAACTAGTCGATGAATTTTCAGAGACTTTGATTGTAAACTTAGTAATCTCACCTTGTGTCTCATGCGAATCAACAACTGCCCAATGGCTATCGCTTCCATCGGTCTGGCAATCGTTATTGACTCTGTAATAGACATTAGATGAAAGGTCAACAGTGAAAAGCCCACCTTCTGCTTCTACATCAAGTGTCTTTGTCGCGAGTGTCATATACGGTTCATCCGAGTTATGACAAGATGCAAAAAGCACAAGCGACACACTTGCAAACAATAACATCTTTAGATTCATTTGATTAGTATTTAGGGTTATTAATAATTGACTAGCTAGACATTTTCAGACGTCTTGCATATATAATTCTGTATATCACATAAGCAAGTATCATGGCAATCATCAGTACGATACTTCCTATCACAATTCCTTTGACCGCAAGGGTCTTCGGATCGCCGGCAATAAGCAGACCTATCAGTAAGAGCGCAACGACACCAATGGTAATACAGAAGCAGTTAACAGCCAAATGCGAATAGATTAATACCGCTTTCTTCTCCTTTAATGTCGGTTCGCGATCGGCTTCAGGATCAGTATATTCACAAATGGCTTGATAACCTTTGTCTTCATACTTTTTACGTGCCGACCAAACTTCCATGATTGCAAGGATAAGTACAGGAAGTACACAACCGGCAACTGACTCTATAAGGCTTGGACTAATAACGGAGGCGGGAATTATGACGCGAGCCATAATACCAACGAGCCAGGTAAGAATCATTGCAGAAATAAGTTGGTTGCCTGTCAGCCGCTTCGAGAACAGTCCCCATATCGACGGAATATATAAAGGACACATCACCATAGTAAGAAGAGTTACTACCACCTTTTCGGCACCTCCGGCAAACGGGATGAGCATTGACAAAGCGATAATCACAAGTCCAAAGACAAATGTGAAGAGACGTCCTACCTTGATACGCTTTTTCTCATCTGCCTGACGGTTTTTCTCTTTGTGTCCCCAAATATCATAGGTATATACATTGGCATATACATTCAAAATGCCCGAAACATTACTCAATGTAGCCGATAGCATCGCTGCCAACATCATGCCGACCATTCCTTTCATAAGCACGAGTTTGCTCATATTCACATAAGCGTGTTCGCCGTTGAAAGTCATTGTGGTTGCATCCAAATCAAGCGCAAGTCCGGGTTCCATCACACGATAAATCATGGTAGGAAGATACCAGATGAGAGGAGTGACGAGATAAAGAATTCCTATTAAATAAGTACTCTTTTTTGCGTCTCTTGCAGTAGGCACGCTTATGTATCGCTGTACAAACGGCCAGTCGCCGCCAATCATGGACACATTGAGAAATATCCACAGTAAAAGCCACCCCCACGTATAGGTCGGAGATGTGCCCGAGAAGAATCCCGGTATCTCACTGGCCTTATCAATAAATGCACTTACGCCTCCAACTGCGTTAAATGAAAGAGGTATCATAAATACAACCACGGCCAGAAGTACTCCGAACTGAATTACATCAGTCATTAGTACCGCAAGAAATCCTCCGGCAATGGTGTATCCAAGAGCGATGGCACCAAGGATAAGAAGCGCCCACCAAATACTTAGGTAACCCATCGGTGAATCGCCCATCATACCCGTACTTGCAAAAATACTGCCACCATCGACTTTGATTAATGCACACATCACAACTGCTACCGCATACAGAGACACTGCCGTATGTACCGCACGGGCTATAATTCCTGAAATCGTGTAAAAACTTACCGTACGGTGTCCGAACCGGATGGTAAGGAACTCTCCCGGCGATTTAATACGTAGCTCCCGCCATTTGCCCGAAATCCATTTACCGACAATAAACGATGCTACGCCAAGACAAAGTGCAACAACTACCGCAACAAGTCCCGATTTATAAGCAACGCCTCCCCAAACGACAAAGGTACTTGCCGAGAAGATAGTCATGTAGGAAGAGACTCCCGACAGCCACCACGAAGAATTTCGCCCGGCAATAAACATATCTTCGGAGTTTTTAATTTTCCGGGACATCACAACACTCACGGCAATCAGTCCGAGAAAGTAGAGTAAAATAATAATATAATCTAACTGTTCCATATTCTGGTTCTTCTTTATATAATTGCTCCAAGTTTCTTCAATTCCTCTATGAGATTGTCAATATCAGCCTTTTGTACGGTCACACCTGCCTTTATACATTGTGCGGCTGCCACTCCTGCGGCTTGTCCTACCCCCATACAACTTGCCTGAACGCGAAGTGACGCAAAGGAAGTCTTATCAGCACTAATACAGCGCCCTGCTACGAGCAGATTCGGGAAATCTTCAGCTATAAGAGCGCGATAAGGTACATACGCCGCTTTTTTAAGGAAAGTTACGCTCTGTTCCGCACCTGCTGCCACATGGATATCTATAGGATGTGCGCCGCGTGATATGCTATCAGGATATTTATAAGCATTCACATATTCTTCTGCTGTAATGGTATGTACACCTTTGATACGACGTGTCTCACGAATACCGGCATGTACGGCGACGGTCGTCACATAACTGTTTTTAAACTCTTCAAAGTTCTCTTTAAAGATTCGTGCTATTTTAAATACGTCTTCCCGTAAGCGACATTCCGCTGCGGTAAAATTTCTATTATCAATGGCATTTCCTGCAGTACGGGTCATATTAACCGTTACTTCGCCCGGACGAAGAGTGGTGCAAAACCAAGGACCTCCGAATTCGGGGATGCCAAGCTTCTCTTTCATTGCTAGAAGTTTCTCACGAACTGCAATGCAATGACAATTCTGCCCTTGTTTATTATGGTGCATGGCATCAATTATCATGGGCGAATCTGTATCCACACCGCCTAATATAAAATAAGTGGAAAGAGGTTGCAGCGGTTTACATTCATCAGTTTGCATCGGAACACCCGCCATAGCGGCAAGGTCACCATCCCCAGTACAGTCGATATACATATCAGCACTGATAGCCTCTGTCCCATTCTTATTCTCAAAGAGGATACAGGATATTTTGCCGTCTTTTGCCTGGCAACCGCTTAAGTAAGAGTGCATATACATATCCACGCCGGCTTCCAACATCATTTGCTGGCATAAAAGCTTGTAAAGCTCCGGATCAAAAGCTACATTGCCAAGAGGTTTCTCAATGATACAGCCTCCCATCTTCTCCAGCCGTTCGATAAATTCCCATGGAATACCGCCTATCACCTTTTCATTATTATAGGTGAAAACACTCAAAGGAGTAACAAGCCCCATTGTAGCCATTCCACCTAAAAACCCATATTGTTCCACAACAGCAGTTTTCGCACCACTGCGAGCAGCCGCAATGGCCGCAATGAAACCAGCTGGTCCGCCACCGCAGACAACTACATCATAGTTGCCCACAATTGGAACCTGTTTCGAAATTTCTATACTTCGTACTTTCTTGTCCATGACCGTTTTTTATCCTTTAATTATTACCAATTCAAATAGATGGTAAACTTTGATGTGCTTTCGACCGCACTTATAAGAAAAGAGGTGTGTTTTCATAGTTCTTTTTCTTTAGTTCGACATCATGTTGATGTAGCAAAGATAAAGAACAAGAGCTTGAAAAAAAGTTTTTTCCTAACTCTTTTGCCTGCAAACGATTGCGGGAACGTTCCCAAAATCTGCAAACGTTACAAAAGCATTACACAAAGGCAAATGGGATTCGTATTTTACTCCAATATTAGGATTTATTGTTTGAAATCAATATCTTTGCTTTGATTTAAACAATCATTCAGCATGAAGTATATAACCATAAAAGACATCGCTCGACATTTG
>OOAG01001972.1_pt1 | contig 14088 bp, 10 predicted proteins | sample 1671461 | NCBI WGS metagenome assembly OOAG01 (sample SAMN06348159, study PRJEB24527) | human gut metagenome | biome: human gut; feature: ankylosing spondylitis patient; material: feces | host: Homo sapiens | place: China | collected 2015-10 | reverse complement strand
TTTTTTTTTTTTTTAATGATACGGCGACCACCGAGATCTACACTCTTTCCCTACACGACGCTCTTCCGATCTATCGACCTTGATGTTGGAAGACTGCGTATCCGAAGAAAGGGAAGTGCAGGGGGACATAATGGACTGAAAAGTATCATCAGTCATTTAGGAAGTATGGATTTCCCAAGGGTGAAGATCGGTGTTGGAGAGAAACCAAAAGGATATGATCTGGCAGATTATGTATTAGGACATTTTACAAAAGAAGAACAGGCAATCTTTGCGGAACGTTTTGATGAAGTGTACGATGCAGTACAGCTGATCGTTATGGGCGACATCACAGAAGCGATGAACCGCCACAATAAGAAAAAGTAGGGATAGAAAGTGTTAGAACATATATTAAAAGACGATCTGGTATACAGACAATTAAAGGATGAGGTCGAAGATTACTGTGGCCCGGTTCTTGTATCAGGATGCACCGATACAGCCAAATGGCATCTGACCAGTCTGATCGGAAATCATAAGAAAAAGCAATTTAAGATCATCATCGTACCAGATGAGAACAAAGCAAGACAATGGGTCGAGGCAAGTCATTTCTTTGGAGAAAAGGTTCAGTATATTCCGGCAAAAGATCCATTGTTTTATACAGCCGATGTTCATGGAAATGCAATCGCAAGAGACCGTATGCTGGCGATCAAGAAGATCGTGGATGACAAATGTGGAACCTTTGTGATGACGATCGATGCTGTGATGGATCAGGTTGTTCCATTAAGTGATATCAAGAATCATAAGATGACGTTTAAAATGGGAGAGACACTGGAAGAGGCAACGATCGCAGAAGAATTTGTTGCCAGAGGCTACGAAAAAGCACCATTTGTTGAGGCTCCAGGTGAGTTTGCTGTGCGAGGAGGAATCATTGATATTTTCCCATACACGCAGGAAAGCCCATATCGTATCGAACTATGGGGAGATGAAATTGATTCGATCCGAAGTTTTGATAAAGAAAGCCAAAGATCCATCGAAGAAGTCGATACTCTGACCATTTATCCGGCATCAGAGATCATTTTAAACCAGCCAAGGATTGAACATGGTCTTCGAAATATGGAAGAAGATTATGAGAAGTTATCACAGAAGTTTAAAAAAGAAAAAAAATATGATCAGGAAGCCCGCCTAAGAAAAGAAATGGACCGTGTTCGTGAGGAATTAAGGGAACTTCATATGTTGATCGGAGTAGAAGGTTATCTCCCATATTTTTATGAAAATACAGAATGCATCTTAGATTATTTTCCAGAAGAAAGCATGATCTATATGGATGAACCAAAACATATCAGAGAACGTGCAGATGCATTTTATCTGGAATTCTCAGAGAGTATGAAAAGTCGTCTGGAAGGTGGGTATCTTCTGCCTAAACAGGCAAATACGGTAACAGATTACGAGAGCATTTTATATCAGATTGAGAAACATAAGATGCTGTGTTATTCGATCTTATCTGCTGAGATCAATGATTTTAGAGTTGCTAGAACCTTATTTATGGATACAAAATCCATTCAGTCTTATAACAACAGTTTTGAGCAGTTAGTCAAAGATCTTACCAAATATCAGAGTAAGGACTACAGGATCGTTGTTGCTTCTCCATCTGTTACAAGAGCGAAACGTTTAAGCAGTGATCTGAGAGAAAATGGTTTGGTTGTGACCTATGATAAGGACTTGAAATACGGAGTGGAAGCAGGGCAGATCGTTGTCACAGCAGGAAAGCTTCTGACAGGAATTGAATATCCGGCAGCCAAATGGGTATTAATCTCAGAAGGAGACATTTTCAAAGGAAGAGAAGAAAAAAAGCGCCGAAAGAAAGAGAAGAAAAAACAAGGAGAAAAGATCCGAAGTTTTGCAGATATCAATATCGGTGATTACGTTGTTCATGAAAAACATGGAGTCGGTATTTACCGCGGAATCGAAAAGATCACAACAGATGGGGTTGAAAAGGACTACATCAGTATTGAATATCAGGGCGGCGATAATTTATTTATTTTAGCATCAGCCCTAGACCAGATCGCAAAATACGCAAGTGCAAATGCAAGAAAGCCGAAACTTCATAAATTAGGTGGAAATGAATGGAAGAAGACGAAAACACGTGTCAAAGGTCAAGTCAAAGATATTGCGGAAGAACTCGTGCAGTTATATGCACTAAGACAGGCAAAAGAAGGATATGTCTATGACAAGGACACTGTATGGCAGAAAGAGTTTGAAGAATTATTTCCATACGATGAAACGCAGGATCAGTTAAATGCGATCGATGATACGAAAAGGGATATGGAAAGCAAGAAGATCATGGACCGACTGATCTGTGGAGATGTCGGGTATGGCAAGACAGAAGTAGCGATCCGTGCAGCATTTAAGGCAGTAGACAATGGAAAACAGGTGGCGTATCTCGTACCAACCACGATCCTTGCACAGCAGCATTACAATACATTTGCACAGAGATTTCATGATTACCCGATCACCGTACGCATGATGTCTAGATTTTGTACAGCAAAAGAGCAGAAAGAGACGATCGAAGGACTCAAAAATGGAACGGTAGATGTTGTGATCGGAACGCATCGCTTATTGTCCAAAGACATGCAGTATAAGAATCTGGGACTGCTCGTAATTGATGAAGAACAGCGTTTTGGAGTGACACATAAAGAAAAGATCAAGACAATGAAAAAAGATGTCGATGTCTTATCATTATCTGCTACACCAATTCCAAGAACCCTGCATATGAGTCTGATCGGAATCCGTGACATGAGTGTATTAGAAGAACCACCGCATGACCGAAGAGCGATCCAGACATATGTTATGGAATATAATGAAGAACTGGTCAAAGAAGCGGTCTACCGCGAAATGACACGTGGCGGGCAGGTATATTATGTGTATAACCGCGTCAATAATATCGCAGAAGTGACAGCCGAATTACAGAGATTGCTTCCAGATGCGAAAGTTGCATTTGCCCACGGACAGATGAAAGAACGCGAACTGGAAGAGATCATGATGGGATTTATGAACCATGAGATCGATGTATTGGTATCCACAACGATCATCGAGACAGGACTAGATATTCCGAATGTAAACACAATGATCATTCACGATGCCAACCAGCTTGGGTTGTCCCAGTTGTATCAGTTAAGAGGACGTGTCGGAAGATCGAATCGAAATGCATTTGCATTTTTGATGTACAAAAAAAACACACTGTTAAAAGAAACCGCAGAAAAACGATTACAGGCAATCCGGGAATTTACAGATCTGGGATCCGGTTATAAGATCGCAATGCGAGATCTGGAGATCCGCGGAGCAGGAAATCTCTTGGGACAGGCACAATCCGGTCATATGGAAGCAGTTGGATACGATCTGTATTGCAAGATGCTGAATGAAGCAGTCTTGAGATTAAAAGGCGAATTAAAAGACGAGGATGAATTTGACACAACGCTCGATCTTGATATCAACGCATTTATTCCATCAACGTATGTATATAATGAATATCAAAAACTGGAATTATACAAACGTATTTCATCCATTGAATCCAAAGATGAAATGGAAGATATGACAGATGAGTTGATCGACCGCTTTGGGGAAATGCCGAAAGCAGTCTACAATCTGTTATATGTTGCATATTTGAAATCATTAGCACACCACGCTTATATGACAGATGTGAAACAAAAAGGAGAAAAAGTCTCATTTGAAATGAAACCAGATGCAGCTGTGGACGTAGAAAAAATTCCAGTGGTATTAGAAGAATACAAACGTGAATTATCCTTCCAGGCAGGCAAGAATCCGACATTTGTACTGGATCTGTCAAAGACAAAGAAAGTGAAGCAGTTAGAAAAGATTGAACATTGTGTGAACTCGCTCAATTCATTGATAATCCGATAAGTTTGTGCTATAATATCGCCAGACATTAGCCTAATATAATCATAATATGAAGGAGAAAATGAAATGAAGAAATTAGCAAAGAAGTTGCTATGTTTAACTGCAGTTCTTGCGTTAACTCTTTCTTTATTTACAGGATGTAAAAGCAAGAATGAGAAGACATTATTTGAATATGCAGGACAAGAAGTAACATTCCAGGAAGCACATGTATATGCAAGAATCATGCAGTATCAGGCAGAAGCTCAGTACGGAGCATACTTCGGAGACAGCATGTGGTCTATGCAGGTCGGAACAGACAGCAAAGGAAAGAAGATCACAATGCAGCAGTCTGTCAAAGACAGCGTTATCAACCAGTTAAAACAGATCAAAGTTTTAGCAGCACACGCAGACGACTACAACGTGAAGTTAACAAAATCTGAGAAGAAGCAGATCAAAGAAAGCGTAACTGCCTTCGCAAAAGACTCAACAGGTAAGAAAGTCATGAAGAAGACAGAAGCAGATAAAGATATGATCCAGAAACTGTACGAAGAAAGCACGATCGCAAGTAAAGTTATGCAGGCGATCATCAAGAAAGCAAACGTTACAGTAACAGATGACGAAGCCAAAACTGTTAAAGTTTACAAACTTGTCTTCACAACAAAGACAACAGACAGCAAGACAGGAAAAGAAAAAGACATGACAGCCGCTGAGAAGAAAGATCAGCTAAAGAAAGCAAAATCCGCATTAAAGATGATCAAGAAAGGTCAGAGTATCAGCTCTGTAGCTAAGAAGTTCAGCGTAAACTCTGACAACGAAGAATCCTATACAAAAGGAAAAGCTGCATTAGGAACAAAATTCGAAACAGCAGCAGCAAAACTTAAGAAGAACCAGGTAAGCGGAGTCGTAGAATTAGACGATGCATACGTGATCATCAAGATGTTAAATCCAAACGACACAACAGCAGCTGCATCAAACAAATCCACACTGCTTCAGGAAAAACAGCAGGCAGCATACGAGAAAGTCTACAAGAAGTGGACAAAAGATGCAGACAAGAAGTGGGATGACAAGAAGTCTGTAGATCAGGATCTGTGGAAAGAAGTTAAGTTCAAATATAAAGCTACAACAGCATCTACAGCAGCAACAACTACTACTACAACAGCAGCTAAGAACACAACAACAGCTGCGAAGAATAAATAATTATAAGAGAGTAAATAATTACAAGAAATAAAAAGACCGGAGATAACGGGAATAGTTATCTCCGGTCTTTTTGACTTTCTGTGATCACACAGGCACCGAGTTGTTCATATGTATGAATGCATTTTTCTGAGATTGAAGGATTCGTAATAAGATTGCGACCTTTTCCAAGTTGACAGATGTAGATAAAATCTTTCTTCATAAGTTTGGTTTCATCTGCGAGAAAATAGATTTCAGGAACCATGTGACAGAGCAGGCGTACAATTGATGCCTCAGCCATACTTCCTAAAAAGATATTTCCTTCTTCATCAACAGCATTAACTCCAATAAAAGCACAGTCAAGCTGGAATGAATTCAGATTCGATTCGGCAATCTGACCAGTTGTAGTAAGTGAATTATGACGTATTTCTCCACCCAGAGAAATTATCTTCTTAAGGTCTCGTAGAAATTAAGTTAAAAATTTTTTCAAACATCTCGCCAAATAGGTGTCTAAGAGTTCCTTTCATCTTCCGTCAACGAATACAAAACTTATTGACCAATACCGTTTAACATACACACTGTGTAGTGGTTTGAATAGTCTTCAGTTTTATGTGACAGAAATAAGATAAGAACAAATATTTATAAAAAACCGATGGCAACGATTAGCAGATTTTAAGTGCGTTTTTTACAAATTCGCAGCGCCCTGTGGTTGAATGTCTGACCGTAGCTGCGGGCATTTCGGCTCGCAGCGAGGGAGACAATATGTAATGACCCCCAAGTTTGTAGGATCGTGGATTTACCTGTATACTATGAATTGGAAACTAACAATGGTAACAGGGATTACCGCATACAAATTGGAGGTCATTATATGAATTATAACACAGTTTACGTAGGAATGGACGTTCATAAGGAAAGTTTTACTCTTTGTTCTTGCAAATATGAAGATGAAAAGGCATCTCATTACCAGAGAACACCAGCCAGTTACAAGAATGTATTAAGATATCTTGCATTTCTTCGCACTATATATGGAGAGGATACAAGATTTGTGTGTGGCTACGAAGCAGGATGCCTTGGGTATTCTTTGTATCATCAATTGGAAAATTTTAATGTGGAATGTGTGATCCTTGCACCAACTACAATGCTCGAACAACGAAGCAAAAGACGGATCAAAACAGACAAAAGAGATGCGGAGATCATTGCCAGATCCTTGGCACAGCACAATTACAGTCCGGTACATATTCCAACGGAAACAGATAATCAGACAAAAGAATTCATCCGTATGCGTGATGATCATAAAGCGGAATTGAAAAAGATCAAACAACAGATCCTTTCTTTCTGTTTACGTCAGGGTTATCAGTATGATGGAAGTGGTAACTGGACAGCAAAACATGTGAAATGGCTGAGATCATTAAAACCAGCAGGGCTTTACAAAGAGATCCTGGATGAATATCTGCTGACTTATACAATTCTGACAGATAAACTGAACCGTTTGGATCAGAGGATTGAAGAACTAGCATCCAAAGAAGAGTATAAAGAATCTGTCAGTAAGTTAACCTGTTTTCTAGGAATCAAGACACATACTGCGTTATCTGTAATTGTTGAAGTTGGAGACTTTCAGCGTTTTGTATCTGCACGAAAGTTTGCAGGGTATCTTGGATTGGTACCTGGACAGCATTCCAGTGGCGATGACAGAAACGGACTTGGCATTACAAAAGCAGGGAACACCCATGTACGCAGACTGTTGGTAGAATCCGCACAAAGTTATACCCGTGGAAAGATCGGATATAAATCAAGAGTCTTAAGATCACGACAGGCGGGAAATTCACCGCAGGTAATCAATTATGCAGACAGGGCAAATGAGCGTCTGAGACGGCGCTATTATAAGATGGTTCTGAAAGATGGCAAGAAATATAATATTGCAAAAACAGCAATTGCGAGAGAGCTTGCTTGTTTCATATGGGGAATGATGACAGATAATATTTACTAATATAAATATAACACATCGATCACCATATCAAGACCAAGCCGCCAAAGGCGGTACTGTGTAGTCTTGACATACTGATCGATGTGCTATAAATGATAATCAAGATGATGTAAGCCGGTCTCTGCCGCATACATCATCCAGCCTGTAATTAAAGTTGCAACTGAAGGCATCCCGAAAGAGTTTCGAACATGTTTAGGTTTGAACTATCTACGAGGAAACTCTGTTGGCACAGTAATATCTGTGATCCACGTGAGGGAGACAGCTAGAGTTCGCGGCGGACCATTGACCTGTTGGTAACCAATCCACGTATATCAGAGTGGCCAATGCCGGGAACTGATACATCGGAACTCTTTCTGGATGTCTTCATAAACAATAAAATAAAAATTTGTTGTGATTTCTGTTAATTTACTATTGACAAAAGTCATTACATATCAGTTTCCAAAGCAGAAGCGATCAAAAAGCTTGCACAAAAGTTAGGTATTTTGATCAAAGATATCATCGCATTTGGTGATGAAGTAAATGATATTGAGATGCTTACGTTGGTTGGACTTGGAATCGCAATGGAAAATGCAGATGATGTCGTGAAAGAGGCAGCAGACCAGATTGCAGGAAGAAATGATCAGGACGGCGTAGGAAAAGAATTAGAGAAAATATTTGGAAATGCAGGAAAGTAAGAAAGGAGTTAAGAAGATGCTTGATGAATTAAAACAGCAAGTATACGAAGCAAATATGGAATTACCGGCAAAAGGACTGGTAACTTATACATGGGGAAATGTCAGTGGGATTGACAGAGAACGTGGTTTGTTTGTCATTAAGCCAAGTGGTGTTGACTATGAAAAACTAACACCAGATATGTTAGTTGTCATGGATTTGAATGGGGAAAAAGTTGAGGGAGATTTAAATCCTTCCTCTGATACACCAACTCATATCGAGCTTTACAAAGCATTTCCAGAAGTTGGAGGAATCGTTCATACACATTCTCCTTGGGCGACTTCATGGGCACAGGCAGGAAGAAGCATTCCATGTTATGGAACAACACATGCCGATTATTTCTTCGGAGATATTCCATGTGCACGATCTTTAACAGCCGATGAGATCAACGGAGAGTATGAAAAGAATACAGGGATTGTGATCGCAGAAACATTTGAAGGAAAAAATCCAATCTATGTACCAGGTGTCTTATGTACAAACCATGGCCCATTTTCATGGGGAGCAGACGCAGCAGAAGCAGTTCATAATGCAGTTGTTATGGAAGAAGTAGCAAAGATGGCGTACCGCTGTGAACATCTGAAAAAAGATATTGAGGAAGCACCACAAGTATTACAGGACAAACATTTCTTCAGAAAACATGGAGAAAATGCTTATTACGGAAATGACTTATAGGATATAGAGATAGAAGATTTCGGATAGAAAAGGAGATCAAGGTTATGAGTAAAATTAGTGAAATGACAAGAGAAAGCTGGATTGAAAGCACATTCCCAGAGTGGGGAACATGGTTAGTAGAAGACATTGAAAATGAAGTAGTAGCACCAGAAAATGTAGCAATGTGGTGGCTTGGATGTACAGGTGTATGGTTTAAAACACCAGCTGACACAAACATTACGATCGACTTATGGTGTGGAAATGGGAAACGTACACATGGTGATGGAAAAATGAAAGTCGGACATCAGATGGCAAATATGTGTGGTGGACGTGCAATGCAGCCAAACCTTCGTAATGTACCATTTGTAATTGATCCATTTGCATTTAAGAAAGTTGATGCAGTATTAGCAACACATTATCATCAGGATCATATGTCTGCAGAATGGGCAGCACACGTGATCAACAGTGGAATGACAACAACAGATGAAAACGGAAAAGAAATTCCAGTACCATTCATCGGACCTAAGAAATCCGTAGAATTATGGCAGAAATGGGGAGTTCCAGCAGACCGTTGTATCACAGTAAAACCTGGAGATTCCATCAAGATCAAAGATATTGAGATTATTGCGTTAGATTCCTTTGACAGAACATGTATCGTAACAACAGACTCTACAGGTCCAGACAGAGAAGAATTAACAGGTGTATGCCCAACAGATATGGATGACAAAGCAGTTAACTACTTAGTTAAGACACCAGGTGGAAATATCTATCATTCTGGAGATTCTCACTTCTCTATCTATTTTGCAAAACATGGAAAAGATTACGATGTAGACGTAGCATTCGGATCTTTCGGAGAAAACCCTATCGGTATGCAGGATAAGATGACATCCATCGATGTATTACGTATGGCTGAAAACTTACAGTGCAAAGTTGTTGTACCTATTCACTGGGATGTATGGACAAACTTCCAGGCTGACTGTGATGAGATTAAAGTATTATACGACTTCAAGAAAGATCGTAATGAATATAAATTCCATCCATTCTTCTGGCAGGTTGGAGGAAAATATACATATCCTGCAGATAAAGATAAAATCTACTATCATCACAGAAGAGGATTCGAAGACTGCTTTGAAGCACCACAGAACATCCCATTCCGTTCTTGCTTATAGGAAGAAGGTGGCATAATGAAAGTATCAAAGAAAGTTATTGGAAACTTAGAAAAATGCTATTCTGTTGCGCCTTTAACTTACAAAGGAAAGAAACATATGCTCGTAGCAGCAGAAAAAGTAAACCAGTGCCGTTTATATGATCTTGAAGGAAATCAGGAAGAAGTAATCTGGGAAGGACCGGGAGGAACCATGTCAATGGTTCAGGTCCCTGGTTCCGACGGACAGTTTTTAGCGACACATAAATTCTACTCTCCAAATGATTCCAAAGAAGCAAAGATCATCTTAGCTTACCCGGAAGACGGAAAATGGAAGGTAAGAACATTAGCGGAGCTTCCATTTGTGCATCGTTTTGATATTATTTCAAGAAATGGAGTAAACTATGTGATCGCATGTACTTTAAAATCAGGACATGAATACAAAGAAGACTGGAGAAGTCCAGGAAAGATTCAGGTATGCGTTCTTCCAGAAGATTTAAGTAGTGTTGATGAAGAACATCCATTACAGTTTGAAGTATTAAAAGAAGGTTTATTAAAGAATCATGGATACTGTAAAGCAGAAGTTGATGGAGTTTTAAGATCTTATGTTGCAGCAAATGAAGGTGTTTTTGAATGTATACCACCAGAATCAGAAGAAGGAACATGGGAAATCAAACAGATCTTAGATGAAGCAAGCAGTGATATGGCATTTGCAGACTTTGACAATGATGGTGAATTAGAAATGTTAACAATCTCACCATTCCATGGAGAGAAGATCAGCATTTTCAAGAAACAGGATGGAGAATTCAAGAAAGTCTATACTTATGAAAAAGATGCTGAATTCGCTCATGGAATCTGGGGTGGAGAGATCGCAGGAACTCAGGGTGTTTTAATTGGACACAGAAAAGGGGAGAGAAATCTGTTATTCTTCCGATGTACAGATCCTGAAAAATTAACATTTACAGCAGACCTTTTAGATAGTGATATCGGACCAGCAAATGTACTTCATTACACGAATGATGGTGAAGATTATATTTTATCTGCAAACAGAGAAATTGATGAAATCGCATTGTATAAAGTGGAAAAATAACTACAACTGCAGGAAATCTGAGAATGATAATTAACAGATTGTGTACTGGACTGATATATAGCAATGCGGTATAATAAAAAGTGCTTTGGATAATGAATGGGAGGTGGAAAACAATGAAGGAATATGATTCACTTAGCGATAACGAAAAGCGCAACATGCTTGCCAGTGTTGCAAACCTCTATTATAATGTGGAAATGACTCAGAATCAGATTGCGGAACGTTTTTTTACCTCACGTTCTAAGATTTCAAGAATGCTAAAAGAGGCAAGACAGCTTGGAATCGTAGAGATCAAGATTTTAGAGACATGGGACCGCAATGTAGAGCTGGAACAGGAATTTATGAGAAGATTTGCGTTGAAAGATGTGAGAGTGATTTCTGTCAAAGAAGCAAATAATACGATGGTCCTTCAGAAATTGGGTGAAGTTGCAGCATACTATCTAGATAATCTGTTAAATGATAATATGATTCTTGGAATTTCATGGGGGAATACAATGTATCATACTGTCAAAGCGGTCAAGACAAGTAAGAATATCCCGATCACAGTCGTACCGATCATGGGAGCAGCCAATGTAAGGACTCCAGAGAGAGATTCCTTGGATCTTTCGAAAGAACTTGCCTATGCATATGGTGGAACGTATCACTACATTTATGCACCATTGTTTGTAAACTCGGAAGAAGTCAGGGACAGTCTTGAACAAGAGCCGAATATTAAAGGATGTTTAGAGCTTGCAAGGAATGCAGATATCATTCTAACCAGTGTTGGTTCTATCGTATATAAGAGTTGGAAATCTTATTTAAGTACCAGAGATTTATATAATCTTGAGAAGAAAGGTGCGATCGGACATATCGGAGGACATTTTTACGATATGGAAGGAAATGAAGTCATAACACCGTTTGTTAATAAGATGATCGGGCTTGGAATTGAAGATATCAAGAATACAGAGAATGTGATCTGTGTCGCAGGACTGGAGATGAAGGCAGAAGCGATTCTTGGAGCTGTGAGAGGCGGATATATTAATACACTGATCACAGATGAAGAGGCAGCGAAGGCAGTGCTTGCATTATGTAAATAATATTAATAAAAAAGCAACGATTAAGATCAAGTTAAAATAAGATCATAAAAAACAACGACGCAAGTATTATATTCAAAAGAATAAGATGCTTACGTCGTTTGCTTTAGGATTTTATCGGAATTTCCTATGCAATAAAATTTATTAATTTGAAATTTCCTGATAAGTATTCAGATCGTCAGGTAAGGTCACAGTCACAGATTTTCCAGGATCATGATAAGTCAGGTTCATTTTTAAAGTGATCGAACCTGTCTCATTGTCACCGCTTTCCATAACCATCTGGATGGATTCTTTCACAGGAAGATCTTTGTCATTCAATGTTTTTGTACCGGTCAAAGAAGAAATCTTAATGGAATTACTTCCACCAGTTACAGTTGTCATCTGGGAGGTAACATCTTTGACGTATTGATTCAATCCATCATTATTGATACTGTATTTAAGAACAGTATTTCCATCCTTTTCACTAAGTTTCAGATCTTTGTAATATTTTGCAGGCAAAGAAGTCTGACCTGTGGTTGACTGAATCTGTTTTTGAAGACCTGCGATATCCATTTTTATTTTCTGCTTTGTTCCATTGGTGTTCATGTAATAATAACCATCAGAATAATACATATTCATATCCATAGTCTGCCCAAGCATGTTTAAGGTAGAAGTCATAGACATTTTTAACTGATCTTTATCAACAGTCTGTAGTTTTGTGTCAAAATTCATCTTGATCGTAACGTTTGAGGATGAAGAAGCCTCACTATTTGCGATCTTATAAGAAGCTTCTCCACTGAAATCAGCATCTTTTACTTTGGAACTTTGTTTAAGACTTGATTCCAAAACTTCTTTCGCAGTACGTTTCTTCTGACAGCCGCTGATCGAAAAAAGCAGCATACAGGAAAGAAGCAATGCAGTCACTTTTTTTATTCTAATTTTCATACTGAATCCCTCCATGAAAGAGTTAGTAGTTATTAAGTTTAGTTTACCATATAATCATAATTTTGTGTTAAACTAAAAATAAGAATAGGAACGGAGGTACTTGAAATGAAAAAAACAGTATACCTGACATCAAAACAAGATGAATTAAAACTACATGTACTGCTTATGGAACCAGAACAATCTCCAAAGGGAATCGTACAGATCTGCCACGGTATGGCAGAACATAAAGAACGCTATGAGCCTTTAATGCAAATGTTGTGTAACAATGGCTATATCAGTGTGATCCATGATCATAGAGGTCATGGTAAGAGTGTCAAAAATGCGTCAGACCTTGGGTATTTTTATGATGACAGTGGAAAAGCGATCATAGAAGATGCTCATCAGGTAACAACATGGATGAAAGAACGATATGGGGAAGAACTTCCATACCATTTGTTCGGACATAGTATGGGATCTTTGGTGGTTCGTTGTTATCTGAAAAAATATGATGATGAGCTGGACTCTCTGATCGTATGTGGAAGTCCAAGTGAAAATAAAGCAGCAAAGGCAGCAGAATTTCTTGCAAAAACTGCTTGTAAAATGGGAGCACACAAAAAAGGAAAGTTCTTTCAGAAGATGGCATTTGGCTTATATGGAAAGGCATTAGGAGAAGATGAATCCGAAAATGGCTGGATCAGTTATAACAAAGAAAATGTAAAAGCTTATGATGAAAATCCATTGGATGGATTCGTATTTAGTAATAATGGATTTTTAAATCTGTTTTTACTAATGGATGAAACTTACAACAAAAAAGGATGGCAGGTAAAACATCCGTCACTTCCGATCTTGTTTATCGCAGGAGCAGATGATCCATGCATTGGTTCAAAGAAACAGTATGCACAGGCAATGACAACTTTAAAAAAGCGAGGGTATAATCAGGTACGTGGAATGTTATTTTTAAATCGGAGACATGAGATCTTAAATGAAGATGATGTAGAGAAAGTTTATGATGCGGTATTGCATTTCTTAGAACAGCATTCCAAAAAGAGATGACTGATAGTAACTAGGGAGATAAGAAAGAGCGTGATAAACTAGAAGCAAGATCATGAAAGGGGAGGAAAGTTCGTGGGAAAATGGTTTCGTCAGATATTGCAGGGAGAACATTCACTGTTTCGGTTATCCCTTCCATTTCGGGTAAGATTATTTAATGTGCTTGCATTAGTTGGTGGAATGATCAGTCTGATCAATGGGATTTCATCATATGCGAATAATCAGGATAGTGTGATTCTAGGATTGAATTTTGGGATTGCAGTGTTGTCTTTCGTGTTGTTGTTTTATGCATACAAAAGTGGCAGATATCAGTTTTGTTATGTTGTTACGATCATTACGATCTTTCTTGTGATGTTCCCATATTTATTTTTTAAAAGATCGGAAGAGCGTCGTGTAGGGAAAGAGTGTAGATCTCGGTGGTCGCCGTATCATTAAAAAAAAA
>OOAG01001964.1_pt1 | contig 14142 bp, 17 predicted proteins | sample 1671461 | NCBI WGS metagenome assembly OOAG01 (sample SAMN06348159, study PRJEB24527) | human gut metagenome | biome: human gut; feature: ankylosing spondylitis patient; material: feces | host: Homo sapiens | place: China | collected 2015-10 | reverse complement strand
ACTGGAGTTCAGACGTGTGCTCTTCCGATCTCGGTCGGAAAATCACACCACACGCACTAAGGCACACGCACGCAAGCCTTTTAATGGAACAGGGAGTTGATATTGACAGCATATCCAAAAGGCTAGGACATAATGACAGCCATGTAACAAGAGAAATATATTTACATGTCACCAAAAAACTTGAAGCAAAAAGAAAAATGCAACTTAAAGAGGTAAAAGTTTTATAGTTTGCCCCCTATTTGCCCCTTTTGAAGAAAATAAAATCCCCACAAGTCTTGTATTTCTTACAAATACTGGACTTGTGGGGATTAAGTTCAAAGCTGTCTAGGGGCGTTCGCTATATAATAAGGAAGTATAATATTCCAGCAAATTTTTACTTTTCCTTATATATATTAATGTAATAACATAACATTGAAATATAATAACTTGCCCCCTATTTGCCCCCCACTTAAGATGATACAATATTCAGCCCCGGAGTTACTGCTCCGGGGCGATCTTATACTCTCTTTGCAAAATCCAACGAGATCCATCCGGCACCGGATTTCAGTTTTCCCCATCCTTTCGCAGACCCCGCACCGGATTTTGTTTGCACGATCGTAAATGTACCTTTCCCGGTGTACTTTCCAGTCTTGGCATAATTCGTACCCGGACCTTTTCGGATGTTGAGGTCTGTGGCATCCACCCGGACTTTAAATGTCCCATTTGCTGTAGTCGCTGATGGCTTGGATGATGCTGACCCGCTTACACTGATGGAATGTCCTACGATTCCCTCCGCAATCGCTTTTGCACATTTCTCCACATTCCAGTGTGCCTTATCTGCCGCATTATCCACAAAGCAACATTCAACAAGGATAGCTGGACTCTTTGTATTTCTCAGGACATACAGATCAGGCATATATTTTGTACCTCTGTTCCTGATTCCGAGTGCTGATGAAATATTGGCACAGATCTGGTCAGACACTGCCTTTGTTCCTGTATCGTAATTCTCGACTTCACACCCAGTGCCGCCACCGGCATTCAGATGAATTGATACGTCAAGACTTGCTTTATGAGCATTGCATTTCGCTACGATTGCCGACAGGTTCGCACCCTGAGTCCGTCCATTGTCATCCGTGCAGTCATACACCGTATGCCCTGCCTTTCTGAGGTACTCGATCACCTTATTCTTTACCGCCCTGTCCTCATTCACTTCTTCCAAAAGTCCTGAAGCTCCTCTACAGATCAATGAGTGTCCACCATGTACGGTATAAATTGCCATAATTATTCTTCCTCCGTATCTGAATCTCTCAACTGTAAAAGCACGTCTTTCAGCCGTTCCGGGATTGGAACAAATACTGCTGCATTTTCCAACAGGCTCAACGCTTCGTTGCAAATATAAAATGTAATAACCACTTCCCGGAGCGGAATCGTGCCACCGATCAGCATCTGAATCAGATAAGCCACAGCGATCACAATAAACATCACGATCTTTTTCAGCAGTCCACGGAATCCTGTCTCGGATGAGAGCTGCTTGAGATAGATTCCTTTCAGGACTCCTGTGATATAATCCAGCACTGCAAGACACACGATTGTCTTAAGCAGTACGTCCCATCCTCCTAAAAAGTACGCAAGGACTCCACCCAGGAATCCAAATACAACGCTGATTTCATTAAATAACTTGTCCATCTTTTTCATATTCCTCACTTTCCTCTCTTTCAGCCTACTGCGAACACTGGGCGAACCCCGTAAGTGCTTGTAGCTGCATCTGTACTGGCATCTCCGTATTGCGAGACTAGAGTATATGTTTGTGCACTTGACAGATTCCGCAACCAATAGTTTGCACCAATAGTCTTCAATTCAGGCACAAGCCGGAACAGTGCCAACTGCTGTGTATCGGATGTCTGCTTATTACTATTGTCAGTGCAAATATATGTTCCGTGAACCATCACTTCATTCATTAAATCAACAGATGTTGTAAACCAAGTTCCGTCAGAAAACATCCTATGTGATATCAGTATATTTTTAAATGTGTCCGGCAGTGAGTCAGCTATTTGGTTTAACCGTGCAGTTTTCATTGGCGAGTTCCTGTAGCCGCCCGCTGTGCCATTGCCCGTATTCATCTGTCCGCTCCCTAATATAGTATCCGGGACTATTAATATATGGGGTTTTTGTACTGATTCTTGATAACCTACACCTTTCCAGTAATTAATGTCTGCTATCCTGTATTTGGTTCCGTTTATCTCCCAGTAGTCGCCGACGTACAGATCCCGAAAGCTGCCATCCCGGATGACTTCCAGCTGTTCTGCCACGATTGATTCACCCAGATGTTTTCCCCGGAAGATGTTCCGGTGCATTTCCGGTGACAGTGCCGCCTGTATATACACGCTGACTGCCTGCTCCACCATCTCAGGACTGGCGGCAAACCTTCCGGCATCCGCATCGTCCCGGACCGACTGGGCAATCTGCTGTGTATCGTCCACCTTGTCAAGGATCTGCTGCCATACTGTCGGCTCAGGATCGGATGGAGTGCCACCGCTCAAAGTTGCCGGTACAGAAAAGCTCTTGATGTCAGTTGTGATAACCGTCTCGCCCCGTGTACCAGACACGGATACCCCGACCCGACCAGGTGCGGTAAGAGCCTCTGCCGGAACAGTGCAGGTATCATCTTCCAGAAGTTTCGGATGATTTTCCCCGTCTGCTCCCCGGAAGAAAGCCGTCTTCGTCATTCCATCCCATTCCTCTGAAAAGCTGAACTCTGCCCGTAAATACTCCCTTGTCCCCTCTGCTGTCTCAGGCGGCTCAAGATAGAGCCGCTGATTTACTACTTTGATTTTCATGCTTTTTCCTCATCCTCTTTTACAAGCTCCGTCATACCGGAATCCTCCAGGATTTCCCGGACTTTCTCTTTGAGCAGTCTCGGAACCTGTCCATATGTCTTTTTTCCTAAGATAATCTGCTGTGCCCATAACATTGCCATCATTTCTTTACCTCCTGCATTTTGCATTAATATGAATATATTGGTTAATAGAGTTACCATTTTACTGATACACCTGTTCGGACATTTCCAAGATGCATCCTTTCAACATTTCCATCTGTTCTTTCAGATCAACATTTTCTTTAATCAGTGCCTCCATCTTTTCTGCCACTGTCTCTCCCGGCTTTGACAGGATGATGCCTGTGATACCGGCTGTGTACTTGATGATCCCCTCAAGATTGGTATACCCCTCATATTCTCCAAGCGTCTGACTACGCTCTGATATAACCATCTTCTTAGTTTTTAGAGTGTCCCCAAACATTGCCCGTAGATCCTCTTCCGTGGCTGACACGGTTTTGATCAACAGTGTCCCGTCCCCCTGGATGGATGCTGACTGGATCTGCAGGGACGTTCCGTCATTATATGTAAGTTTCATCTACGCTTTTCCCTCCTTAATCTACCAGCCATGCAATCTGTGAACAGATATAGCCGTTATACTGCATCTGTACATTTGCCCCACGAAAAAGTCCTACTTTTCCAGTTCCTGCACTAACTGGTGTTACGGAGATGAAAAAATCCGGATAGGTCTGCCCTCTGACTATTGCCGGTGCAAAAACATAATTTGCCGGACGGTCACCCGCTGCAAGATTAACGATTGTTCCGTCTGCTGCGGAACTGGTGTCCACAAGATTCAGGATTCTTAACTTTCCCATCCGCTGTAATCGTACTCCTGATTTTAACGTTTCTGTGGACGGGATCATATCTTGCTGAATCGTAGCCATTGACGGCAACACATCCAACAACTTTTTCACTCCCGTCACATTGATTCCCTCCAACGTAATCTCAAATACCGGGCAATCATCCACAAGATCACCCTCCTGCAGATTCCCTTTTGTATATGCAGGAACTGTAGGTGTCCCGCTCGTTGGCGTTCCCATAATATACAGCCATTCATTTGTCTCGATACCGGTCTCTTTGTTCCGGGTATACCGATTTACAACCAGGTCTTTTCGCTTCATCCCCTGTGTTCCATTCGTGATTGTAACCTCATCATAAGTTCCAATCTTCACAGCGGATACATTCCCGTGATGTGCCATAATTCCACTTCGGATCTTAAGCAGATTATTCGATGTTAATTCCGGTTCAAGATTTTCCCCGGAAGTCAGAATGCAGCTCCCCTGCCCGATCGTTCCCTCAAGGATCTGCCGGAACTGCTGACTGGTAACGTGAGGACTGCCGGTCTTTCCTGATACTATCTCCATGTTCAATCTCCTTCCAATTTATATTCTTTTGATATGATTCCATTTGTGACGCTGTAAACGATATTTCCGACAGATTTTTTCATTGCCATCCCTGTAAGGTAATCTCTGCCACTGATGACATCACCGATCGCCACATCAATTCCTAATTTTTCAATATCCATATCGAATGTCTTTTTATTGCAGATTTCTTTCAACTTTTCCACTGCTTTCGACTTAAGCTCCGCCGTTTCCGTTGACGTATTTTCGTAAACCTCCGCAATCTCATCCAGACCTGTATAGTAAGGCTCTTCCCGAAAAGATCCGTCCGGCCAGACATACAGATGGTATACAGTCCGATCAGCAAGTTCCCCTTTTCCAGCTACGATCAGATGATTGATTCCATTCCGGCTGTCTTCCATTGTATAATTCAAACTGCAGTCTTTTGACAATTCCACCTGATCCGAATAATTTTCAACCGGCACGGCACTGATCAGAACGTATCCGGGAACCCCTTCCTCTCGTTTGTGCCGGATCTCTAATCTGTACCCCCTACTTGCGAGCATTTCTACAATTCCATCCAGTAAGGTACAATATCTGCTGAACTGGTAGTTGCTCACAAACACCCCGGTATTCTTCTGACTTACTACAAAGAGTCCGTCAAATTCCGGCTCGATCAGTGTCTTCAACACTTCATTCAGTTCCCCGGATATTTTTTTATAATCACTTCCGGCTGGCGGCTGGATAATTTTATGCTCCAGCATTCCACGCCATGTATAGCCTTTCAATTCCACGTAATCCAGAGTTGTATCGGTCAATACACTTCCTATGATTCCACCGTATTCCGTATCCGGGACGTACACCAACGCATCAAATGTCAGCGACTGTGTCCAGTAGCAGCGTGCAATCTGCACTGTAAACATCTTTTTGTTGTTGACATCAAATTCAACATTTGCGTTCTTCAGACTTCCGATTTCTCTTTGTGCATCTGCCAAAATCACCATGCTGCTTCCCTCCGTTCCAGAAAGATATCCAAATCTATCCCATACGTTCCCGCCCAGTTCACCCGGATGAGACCGCTTGGGATCTTTTCAAAAATGGAATATTCATAACCTCGTTCATTAAACAGATTGGATACAGTTCCATTTGTCAGATATTTATATACTGTCTGCTCTGCGGATTCAATAATCATGTATTCATTTCGTTCCAGTGTGGTCCTGACTTCGTAAGGGTGTCCGTTGATTAATATCTTCGGATTCGTACAAGGTCCATATACCGTCATCTTAAAATCTGATGCAGAGGGATGGTCAATTTTAAATTCGGCCGTCCCCGCCCGAACATCTGCGAAATCAAAAGGGAAATCAAAGGGAAAATCCAATCCGCTTGCTGCTGTCAGCTGACTTTGCGGAAAAAGCTGCTGACTTACTACTGTCATCCATGACAAGGACGGAGCTGCAAAAGTAAGCTCCACTTCTGCCATATCGAACCCTTTCCAGTTCGACTTCTTTGATTTCTCTACATGGCAAGAGAGGAATGTACCGTTCACGCACAATCTTCCATGTACTCCAAGATCTGCATCTACGGCAAGCACGCTGTACAGCTTTTCCATATTTTTCGCAAGACCTTCCCCGCTGTCGTATACGTCCACCTGCACCGTCTTCTGATATCCGCTTGCAGTCTCATCCCATTCGGAATCATACCAGTCTGCTTCTGCCGTATAATACGGACCAACAAGAAAATTCAGGATCACTCCTTTTGAATTTATGTAATACGCTTCTCTTATCATATTTTCGGCACCGCTCCTTTCGGCAGTTCCCGGTCTAACCGGGTCGTACCCAGATATACCGGCCTGCTCTGCATCTTCTTAACCCCGGCAGTCGTTGCACTCCCGACTTTCGCTGCCAGTTTCGTCATATCCTCATCAGAAATCCTCATAGTACTCTGCACACTCTGTTGATTTATAATCTTTTCTGTACTCTGCAAGGCAAATGAGTTGGCGATCCGGTTTGTATTTACCGCCATCGCTTCCCTCACCCGGTTGGACAGATCTGCCATGTCCAGTGAGGTCAGTGCCGAACGTGCCATTTGTTCCGAAGCCTTTTTTACAGCCGGTATCTGATCATCAATTCCCAACGTGAAGCCTTCACCATAAAAATGCCCCGCTTCTCGCATTACTTTCGATGGTGAATGAATCCCTAACACACTCTTGACTTTTTCATAAGCTGTACTCGCCAGTTCTGCCGCTTTTGATGCAGCATTTCCGATCCAGTCACCAATTCCACGGACAAATCCTGATCCGAAATTAGAACCGGTATCATACGAGTCAATACTTCCTGCTCCGCTTTTTGCACTGGTAGCAAGGGAAATTCCTTTTGCCCTTGCATCCCCTTTCTTATTCCCTACAGCGGAAGAATATGCTGTTCCGAACGCCGTTCCGGTACTTCCGGGATTCACCGATCCCGCTCCACGCTTCGCACTGTCTGCCAGTCCTTTTCCTCTTGTCAACAGCTTTCCGACAAAACCGCCGATCGCTGTATCGAAAAATCTTCCAAATGTACTGCCGGTCGAGGTCGGGTCAACAACCCCCGCTCCTCTTTTGGCAGCTTCTGCATTCGCTTTCCCCTGCTGTTCCGACACTGACAGCTGTGACTCAATTCCTTCATTAAAAGAAGTCATTAACCCTGATCCGATTTCTTTCGTATCGCCTACTGACCCCCGCATAGCTTCAAGCAGTCGAGAAATCACACCGGTACCGGAAGAAGTAAGTTCCTCCTGACCTTCATTCAATCCTTCAACTGCTCCCGGCCAGACATACGAAAAGATTTCTGCCACTGCACGGGACGGACTGTGGACATCAAGAGCCGTGATCAGGCTTTGCAGAAATGCATCCGCACCCTGTTCTGCCGGATCAGCAAGTTTGTCGAATCCTTCCAGTCCCTCCAAAGCTCCATACCACGCCTGTGACCATGTCTCTTTGGTTTTTTCATCCAGTCCTGAAAAACCTTTCAGAAAGCTTTCCATTCCTGCCTGTGCCTCGGTACTCAGCGTACCGGATATCTTAGCCTGTGCCATAGCCGCTACAAGCTCTGCAGAACCATCCTCACCGGCATTTTTTAATATTTCCTTGATCTGTTCCGCACCAGTTCCTACCTGATTCAGGGCAATCCCCATAGCCTCCGTCAATCCATCTTTGGTCTGCTGGGATATGTCCTTAGCTCCAGCTGCCGAAGCAGTATATACACTTTTTAACCGATCAACAGCTGTATTCGCCTGTTCGATGGCTGCCTCTGATCCAATCTCCAAAGTAGTGTCAATTCCGCTCTGAATTTCTGCCAGTGCTGAGTTGATCGTGTCAGTATTTCCGCTCATCGCTGCTTCTGTCAGGTTACTGTAATCAGAGATGACTTTCTGATTATCCTGCATTGCCGCATTGGCAGCATCAAAGTTGGCTTGCAGCTCTTTTTCCTCATCTTGTGCCTTTGCAAGAGCTTTTTCTAACTCTTTATATTTTTCTGTACATTTCTCAACAGCCGTTCCCTGCTCTGTATAATACAGCATCACATTATTGGTGCTTTCTTCTTCGAGTGCTTTCTTGAGCTCCGCAACCTTGCTTTGTTTGCTGCTAAGTTTCTCATAGGCATCTGCCAGATCCACAACACAATCTGCCTGCTCTTTCATTGCATCCGCATAGTCCGACTTCATGGAGTCAAGAACGGCTTCTGCTTTCTTCGCTGCGATCAGGTCATAGACAGATTTTTTCAAGTCACTGTAATTCTGAATCAATCCATCATTCAGGCTGATTTCTACACCTAACGCACTGGACAGCTCACCTGTGATATACGCTGCCCTTGCCTCCTGTCCTGCCTGCACTTTTCCATTGGCATCAACAATCTTTTGCAGTTCTCCCCACAATGCTTCTGCATTGTCGATCTCAGATGTGGCTGCCTGAATATTTTTCTGCCTTGCCTCTGCTTTTTCATTAATACTGTCAATTTCATCCTGTGCCGCCCGGATACTTTCCTTTTGTGCCTCCGTCAGCCGATCTGTTGATGCTGCTTCATCATCCGTCAGCAGGATCGCTGTTCCGATACAGGCAGCCAGTGCCGCCCCCGCTGTGACAAGCAGACCAATTGGATTTGATGCCATAGCAGCGTTCAGGGCTGTCTGTGCTTTCGTCCACAGTCCGGTCAGGGCAGTTGTGACTCCGATCTGACCGCTATAGACGCCCATCAGAGTTTCCCGGAGCGTCAGACCGCCATTAGATGCTACAAGCTGTAAAGCGTTGGCTTTTTCCATTGCAGTCAGCCTTGCCAGTGCTGCCGCATTCAGGTTCGTCTGATTCTTACTGATCTTTGTAGCTGTGCTATACAGCTTCAATGCAGTCGTAGCTCCTGCTACTAATGGAGCAACTACACCTAGATTTCCACTCAACAGGTCGATAGCTTTCGTAACCGGTGGGAGTGCCACTTTCGCAAGCGTTCCTGCCGCTTTGGTCAGATTTTTAAATACAGATACCGCCTTTTTCCCGGCTGATTTCAGCCCGCCCGAATTGAGCGATTCCGACAAGGCTTCTACTGCATCCTGTGCCGGTTTCTGTAACTCTGCCGGCAAGAGACTCGCAAGTCCTCCCGCTATTGATTCTGCCACTTCTGCCGCAGCTGTCAGGAGTCTTCCTTTATTCCCCGATACCCCGGAGGTGAAAGATTCTATAAAATCAACCGCTGTATCCACCATTTCCGGTGCATGGGATGCTGCATCCACGGCAAAATCTGCAAAGATGTTCCCAGCTTCTTTTACAGCCGATTTCAGACCACCATTTTTAAAAGCGTTCGTCATATCACCTACAGCCTGCGTGGCTTGCACAGCCGTATCTTTCAGTGGTGTATCCAGAGATTCATAAATTTCAATTCCAAGACCCTCGAGACTGGATTTCAAAATTGTAACAGCACCCTCAAGGTTGTCCTGCATCGTCTCTGACATATTCGCAGCCGTTCCGTCAGCATTTTTTATAGCAGACGCAAGCTTATCAAAATCACCCTGCGATGCATTTACAATAGCCAGCAGTCCCGACATGGCCTCCTGCCCTCCAATAGCCGCTGCCGCTGCCGCCTGCTCATCCGCGGGCAACCCCTGAAGGGAATCCCGCATATTCTCCATGACTTGCATCAAGGTTTTCATGCTGCCATCGGCGTTTTTCATGGATATGTCATATTTGTCCAATGCCGCTGATGCTTCTTTTGGCGGCTTGGCCAGTCTGGTCAGCACACTCCTGAGGGCAGTACCTGCCTGAGTTCCCTTGATTCCTGAGTTGGCCATCAGTCCGATAGCCTGAGACAGATCTTCAATGTTATACCCCAACGCCCCCGCAACCGGTGCAGCATATTTAAATGTCTCACCCATCATAGAGACATTGGTGTTCGCATTACTGGATGCTGCCGCAAGGACATTTGCGAAATGGGTGGAGTCCGATGCAGCCAGTCCCATCGCTGTCAGTGCATCTGTAACGATATCAGAAGTCGTTGCAAGATCTTCACCGGATGCTGCCGCAAGATCCATGATCCCCTCAATACCGGACAGCATATCCTGTGTCTTCCATCCTGCCATAGCCATGTATTCCATAGCCTGGGCAGATTCAGAAGCACTGAACTTCGTCTTTGCCCCCATCTCCTTTGCCTTATCGGTCAGCTTCTGCAGATCGTCTCCTGTAGCTCCTGAAATGGCTGATACTTTCGACATCTCGGACTCGAAACTGACACCAACTTTTACAGCTGCCGCTGCTGCACCTCCGAGAGCTGTGGTCACTGCACTCACCGCTGTTGCTACGGTTTTCAGACCGGTTTTCGCAAGCTTTCCCATTTTGCTTAAATCTTTTTCAATACCGGATGTATCCAGTCCGGTATCAATAATCACTTTTCCGTCTGCCAATCATCTCACCATCCTTTTAGCAGCTCGCTTACATCTTCGCCCCGTTCCAGTGCCTCCTCCAAAGCTTTCAATTTCGCCTTATCCGGTGCTTTTTCTGTATCCAGTCCGTAATATTCCTGCATTGCCTGGTAGAATCGTTTCTGATCTTTCGATAACCCTTTTGCCGAGAGATCCAGTGTCCGGTACTCCATGATCTTCTGAAATCTTGTATCTCCTCCGAGATTTTCCAGTAAAATCATAAATTTCCACCAGTGTATCTCCGCTGTCTGCAGGTCGATTCTGTATTGCTGAACAAATGCCGCATAGATCAGATCGGCATCTGCTTCAAAATCAAATGCCTGCTTGCTGTTGATCCCGGCGATCTTCCGTGGAAAATGCTTCCGTTCCAGCTCTCTCCCACAGGAGAAAAACCACAGCATCTTGTCAAAATGTTCTTCTGTATACCAGGTGTACTGACCGTAAAAAAGCCTGAGCAATCTCGCCATTTCGTCCTCAGTCAGCTCTCTGCCTGCATCCTGGAGTATTTTCTGACAACGTAAAACGGTGCGGAAATCCCAATGAATCGGACATTCCACACCGCTAATGGTCAGACTTACCGGAAAAGGCTCTGTAAGGGAACTCATTCAGTCCCTTTCATTCCCAGTCGCTCTTTTACTGCTCTATACCTCTCACACTGTCGGATCTGTTCGTTAAGCAGTGCTTCATAAGCTTCCAGGCATAAGAGGTGATCGTGACCCGTTCCGCATACTTTTTCCCCTGTGCCTTCCCCAAAAGTCACATCAAAAAGGTGCTTGACTGTATCACACTGCTGCCTGATCGCATCCGGTTCTGTTCCTGTATCTCCAAGCTTTGAGATTTCTTCCAGTTCTTTCAGATATGCCTTTTTACCTTCCTCAAAATCCGGGTCAAAAAATGAAAAATTTAATGTAACTCCGTTAATCTGCATTGTCTTTCTCCTCCATCTGTTCAAATAAGTCTTTTTCTGCTTCGTCCGCTACAGCCTCACCAACTGAAGCATTATCAGTGAGGGAGATTATTCCCCCTCTGTAAATGCCTTGGTCGCTGTATTGAACGTACCCTTTACCCAGTCAGTCTTGCCAAGCAGGTTACCGGATCCCTGGATCTCACCGTCATTGTCCTTAAATTCGGAAATCTCAACTGCAACTTTTCTGCGTTTTGCTTCATAAGTTCCGGCTGATCCGCTCACAGGTTTGTCCAGATATACTTTTACATAAAACGTATCTGCTTCCACCCCGGTCTTTTCGTTCTCCCCGATCTCTGAAATATAAGCGATTGCCGGTTCGCTCTGGATCAGATCAAACTCAAGCGGTGCTGTCCATTCATAACCGCCAATGCTCTGTGTCGCACTTTTCTGATTGACGTATCTCTTTGACGTAGTCTGTGCGGACGGTGAATCATCCAGCTGAGTCACGCCAATTCCGAGGAGCTCATATTTCGGGGAATCAGATCCCCCTGTAATGTCAATGTAATCTGCACGCTGGTAACGCTGCGTTACACCGGTATCTTTTGCTGCTTCAAAAATCTGTAAATTCATTCTTTTCATTGCCTTACCTCCGTTTGTAATATAAAAAGCGGCACTGAATGCGGTACTGGCATTTCGTGCCTTCGTTATCGTATAAATAGCCGCCTGTCGTAGCCTGAATAGACTTACTCGTAAGATTTCCCGACAGTGCCGGAAGTCTCCCCTGCTCCGTACATTCATCCAGCCAGTCAGAGAATTTTTCGTAAAATTCCGCTGTGTCCTTGTTGCTCTCTTCTCCGTACCATTCCCGGGAACAAAGAGAAAATACCATCTGTCGGATCGTATCTCCGTTCGTATACCGTTTGACGATCGGATCTGCCGGAGTAAGCTCCAGACTATACGCTGTTGCATCCTCCCCCAGCAGATCCACGTTCACGATCGGGAACATCTGTTCAAACTCTTCCAGAAACGGACATCCTGCTATAAATTCAGCGACTTTGGTTGCTACACTCATCCTTCTTTTCCTCCGCAAAAACTGGCTACCACCTTTACGATCTCCGGTCCCCTGTCTGCCCACATCCGTTCTGCCCAGTGCGAACCCCGAAGACCATCTCCTTTGTGTTCATAATACCGCCGCCTTGCATAAGGTGCATTGTACGTGATCGTGGAAATTGCTTCTGTGGCATCCGTCTTCAATCGTCCAGTCAGCCGTGGGACATAGGGGTCAGACAGTCTTCTGACTTCGCTTGTAAAAAACCTCTGCCCTTTTCCGTTCTTGTTCAGGCTTCTCCTGAGCAGGATCTGATCTTTCGGATCTAACTGCATTCTGATTACCATCACACACCTCCGCTGATCCTGATATGTGGGGATGATCCGATAAAGTTCTCGGAATGGCTCTTCACCATCCCGACCACTCCGTTATACTGCTTTTTCAGGTCATCAATCCCCATGACTTCTCCACCGCACCATTCTCCCTGAATAAAGAGATCCCCGTTCTGAACAGTCCAGCAAGATTCTTTCTGCCCTGTCGCAAATTGATCTGCAGGTTTCCAGTCTGCACACTGGTCGAATGGGATGCGGATCATATGCTCGTCCGAACTAATCAGACCGCCCTGTGATGGTGTGGTCTTCCGGCTGACGTGATACCATGCCCGGTCAATCCGGTGTGGCAGATACACAATCTTTTTCTTCTCCTTATCCGGGTAACGGTTAAAGAGCGTGATCACTGCATTTGTAAGCATTATTCCACCCCTAAATCCATAAGTCCTGTTCCCTGCAAATACATTTCTGCAATATGGTACAATTTCTGTCCAACAGGGATTGATGTATCATATCCAACAGAATAACCGTCCGTATTTTCGGATGTCTTTCCGCCTCTTTCGTTTTCCTGAAAAAGAGCTTCACACATTTCACATAAGGCTGCCTTTGCTTCTGCCATCCATGCACCGGATTCCATCCTGTTGAATGTGTAATGGTTCAGTCTCGCTCTTACTTTCAGTTCAAGTGACTGCCACCGGCTTTCCGGGATCATATTGCCTCCATATACATCCAAATAATACGTATACGTTACTTCCATATCATGCTCCTTTTACGGTGTGAACATAGATTCCTGATTTCTTATTATCCTTGCATTCAGCAATACCTACTGTACGGTATCCGAATTTCCATGCATCAGCATTCTGATTCTGATCAGGAGCGATAATCTTTGATACGGTATGCTTCTGATACTGGATCAGTGCCTGCTTGTCCAAAACCATAAAATTCATATCCAATGCACCTGCCGCCTTTGTAAAGCCGCCTGCTCCTTTAGCTGTAAGTCCGATCTTGCTGAAAAATCTGCTTCTCGGAACTTTTACAATTCCGGCAAATCCTTCCATTGCTTTCTTTGATGCTGTAGTGTCGAGATCATCAATCATTCCGGCAAGTGTCGGGCTGATAAACAGATAGCACGTTGCAAGATTGGCTTCTGAATCTTCGATCGCTGTTCTTGCCGCACGAACAGCTGCAAGAGCTGCTTTTCCTGTTGATAAATCTTCGTTTACAGTTGTGACTTCGGAAATCTGTGCATATGATGCAATCCTCCATGCATCAATTTCAGGAACAACCTTTGTTCTCAGGAACTCACTGGATAATCTTCCAAATGCAAGCCCTGCAGATTCAATGTTATCCATAGCATCCACGGTGAACATACGTCCTCTGTCATAAGAACACTTCTTTGTCTCATAGTCCAGCGTTACGCCGCCTTCCTCGTATCCGGCTGCCTTGTCGTAATTTGCAAGTCCATCCATGTCCATTTTCGGGATCAGGATCTCATTTGCATTTGCTCCCTGCTTTACCATTTCGTTTGGTCCATCCAAAACTGAGGTCAGGGATGATAATTTATACACCTCATCCAAAAGTGTTGAGTACTGCTTCCTTAATGTGATTGTATTCGACATTTCATTTCTCCTCTTCTCTTTTTAGTTCTTCTCCAGATCGGAAGAGCACACGTCTGAACTCCAGTCACGATCAGATCTCGTATGCCGTCTTCTGCTTGAAAAAAA
>OOAG01001957.1_pt1 | contig 14173 bp, 9 predicted proteins | sample 1671461 | NCBI WGS metagenome assembly OOAG01 (sample SAMN06348159, study PRJEB24527) | human gut metagenome | biome: human gut; feature: ankylosing spondylitis patient; material: feces | host: Homo sapiens | place: China | collected 2015-10 | reverse complement strand
TTTTTTTTTTTAATGATACGGCGACCACCGAGATCTACACTCTTTCCCTACACGACGCTCTTCCGATCTTAAAAATAAAATTGATTTCAGCTTGAATTTTATATTTTTGTCCGAATGAATTGAAACAGACCTATAAGGGGGAGTTTGTGGTAAGATAAAATTATAAGTTGAAACATGGCTGTATATTTTATTAGCGGGATCGATACAGATGCCGGAAAATCGATCGTTACGGGAGTAATAGCCCGGACGTTGTTACAAAAAGGAGTGCATGTGATCACTCAGAAGTTTATTCAGACCGGATGTGTCGGTATTTCGGAAGATATACTGAAACACCGGGAAATTATGGGGATTCCTCCTCAGGAAGTAGATAGAGACGGTACGACCTGTCCTTATGTCATGACTTACCCGTCTTCGCCTCATTTGGCAGCCGAGATCGACCGGGTAGAAATCGATGTAGAGCGGATTCATCGGTCTACAGAAAAATTAGCTGCCGCTTACGATGTCGTATTGCTCGAGGGGGCCGGTGGGTTGTATGTGCCTGTCAGCCGGCAGTATCTGACGATCGATTATATCCAGGAATATAAACATCCGTTGATATTGGTGTCGTCGTCAAAATTGGGCAGTATCAACCACACCCTGATGAGTCTTGAATTGTGTCGTCTACGCGGTATCGAGGTAGCTTACGTCGTTTATAACGACTTTCCCAACGACAGTGAGTGGATCAAGAATGACTCGATTACCATTATCCGGCAATATCTGGATGAACATTTCCCGGATTGTCGTCTGTTGGAATTACCTGTGGTTGAGGGGGATAAGTGGCCTGAACTGGAATTGAAATAAATCGCATCGCTTCTACAGGGAAGGAATGAGCCGTTCTAGTCGAAAGAGGAACATATGCAAAAAGTAGAATTATTATCTCCGGCCAGGGATCTTGTTGTCGGTAAGGCCGCTATCGATAATGGGGCCGATGCGGTATATATCGGGGCACCTGCTTTCGGGGCCCGTAAAGCTGCAGCCAACAGTCTTGAAGATATCGGGACTTTGGTGAGGTATGCCCATCGTTTTTATTGCCGGGTATTCGTTACCCTGAATACAATATTGTATGATTCGGAGTTGGCCGAAGCGGAAAAAATGATCCGGCAATTGTACGCGATCGGGGTCGATGCTTTGATCATTCAGGATCCGGGCATATTGAATATGGATCTGCCCCCGATTTGTTTGCATGCCAGCACACAGATGCACAATTATGAACTCGAACGAATTAAGTTTTTAGATCAGCTGGGATTTCAACGGATTGTATTGGCCCGGGAGCTTTCGTTGGAGCAAATCCGGGAGATCCGGAAAGAGGTGAAAGCCGAACTGGAAGTGTTTATACACGGGGCTTTGTGTGTCAGTCTGAGCGGACAATGTTATCTCTCTCAATATATGTTCGGCCGCTCGGCTAACCGGGGCGAATGTGCGCAGCCTTGCCGGATGAAATGGACTGTCGAAGATAACAGTGGGAAAAAGTTGATTAGAGATAAATATGTATTGTCTCTCAAAGATTTGAATCTTTCTTCTTATATCGATGATTTAATAGAAGCCGGAGTCGATTCGTTTAAAATAGAAGGGCGCCTGAAGGATGAGAATTATGTGGCGAATGTTACGAATTATTATTCTTCGCTGATCGGGAACCACCCCGGCATTGTGCGGAGTGGTTCCGGACATATCCTGTCGGCATTCGAAGCAGATCCTGAGCGGAGTTTCAGCCGGGGAAGTTCCGATTATTTTATCAGGGGACGGCACAGGGGATTAGTTAATATGGATACGCCGAAATCGATGGGAAAAAAGATAGGGATAGTTAAAGAAATAAAGGGAAATACTATTATTTTGGATGCTATCGGGGAGTTGGCGAACGGAGACGGATTATGCTATTTGGAGCAGGGCGGATTGAAAGGGATAAAGGTCAATGAAGCTGTGGGAAACCGGATTGTTTGTAATGAAACGGTAAAGCTCCGGCCGGGGACCGAATTGTTCCGGAATTACGATCATCGCTTTAATATCCGTTTGGACAAAGTGAAATCCGTACGGAAGATCCGGATAAAAATAAAAGCATGGACAGCGGATCGCTGTTTATGGCTGGAAGTGACCGACGAAGATGGCGTACAAGTGATTTTACGCTCGGAAGAAACTTTTGAAAAGGCACAGAATCCTCAGCAGGCAGAACGCCTCAAACAACAACTCCTGAAATGCGGAGATTCCGATTTTGAGTGTGAGAGTGTAGATTTGAACGGCGAAGAGGTCTTATTTATTCCGGCAGCAGCGGCCAATGCATTACGTCGGAAATTATTGGAAGAATTGATAGAGGCCAGAGAAGCCCGGCGGGAGAAAATGTTACCGGGACATAGGAAGCCCCTGACTTCTGTTCCCGTTGAAGCCGATTGGCACTATAATATTGCTAATCAGGGAGCGAAAAATTTCTATGAAGCTTGTGGGGTACCTGTTGTCGGAGCATGTTTTGAGAAATCGGGATTTCAGTCGGGGGAAAAAGATTTAATGCATACCCGTTATTGCCTGTTGTATGAATTAGGACGTTGCCGAAAAATGCAGAAAAACAAAGATTTGGAATTTCCGCTTTTTCTGGTCAACGACAAACATCGGTTCCGATTGGAATTCGATTGTCAGCGCTGCTTTATGAAAGTAATAAAACATGTATAAAGTTTAAAATGTTGTAAAAAAATGTTACTACCCAACCTACTTTGCTATCGATATTATATTTTTGTTTCCGAATTTATGGAAAATAGAAATAAGCCTAAGGGGCTAAAATAAAAATTTATGTGTGGAATAGTAGGTTATATAGGAACTAAAGAAGCTTATCCTATTCTGATCAAAGGTTTGCATCGTCTTGAATATCGTGGATACGACAGCGCAGGTATTGCCTTGATTTCGGATAATCAAGAATTGAATGTTTATAAGACGAAGGGCAAGGTGGCTGATCTGGAGCGTTTTGCCGAGTCGAAAGATATATCGGGTTGTATCGGTATAGCCCATACTCGTTGGGCTACTCACGGGGAACCTAATGATGTAAATGCACATCCCCATTATTCCCAATCGAAAAATCTGGCCCTGATCCATAACGGTATCATCGAGAACTATACGGTGTTACGGGCCGAATTGGAAAATAAAGGATATATTTTTCGCAGTAATACGGATACCGAAGTCATCGTGTATTTAGTAGAGTATATTATGCGTACCAACCAGGTGGATCTATGTACAGGTGTACAGTTGGCTTTGCATCAGGTGATCGGTGCTTATGCGATTGCATTGATGGACAAAAGCAATCCCAACGAGATCATAGCTGCCCGTAAAAGTAGCCCCTTGGTTGTCGGAATCGGTATGGATGAGTTTTTTTTAGCTTCGGATGCTACGCCTATTGTGGAATATACGGATAAGGTCGTTTACCTCAATGATGAAGAGATTGCGGTGATTCGTAGGGGAGAGCCTTTGAAAGTAGTGGATTTGAATAATGTGGAAATCACTCCTGAGATAAAAAAGCTGGCTATGAACTTAAGCCAGTTGGAAAAAGGAGGTTATCCCCACTTTATGTTGAAAGAGATTTATGAACAACCTCGTACTTTACAGGATTGTATCCGGGGCAGAATCAATGTAGGAGGAAATAGTGTGGTACTTTCCGGCGTAATCGATAATCGGGATAAATTCCTGAATGCCAACCGGATTGTAATTGTTGCCTGTGGTACTTCCTGGCATGCTGCTTTGATCGGCGAACATTTGATCGAAGATTTGTGCCGTATCCCTGTTGAAGTGGAATATGCGTCGGAATTTCGTTACCGGAATCCGGTGATCCATCCGGGAGATATCGTGATCGCCATATCCCAGTCGGGAGAAACGGCCGATACCCTGGCTGCGATAGAGCTGGCGAAATCGAAAGGGGCATTTATCTACGGCATCTGTAATGTAGTCGGTTCTTCGATTGCCCGGGCTACGGATTCGGGTTCTTATATTCATGTCGGACCTGAGATCGGCGTGGCTTCCACCAAGGCTTTTACCGGCCAGGTAACCGTACTTTCGATGTTGGCCTTGACTATTGCTCAGCAGAAAGGGACTATTACCCAAGCTCGTTTCGAAGAAATGGTAAAAGAGTTGCAGGGTATACCTGAAAAGATTTCTATGGTTTTGAAAAATGCCGAGCCGGTAAAGGAATTATCTAAGATATTTACTTATGCCCGTAATTTCATTTATCTGGGACGTGGCTATAACTATCCGGCCGCTTTGGAAGGAGCATTGAAATTGAAAGAGATTTCTTATATCCATGCCGAGGGATATCCTGCTGCCGAAATGAAACATGGACCTATAGCACTTATCGATGCAGAAATGCCGGTAGTAGCTATTGCAACTACCGATAGTATATACGAAAAGACCATTAGTAATATACAGGAAATCAAAGCCCGGAAAGGAAAAGTAATCGCTATTGTCAGTGAAGGCGACCAGTTGGTACACGATATTGCCGATTATTGCATCGAAGTACCTCATGTGTTGGAACCTTTTGCTCCTTTAGTAGCTTCCATCCCTTTGCAATTGCTGGCTTATTACATTGCCGTTAATAAAGGACGCAACGTGGATCAACCCAGAAACCTGGCGAAATCAGTTACGGTTGAATAAAACGGATAGCGGCTTTTAGCCGGTAGATAAAACGGTGCCGACAGTTAAAACAGGAGTAACGGTTTAAAACTGGATTGCATCGTTTTATTCGTTGTTGCTGTTTTATCTGTCCGGCTCCCTTTTTACCGGTAAGGCTATTCTACGATTACAGAAGTCTGTTTTTTGCCATCCATATAGACCGTTACGGGTTTGGCAAACCGGACGTGGCGGACGAATTCTTTTTCTTCGATCAATTGCTGATTTCGAATAATGTCGTAATTGATGAAGGAGCTGTCCGATTCGTAAGGTACGGCAAAGTATCCGACATTCATGGAAGTCACATTGTGAAAGAAATGGGACCCCAGCGAAGCGTCCAGGGGGAAATCCCTTAATCCTTGTTCGACGATAATCCTGGCTTTAGAAATATCCGACCACAATACAGGAATGCCGGTCAATTTGTCCCGTGTTCCCCAACGTCCCGGTCCGATCAGGATATAGGGGGTGTCGGTGGCTTTTAATTTTTCATTGAAAAATTTCACTTCTTCGGCCATCTGTTCGGTGCGCAAGCGGTCGAAATGTCGGGGATCGACATAAATCAGATCCTGAATGTCGGTGATTTTCCCGTTGCCCATTCCTTTGTCGGCCCGTAAGATCGCTTTACTCATATCGATATTTTCTTTGTCGATATCCATATGATATTCATTTTTGATCAGGGGTTTGATCTGCAGGACATAAAATTTCCATTCTTTGTTTTCCCGATTGACTGCAAATTCCATTTCGACGGGAGCTCCCATCGCCTGGGAGAAAATATCCAGCAGTATATCCAGGGTCGAAGCCAGAGGAATATAGTCGTATTGCAGTATGTCCGGAAAGTTGACAATCCGGGGGCCACGTACACTGAAATCGAAACCTATGCGGTCGTTCATAAAATCGTAGACCGAAGCACAATGCTGTAAATTACCGTCTTCTTCTATCGCTTTCAAGTCATAAGATCGGATAGCGGCATCTTCACCGTCTTTCACCAGATTGTAGTCCGGATGGATCATGTCTATGGCATAAAAATATTTTTGCGAATCCCGGGCCATATCCTGGATAGAGGCCAGTTGCAATTTGGGATAACGGGGACAAAAACGATAGGTCTTTTCTCCCCCCACCACATATGCTCCAAGGCCCAGTGCTATGACTGCAAATCCATCTTCCGGTTTAATGTAAGAAAAAGGATAGAAGTTATAGGATTGGGCGACTCCACTGATGTTGGGATAATATTTTCCGTTGTATTCGTTTCCTACTACCTCCTGGAGGATTACCGCCATTTTTTCTTCTTCGATCATACAGTCGATCGCGTGAAAGTAAGCTCTCGAACTATCGGTGAATATCGATGAATACACCAGTTTTACGGCAGTTTCGAGATCGTCGATCCGGCGTTCGATATCGGGGTGGTTATTGGGAATCAAATACGTAGAATAAACACCTGCAAAAGGCTGACTGAGCGAATCTTCGAACAAACCGGACGAGCGTACGGCCAAGGGTTTACGCATCACTTCCAGGTAGGAGCGGAGCTTGTCCCTGAGTTTTTGAGATAAGGGAGCCGCTATGAAGGCCGCTTTCACTTCTTCGTAACTTTCATCACTATAAATAATCCGACTCAACCCATTGTTATCTATGAAGTTATCAAATTCATCCACACCGATGATCGCCGTTTTCGGAATTTCTATCTTTAGTTTCGGGATCAGCTTCTTAAAATCGACGTTTTCGATAAAATTGGACAGGAAAGCCATTCCCCGGCCTTTACCTCCGAAGGAACCTTTACCTAAACGGGTGATGTAACGGTTCGAATCGACTAATTTGGGGTTGTAATTGATGATCCGCCCTTTGATTTTTTTCAGTTCTGCCGCTTCGAATACCCGTAGGATGAATTGCCGCATTTCGGCCGGAGTAGGGAAATCTTCAAACCGGTATCTTTTCAGATGTTTCGCTAAAGTAATTTCCCGGTGGGCCATTAACCAGGTGGAAATACCGTTGCGAATGGAGTGGTATATCAAAGATTCATCCGGGATGCTCAGCAGTTTTTGTTTAAATTCTTCTATCGAAGTGGCTCTGTCGATCGGTTCTCCGTTTTTGTTCCGGAAAATAAAATCTCCGAATCCCAGATATCCTTTGATAAAATCCTGGATATCATGAGCCAGAGTCGGGGAATTTTTATTAATAAAAGCAGCATGCAACTCTTCTGCTTTTACTGTATTTTCTATCTCCTGGCTTTGAAGCATACAGGGAATATACGCTCCGGTTCGCTTGACATAGCGGATCAATTCGATTCCGGCTTCTTCATCTTCCTCTCCATTCCGTTTATAGCGCACATCCGATATGACTCCGATCAGATTTTCCCGGTACTGATCGATAACGTATACTGCCTCTTCATAGTTGGTTGCTAATATTACTTTCGGTCTTACCCTTATTTTCATCACAATACTCATATCGTTGTCCTGAGGTTCTGAGAAAATGAGTTCCTGAGTTTGTGTCATGACCTCGGTATAAAGTAAAGGCAAATAACGGGAATAATACCGGATCGAGTTTTCGACCAATAGGATTACCCGGATATCTCCCAAATGGGTGTCCCGGTCGAGGTTCATTTTATCCTCGATGTATTTGGCCATGACCAGGAATATCTTGGTGGAACCGTTCCAGACGAACAACCTTTCGATAGATTCGTACAACCGATCTTCTATAGTATGAAAATAGGCCAGGTCCGAATTGTTGTTTACCAGCATCAGCTGACAGATATTCGGATACAAATCTTTCAGATGACGGCTGATGACCAAAGGAGTTTGTTTGTCCAGACCGGCCATCAGGATGATCAGGTCGATATGCCTTTCGGACAAAATCTTCAGGGCTTCTGCTTCGCTGGCGACAGAAGTAAAACGGGGGGCGGTATACAGGTTGACCTGTAAATATTCCCCCACGATTTTATCGGTGAATTGCCCTTCCCGTTCGATGGTATAAGCATCATAATAATTGGCGATCAAAAGAATTTCTTTGATTTTGAAGGGCATTAATTCCTGGAAAATGTCCCGGTCGCTCTTTTTACGTTTGTAGATTTTGTGTAGTTCGATTGACATAAACAGATCATTCAATGGTAATAGACTAGCTATCCTGTTGTACAGAATGATGTAAAATTACAAAAGTTTGGCGACTTGACAATGGTTAAATATACATATTGATCATTGCTTCGTATAGTTCTTGTTTACCGCTGGTTTGTTTGGGTTCTCCGTGAGCGATCGCATATTCCCGCAGATCTTCCAGCGAAAGTTTACCTTCTTCGAATGGCCGGCGAGAGTGGCATGGTTGACTTCGATATTTACTTTAAAATCTTTATCGAGGCCGTGTGCTTTAAGAAAACCGATTACCGTTTCTGTATCTGCGTCGTATTGGTGTTTCATCGGTTCCATCGGTTTGGGTTCGATCAGGAATGTTCCCTTAAAACCTTGGCTACGGGCATAATCCCGCGCTTTGGCCAATAGGAGGGCGAGGTGGTTCTTTTCACGCTTCTGATCGGTATTCAGTAGGGACATATAACCTTCACGGCCTCCCCAGAAAACATAGTTTTCACCTCCGAGGGCGATAGTGGCATCCAATGCGTTTTTTATTTGGACAGCAGCCCGTGCCACGACATCGAAATCGGGATTGGTAGCTGCTCCGTTCATATAACGGGCATGTCCGAAGACATTCGCTGTTCCCCACAATAGTTTGCTCCCTGTTTCAGCCTGTTTCTTGCGGGCATAGGCAACTATTTCTTCGTAGGCTTCGATAGAAGCGAGCAGTTTCCCCTGGTAGTCGGAAATGATCCGGGAAGAGAGTTTTATGAAAGGAAAATTCTTTTTTCCCAGGTACCTCTGCATGGAACGCAGGCTGGAGGCGTATACCCGGGCTGTTTCCTAATGACCGCTTTCACGAAGCTCTCGGATTTTCCGTGAAAAATAGAAATAAAAACCGGCTTCGTGGGTTAACACGCCGTAAGTCCTGAACACGTCCTCTATTTCGTATTCCCGGGATTTCTTTTCTATCATTGAAATACACTTTAACAGTACTCTTGAGATACTTTCGCACCTGTGGTTGATCCTCCGAATCGACTCCGGGGTGTTTTCCCCGCCGTCGATAACCCTTCCTTTTACGGGATCAAACAGGGTATCCGGGATACTGAATCCTGTATAAACAACCTTTTTCCTTCGCTTGTGAAGAACCTGCACGACTAACGGGAATTTGCCGGACCGGTTGCTCCTTCCTTTTACCAATACTGTTTTAACTGTTGCCATAAGTTTTTTATTAGTTAGACATTTGACACTTCCTTGTTTCCTGGAAAGGAAGCATAAACTTATATGCATCAAATCGGAAAAAGACCAAAAAAGTTCAGTAACCAAGCGGGAAAATTGCACGAAAGACGGGAAGTCGGTTCCAAACCCGTCGGTAAGGAAACGGTACGTCTTGTATGTATAGGATTTTTTTCAACTTGCCAAACATGAAAAATGGAACAGGGTGAGATGGTAAAGCATGTCCCAATACATCCCCAAGTAAACCACGGGGATTAAGCATGGCAGATGGGATTTTTTCGCTGCACAAGACAAAAAAGGCGGCCCCACCTGCCGCCTGTAGATTGATAAAGAGAGAATTCCATCCTACGCGAGATGATCAAAGCCATATGGATCCAGCTTCCACATCCCCCGCCTGGTAGGTATAGGAGATGAACTCCTCAAGCGCCTCCTTCCATGTAAGATTGAAGGTTTTCATGATGGAGTGTAGCGTGCGGTTGCTGTCTTCATCCAAGCTATCCTCCCCGATTAGGTTCACATCTGCCTCCGGGTCCACATCAACAAACTCCTCGCGGCTCCAAAATACCACTACCGGGATGCTCAGGTTAATATCCCATGTTCCACGCTGGATCAATACCCCGGAGGGCTTGTAGAACGGGTCAAAGCCGTTTGTCTGCGGGTTCTTTTTAGAATTGTAGCCGTGATACAGGCGGAGTTTTAGGTCAAACTCCTTGCGGTCCTTCAGGAACCGGATAACTCCTTTTAATCCTACCGGGTTAGTGCCTCCCGTAATTTCCGCCTCGTTGTCATGTTTGGTCTTGTCCCAGGGCGTGGTATCCACGTAGAGATAATCCACCAGTGCCTCCGGATCATTGTCGTCAGCTTCCGGTTTCCCGTCAAAGGTAGGTCTCACGTTCTCCGGGGTGAAGAAATGCTGGTGGATATTCTCCTGCCCGTTCTCCACGAACTGGCCGTTCATCAACTCTCCTTTGGAATTGTAGTAATAGATAAACATCAGGTAAACCGGGGCCGGGGTAAAGTTGTTTCCATTTTTATATTCGCCGTTTTTCTGAACGTAAAACTTGCCCTGGCTTCCTTCAGCAAGGGTCCATCCACTGCCGGCCTTCAGTTCATAAGTGATCTCCTGGACACGTTTCATATATCTGGCCGGGGATTCCGGATTTTGGTGGGGACCTCCGGCCTTCTGTATCTCGTTCCAGTCAGCGTGCAGGTGGCATTCAACGAGGCGGACGGTCATTTTTGCCGGGTCCTCATGCAGTTTGTTCTTCGTCTCGTCTTCTGGTATTACAGGATCCTTGCTGCAAGAGTTCAGTGACAGGACAAGGGACACTCCTACCAGAAGTGCCCACACGGTTTTACATGCAATTGTTCTCATTTTTTCTTTTTATTTATTAGTGTTGATTATAGTTGTTATAAATTAAAAAATCCAGTTTACACCGCAACGCACATCACGTCCCATATCATGCGCATAATAACGCGAGCGGTTGGTGTATTCCTTGTACTCACGGTTCAGGAGGTTGTCTGCCGACAGCATGAACCGGACCTGGCGTCCCCGTTTCACGGGAAGTTCAAGACCAGCGTCGAACCCGAGGAGATGGTACGCCGGGGGAGTATACGGGATAAGATCCGTGTCCGGATCAAACTGCCTCTGTTTTGCGGTGAAACGGTGCCTGATGTTCAGGCGCAGCCTGAGATGCGATTTCGTCTCGTGGATCCACGCAAGTTCATGGCTGAAACGGAAGGAGGGAATATAAGGAAGATAATTACCCTTTGTCCGTTCGTTTGCCCGTATAAAGGAGACGACGGCATGGTAGTCCCATGAACCGCCCGGAGTGAAACGCAGGTCAAAGTCCATACCGCGGAAGAAAGCCGGGGTCTGCCTGTACTGGAAGACCGGGTATGTCCCCGAAATCACGGTGACTGTCTCTTTCTCCGGCCCGTCATAGATATAGCCGTCCACCCATTGCAGGTAACCGTCCAGACAGACGCTGAACATCCCGTCGCCGTAACGGAGGGAAGATATCCATTTGTAGCTTCTTTCCGAGTGCATCGCAGAGTCTCCCCTGACAAACATCCCAGACCCGAGCTCGTTCCCGTTGCTGTACAGTTCATACACGTGAGGGGCACGCCAAGCCAGACCGAAGTTGGAGGTGAGCCTCCAGCGTCTGGAAAGTTGATAGTGTCCTCCCAGGCTGTAGGACACGTTGTTAAACTTTCTTGTCCCGCCATAGGGGCTTCCCGTCCAGTCATAACCACTGGCACGGGTTTCCTGCATATCCAGGCGGAGGCCTGCTTCAACGCCTCCCCTGGCCAGGTGATATTTCCCGATTCCGTATATCCCTGCCTGTGTCTCCGTGTAGTTCGGGATAACGGGCACGAATCCGGTACCCGCGCGGCTGTGGTTCTCGATGAATATGACCTGACCTCCCGCCTCGACCTGCCAGGAGCGGTAATCCCGCTTCCAGCGCAGAAGATGCTGGAATGAATTCAGGTACAGGGAAACCGCCGGAATGTTAGAATCCAGCCGCCGGACACGGTTTTCCTGCCTATCGTCCTTCTGCCAGGTACTCTGCCAGTGAATACTTCCCCCCTTCTTCATGCCGAGCCGCATCCTGCCGAATGCGATCTGATGGGTGACCTCTTGGCAGGGAGGCCTGATACCACGGGAGAAGGGATCCGTGTGCAGGGGGCGACCAAGCCGGATACGTTCCGCCAGCAGGTCCTCGCTACCCATCTGAGCGCTGAGCATCACCCCTGTCCGGCTGTAGAAGCGGCTGTAGAAACCTTCCACTCTCAGACGTCCGCGGTCATAGCCCAGAGAGGCGGAAGCGTGATACTCTCTGGTTCCCGTGTTGTTCAGAAGATAGTGCGCAGTGGAACGGTCCCCGGAATTTGACCAGGTTCCCTGCAGACGCCAGGCGAAATCACCGGGAAAAGCACCTTCGAGCTGTCCGGTAGCCACGTAGCGACGCCCGTTACTTCCGTAAAGTGCGGAGATTCCCCCTCGAAGGGAGCGTTTTCTGAAAGGAAGCGGAGACTGCTCCATGACGATAATCCCTCCAAGGGCATCCGAACCGTATCTTACCGCATCGGAGCCCTTAATTACCGAAACAGAGGAGCTGCCGTTCATGTCCACTTCGGGAGCGTGGTCGGCCCCCCATTGCTGCCCGGTCTGGCGGGCACCGTTATGGATGATTAGTATCCGGTTCCCGTACATTCCTTGGATAACGGGTTTGGATACAGTGGTTCCCGTGCTGATGGAACTTACCCCGCTGACACGTTCGAGCAGGGTGGCAAGCGAGGTTCCCAGTGCGTTCCTGATTTCGGGAGATGAAAGGCGCCGGCTCACCACGTTGGGTGACACCCCGGCATGTTCACCGGTCACGACCACTTCCCCGAGTTTTTGTATGTCCAGGGAGAGACATACGGTATGTATGCTGCTTTCTTTGAATACCTCGTTCAAAGGCACACGCCGGGAACCGTAACCCAGGCACTGCACGAGGACCGTATCCATGAAACACGTTCCATGGCCGAAAACAATCATTCCACGGGGGGAGCTGACAAGTAACCGTTCCCCGGTCAGGATATAGGCCCCTTCAATGGGAAGCCCGCTTTCCTGGTCAATGACCAGCAGAGTATCGCGTGTGCCCGTCGATTGCCGGTCAGCCTGTACCCGTGCTTCCATGGGAGAAGGGAGGGTACATAGGCAGACAACAAGCAGGCACACATACTGGAGATATGCATGAAATGTCATACTTGAAAAAATATAAACGGGTTATAATCTGTTAAGACGGGACATGAAAAGCCCCTGCACGCAATCACAGTGATGGCATGCGAATCCCTCAAGGGAGTTATGACAAACACACAGGGGGTGCACGGAGGAAATGCGGGAAAAGAGTGACGATGACATCTGTTTCCCCGGAGATAAGATACCTGACAGGTCTGCCAGTCGGAATATAATCGTATATAAAAATCCCTGCCTCGATAAACGGAGAGAGCGTAAAGAGACAGATGGTACAATTTTCAGGAGAATCGTGACGGGAGTGCCCCTGTTCGTTATGGGATACGCACGAATGTTCCCCGTGAACATGAAAAGCTTTCACGAGGAAAAAGGGCATCAATGTCAGCAACAACATGCATGCTATGACAGCCCGCTGTCTCTGTCTTTTTTTCGTACGATCCATTAGTTTGCAAAATTAACGGTTTTAATCATCACTCGCAATACCTACAAATAATGATTTGCAAGCATAAACACCATGTATATTTGCTACGGATACCAGGACAGACCGTTTTGGTGCAAGGTGTAGCAATGAATAATATACTAAAAATCAATGATTTACATTTTTAGTAACAAGAATAGGTGCAAATTCTTTTTTGCACTTATTCTGTTACTTACACTTTTCTTGTTTTTCCGTTTACACAGAAAACTAAAAATCTCCTATTTTTTTCTTTTTCGGTCAAAATCCCTATATTTGTATCAGTTCTAAAAGTGAAGCAAAGCAATGCGCTGAAATTAGCACCGCTACCAAATCGCTACCAATTACCAGGCTTATCGTTCTTTACGCTTTATCAATCAGCCGATTAAAAGAAAATCTTAGTTTTTTATGAAAAAACGGCGTTTTATTTATATTTGCAGGGAGAAACAGATCAGGTCGATGGAAAACAGGAAAAGGCTTTGGATATTCAATCCGGATTGTGAGATGGCGATTGCCAATGGAAGTAAATACTATATGCCTCCGGCTAATGTGGTGACCATGGCTGAAGATTTGGCGGTTTTACCTGTATTTCTGGGAGAATCGGAAGATTGGGTCTTAGTCAGGAATTTACCGGATCCGGTATTTATGGCATCGGTTTATGAGCCTTTGCATTTGAAGGCCGGTTTTATTCAGGAGGCAGAAGCCGGGATTTTGGGAGAGGTGAAAGGGGAACCGTGGGGATGGAGTCCGAAAATGTGCCATTGGCTGGCCGAACGGGGGATGGGTGAGGAGTGGAAGACGGAACGAAAAGAGTGGTATAGCCGCAGGAAAGCCCGGGAAGGGTTGATTCGTTTGTTCGGTTTGATTCCTGATCTGGAAAAGGAAGTGATTCCGGAGACAGGTTATTCTATCGAAGAGATCGAACAGAAAATGAAAACCGGAAAATACCTGGTGAAAGCGCCCTGGTCTTCTTCGGGGAAAGGTATGCTGGTACTCGGAAAACCTAGTGGTGTG
>OOAG01001955.1_pt1 | contig 14191 bp, 9 predicted proteins | sample 1671461 | NCBI WGS metagenome assembly OOAG01 (sample SAMN06348159, study PRJEB24527) | human gut metagenome | biome: human gut; feature: ankylosing spondylitis patient; material: feces | host: Homo sapiens | place: China | collected 2015-10 | reverse complement strand
CAGATAAGTCTGCGTATCCGGTAAGACCACAAAAGTACTTACCCTACCAGAAGTGGTGCAAGAAGTAAAAAAGCGCCCCCTAAAAAGAGCGCTCCGATAACAGACAATATCCTCATCATTTTTTCTTCTGATTAAACAGCCACTCCATAAAATCAGGATAGTTGAAAGCCGGATTCCAACTACCATGATTACAACCAGGAAATTCAATATATTCCACATCGGCACCAATAGCTTTCAAGGCCCGATATGCTGCACGCGATCCTTCAGGAGTTACTACATTATCCGCATCTCCATGAAAAATACGAAACTTGACCGATTTGCCAGCCTTCAACCGTGCCGGATTCACTGTTCCACAAACAGGTATTGCTGCCGCAAAAATCTCCGGATAGCGGACAGCCATGTCAAATGTACCCATTCCTCCCATAGAAAGTCCCATAACATAGATACGGTCTTTGTCTATCTGCGGCATGGCCAGATAGAAATCCAACAACTCTTTCAACGTACGGAAAATAGGAGAAACAGGCACTTCCAACGGCATATCTGCCGGAGCAAAAGATGAAGGGCGCTCCGTATATGCCCAATATCCGGTTTCAGGACACTGCGGAGCCAAAATAAACGCCGGATACTTTTCGCGGTTTACAGGATTAAGCCACATCTGCCCACCATGAACCAATTGTTTCTCATTATCATTGCCACGCTCTCCGGCACCATGCAGGAAAAGCACCAAAGGATACTTTTCATCAGGTTTCATCACCTCTGGACGCAACAAACGATACAACAATGTATCTCCACGGGAAGAGATATAAGTTTCCTTTTGAAAGGTTTCTTGTGCAAACGAAAACAAGAAAAAGAATAATCCACAAAGGATGCCGATTATACGTTTCATCTTATTATTTATTTTACATGTTTAACTTCCGAACGTAAAGATACACCATTTTCATTGAAAGCCTCCACACAATAATAATAATCCTGATCAGCAGTAAGGGTTTTCATCAATAAATCAGTCTTATCATAAACCATCCAAGAGCTGTAAAGTTTGTCCGGTGCAATGCCCCAAAGTATGTTGTAACCTTGTGCACCTTTCACAGCCTCCCAACGGATGGAGATGTCACGACGGTCTGCTTGGCGGTCAAGTACCAACTTTTTGGGTTGTTGCGGTGCCTTCCCCGTACCCAATCCAAAGACGCGAAGTTCAGATATAGCCAGATTCGGTGTCGGTATATCTATATTTTTATAACGGATATAACGGGCAGACTTGGGTAATGCCAGTTCAACATAATCATTCGGAGTATCCCTATAACTTTCCTTACGGTCCACCAATATATCCCAATTCTCACCATCAAGAGAACCTTCGATGAGATAACGGTGATGGAGTCCTTCGTAGCGACCGTACATATTACTTTGATAATCGTGATAGTTTATCTGAACAGCATACACATCAGCAGGTTTCTCTAAATCAATCATCACCCACTGCCGTTCGTCATTAGCCTCGGCAAGCCAAAAAGTTTTAGTCAGTTCATCCGTCAGGGCATCTGCCTTAAATTCGTCTTTTGTAGTAAAAGCCGTCACCGGCTTGCCATACGAGAGCAACATCCAGCCACGGAACTGTCCAGCCTTGCCCGGTACGGCAGGTGCATAACGGGGATAGTCTCCGAAACGGGTATCTACATACATAATGCCATCTTTATCAAACCCTGCCGGAAACATACAAAGGCGACGTTCCCAATTCACATTGATAGAGAGTGACATCGAAGCAAAATGCCAATACTGCCCCCCAGGACCAAGCACGGTACTTCCATGTCCGGCACCGTTCATATAACCACCCGGCTTGTAGGACACCGGATTATGCTTTTGGTAAGTATAAGGCCCCATCGGATAATCGGCCACATAAACACCATCGGCATAGACATTGAATTCCGTTCCCGGAGCACCGTATTGCATATAGTATTTCCCATTATGCTTCGTCAGCCAAGGCCCCTCAATATATCCGCCCAATACAGTATCCGTATGGTTTTCACCGAAACGTTCCCAGCCATGTTTAGGCATATCCAAATTGAAGAGTTCTTTCGTTTCTCCCTTCTTGATGAAACGCCGGTTCTTGTCCAGTTCCATTCCCCTGATAGGATACACATTGGAAGAACCCCAGAACATATACGCTTTACCGTCATCGTCAATAAACAAATCGGGATCTTGCAGATTATGCAAAATTGCCGGAACAGCTTCCCAGTTTCCTGAAGCCGGATTATCCGTATAAAGGATACTCATGGAACCGGAAGGATCACCGGTCACATAAAGTACCGAATCTTTGTAATTATGTGCCGCCGGAGCATTACACCCTTGCGGATACCAGTTCCTGCCCGGACGTACAAACTCCCAGTTCAGCAAATCCCTGGAACGCCAATAACCGTGTGAACGGGTAACAAACATATAATATTCACCCCGAAACTCCACCACGGCAGGATCGGCACCGGAACGGTAGGAGATACTCTTATCCGAATTATAAATCATATACGTGTAATCGATATTCAAAGGATTACAATAAGTATCCATACGCATGTCCTGTGCAGAAAGGAAATTCGCCAAACACAACAGCAGCACCAGACCACTTAATCTTTTCATCATATTATCCACATTTATATTTCTAAATATTCATTTATACATCACGAAATATGCACTATTATTTGCACAGAGATTCAGGAACATCATATTCTTCCTGCAGGCGGGCAAGTTCCGCTTTCAATTCTGCAGCAACCTTCTCCATCCCTTTTTCACCATACAAATTATGCATTTCTGCCGGGTCCTCCTTCAAATCATAAAGTTCCCACTTGTCATCCACATAAAAATGCATCAATTTATAGCGCTCCATCTTGACACCGTAATGTGCACGGACACTATGAAAACCGGGGAATTCATAATAGTGATAGTAAAGTGACTTCCTCCAGTTTCGTGGAGTATTTTCTCCCTCTACCAACCGACGAAATGACACTCCCTGCATGTCTTCAGGAATCTCAATTCCACACATATCGAGAAAAGTGGGAGCGAAATCAATATTTTGAGTTAATCCTGTTACCTGCGTTCCAGGCTTAATATGTCCCGGCCAGCTCATTACCATCGGCATACCGAAAGACTCCTCGTACATAAAACGTTTATCAAACCAACCGTGCTCGCCCAGATAGAACCCCTGGTCTGTAGTATAAACGACAATCGTATTTTTATCCAATCCGGTACGCTTCAAATAATCCAATATTTCTCCTACACTCTCGTCCACGCTTGCCACACAAGCCATATAATCCTGCAAATAACGCTGATATTTCCATTCTGCCACCTCTTTGAAAGTACGCTGTTTCGAATAAAATTCATTGTTCCGTTCACGATAGGCATCCATAAAACGGCGGCGCTCATCCGGCTCCATCGTACCAAGAAAAGCATGAGGCCACGGGTCGAATAGCAGACTGTCGCTATTCATACCCGCAACCATCTTCAAATCGTGACCTTCGTACATGTCACGGTATATATTCATCTTCTGCATTTGTGCCGCATAACGTCCTTCGTATGCATCATAATAATTGTCGGGTAAAGGGAACTGCGTGTGTTCGTACAAATGATAATGCCGTTCGGCAGGCACCCAATTACGGTGAATGGCTTTGTGATGCATCATCAGGAAAAAAGGTTTATTCTTATCCTCGCGCCCACTCATCCAGTCTTCACAATATTGAGTGATGAGGTCAGTTACATATCCTTTATGCCGAGTGGTATCTCCCTCGGTAATAAAATACGGATTATAATAATCTCCCTGATCATTCAAAATCATCCAATGGTCAAACCCGGTAGGCTTTGAAACAAGATGCCACTTGCCGATAATGGCTGTTTCATAACCGTTTGCTTGCAATATCTTCGGCAGTGTCTGCTGCGAACCGTCAAATCCTTTATTTCCATTCCTCATAAAACCATTCTTATGACTATGCTTACCAGTCAGTATGGCTGCACGACTGGGACCGGAAATGGAATTGCAACAGTAATTATTCTGAAATACCGCCCCTTCATGCCCAATACGGTCAATATGGGGAGTAGGAGCTATTTTACCTATGGGATGTCCATATATACTCATTGCTTGTCGGGCATGGTCATCACTCATGATAAAAATAATGTTAGGACGCCTGTTTCCTATTCCTTGTTTCTGTTCTTGTCCTTGCATCCAAACCGAAGGAACAAAGGGCAACAAGGCAATTCCCCAGGATAGTTTATTTTTCATGTATTCATTATTTGTTGTAATTTATCAAAGGCGTAACACTGTTTTATAATTTACTGATTATCAGTACAGTTAGAATACAGTGCATTCAGTATACGACTGAACCCTATTCAGTATACGACTGAATGGCATTCACTATACGACTGAATTAGGTTCAGTATACAAGTGTTTCTTGAGCCCTTATGATTTGTAAATAATGCAGAATAGAATTAGACGAGTGCCTCTTTACAGTTTCAAAGTAACCAATACGGGAGCATGGTCGGAAAGATAGCCATTGTCCGGCTTATCGCCAACTGTGCGGTAACGCTCCACCTCTACAGAAGCATTTACGAATATAAAATCTATCAGCCTGCGCTTCTCCACCGGAATACGTCCGAAGTCATGAAAGCTCCATGTCGGTCCGTAAACGACCTTTGCCGTGGAACAAGCGTTCCTCATTCCACCTTCCGTCAATATAGTGACCGGCTCGGAGTCTACCGTTCCATTAAAGTCTCCAGTGATAATTACCGGAAGCTCTCCCGCTATTTGCTTTATCTTCTCGAGTATTAACTTAGCGCTTTCTCGACGTGCCACCTCACCTACATGGTCAAAGTGGGTGTTGAAAGCAGCTACTTTCCTGCCACTCACCTTATCTTTCAACACAGCCCAAGTCACGATACGTTCGCATGCCGCATCCCAGCCTTTCTTTCCGATGGAATCGGGAGTCTCACTCAGTCCGAAATCTCCGTTCTTTAAAAGTTCAAAACAATCTGTCTTATAAAAAAGGGAGCAATATTCGCCTTTCTCTTTTCCATCTGCACGACCTACGCCAAGGGCAGTATATTGAGGAAGACGCTCCTTCAAGTCATTGAGTTGATTCTTTACCACCTCCTGCATGCCCACAATGTCCGGAGCATAATAAGCAATCATCTGTGCTACATTATCCTTACGGTATTTCCAGTTATTCATACTGTCCGCTACATGATCCAGACGGATATTAAACGACATCACCTCCACCTTAGCTTCCGGTTGCTTGCCGCACGAGGCGACAAGCAATACGAAAGCAACCAATACACTATTGAAAAGCACGTTTTTCATGGTTATAATCCTTTTTAATCTATATAAAATTTACCAAAATCAAATCCTGCCAAACCTAATCAGCCTTATTCAAATAAGGAGACGTAAAGCCTAATCTCTTCAATCCCTTCTGTACATCGGGATGACTCATGAAAAGCTTCCAAATTAAACCGGTGCGATAGTTCTCTATCATCACAATAATCGGTCCCTGGTCAATGGCAAGATACGAAGGCGCAAACCAATCCTCAGTCAGATTAAATGCATCTTTGAACCCATATTCACCCCAAAGACGGTCACCCAGTTCTTCATAGAAATAGCGCATGGCCTCCAAAGAATATTCCGGTGTATAAGGGATGGATGAAAGGGCCGCAGTAGGCGTAATCACGCCGCGATCATTTCCGGGGCTATGGGCCGAATAGCCTTTATCACCGTCACTGGCTGTCAATCCCCAGCATTTCTCACCGTAACCCTTATATCCCTTCGGATTGTCGATACAATAGGCACGGTTAATCAAGGTATGGGCCTTCATTTGTTCCTCGTAGTCAGCATAGCGGTCCTTCAAGCCATGCGGATCAAGCCCCATGTAAGAGTAATGAGTAAAGAACAAAGGACCGCCCTTACCGTTATCGTTTCCGAGAGGAAGCCTGATGCCATAATACTCCCGACCATTCAGAAAAGTATTCGCATTGACCCAGCCTTTATGATAAACACTCTCGGCAATCGGATAAGTAGGAGAAGACGCACCTAAAATATAAATAATGTGGCACTCGTTATGACCTTTAATCTGATGGTTCATCGCCCACCCGTTATAGGGTGACCAATGCCAATACATCACATCTTGCCCCTGAGTGAAAAAATTCCACTCTGCTTGGCGCCACAGATTATTAATCATTCCCCGGATACGGTTTTCCGTCGGATTATCCTTTATAAAATACTGATGGGCAGCCAACAAGCCTTCGAACATGAAAGCGGATTCTACAATATCGGCTCCATCATCCTTACGGCTGAAAGGAATGGTCTTACCGGTTTTACCGTTCATCCAATGTGCCCACATGCCGTGATAACTGTCGGTATTCTTGTCGCTCAAGAAACGAACAATCTTCAGTATACGTTCAGCACCTTGTTCACGGGTGATAAACCCGCGTTCTATGCCGACAATGATAGCCATCACTCCGAATCCCGACCCACCAATGGTAGCTGTCTCGGCACCACCGTTACTCCGTTCATGCGCCAATCCGGATTCAGGATGGGCAAAATCCCAAAAGTAACGGAAAGTTTGCTTCTGAACGAGGGTCATAAGTTCGTCGTCAGAAAGCCGCTTCTGCTTTTTCTGTCCCGAAATCAAATTAAAAGGGTATAGCAAAAGTATCAAATATATTAATATTCTCATCATAATCATTCTTTTAGTTTAAGCACGGACTCTGAAAGCCAAGCTTCTTCAGTCCTTGTTGGATTTCCGGTATAGACATAAATAAATTCCAAAGGAGACCTGTTCTATAATTCTCTATCATACAGATTATCGGCCCTTGGTCAATGGCTATGTACTGAGTATCGTACCAATCTGCCGTCAAATTAAAGGCATCTATAAAACCATAATCTTTCCAAAGTTTGTCTCCCATCTTATAATAGAAGAAATGCAGCGCTTCCATTGACTCCTCCGGAGTATAAGGAAATGCAGACAAAGCAGCTGTTGGAGCAATGACCCCTTTATCATTAGTAGGTGAATGAGCTGAATATCCCGTATCGCCGTCACTTGCCGTCAACCCCCAACAAGAAGCGCTATAACCCGTATATCCTTTAGGATTTTCCTTACAATAATTGTAATTAATCAACGTATGATTGCGATTTTGCATCCAGTAATCGGCATATTGGTCTTCCAGTCCTTGTGGGTTAATGCCTAGAAAAGAATATTGAGATAAGAACAGCGGTCCCCCTTTATCCGAACCTAAAGGAAGAGTGATGCCATAATAAGATTTTCCATTCCTGATTCCTCCATTTTTAGCCCAGCCCGCTTCATATACAACTTTATCGATAGCATGTGTTGGAGACGAAGCAGCAAGTATATAAGTAATCAGACACTCATTCCATCCTCTTATTGCCAGGTTCTTCTCAAAACCGTAATCGGGACTCCAATGCCAATATAGTACATCTTCACCATTTTTCCGGAACCAGGTCCAGTCAATAGCTTCCCAAAGACGGGTTATGTCGGCACGCAACCTGCTTTCTACTTCCGTATTTTCCTTGAAATAGGCTCGAGCGGCAAGCAAACCTTGAAATAACAAGGATGTCTCAACCAAATCGGCACCGTTGTCTTTCTCACTGAAAGGTTTGGTTGCTCCCGTTGCGCCATTTATCCAATGTGCATAAGCACCATGATAAGCCGTACATTCCTTATCAAGAAAAGTAACTATCTTCTGCACTCGTTCAACAGCTTGCTGACGGGTAATAAAGCCCCGTTCAGCAGCTACCAGCATGGCCATCACGCCAAAGCCGGTACCACCGGTAGTAACGACATCGCCCGAAGTAGTACGTTCGCGCGCCATTCCGGAATATTCATGCCCAAAGTCCCAGAAGTACTTAAAGGTCTGCTTCTGTACCAATGTCAACAAGTCCTCATCAGGGATACGCTCAAACTTGTCTGTATCATCCATTCCAGTCTTAATCATACAAACCTTGCCATTGGAAAGCAGTGTCCCGGAAGTGGATTTCACCCCCGGATTGACAATCAATTTATACGATGACAAGACTTTAAAGCCTCCCTTAGGAGTCACCGATACTTTTTTCTCTTGCAGGAACTCATAATCGCAGCTTACAGGAAGCTCCTCATGTTTCAAAGCAATATTGTTACGGGCTGAAGCCTCATCTACAGCATCCGAGAACTCCAAAACAATGGCTACATTGGGAGCAACATTCTCAAATGTCTGTTGGTTTTGTTGGTCACCCACAATGATATTCTTCAACTCGAAAGGCTGATTCACTTCAGGTTGATTATCACCACTGCACGCAACCAACAAAAGACATACTATGAAATATAATACTTTCATCCTATCATCAGATTAAAGTGTAGCTTCATTCTTTTCCAGAGTAAATACTCTGAATTTCGGTTGCCGTCAACACCTTGTCATATAAGCGGAACTGATCAAGCTGACCGGGAAAGTTCTTTGCCCAGGTTTGTGCTCCTGCACCCGAAGTAAGACTCGGAGTAGTGCTGAACTGAAATGCACCAACAGCCAAAGAAGCGCCTACATTATTAAACTTCAATTTCCCACAATCTGGCAATTCTTTGGTAAAGACACCCTCACCATTACGATAAACAGTAATGGTAGAAGTATTGCCATCATACACAAAAGCCAGATGCACCCATTCGCTACCAAAAATATCATCTATTTTTGCCTCAACCCATCTTTCATCATTCTCTTTTGCTGTCTGATTGAAGATATGAACCTTGAAAAATGCCTGAGTCTCGCTATTATTATTCTCCAAGAAGATGTCGAAGTTGCCCCAGAATTTAATAGAGTTAGGGATAGAGAACAAACCTTGCGCAGAAGTATTCTTAGTGGTTCTCATCCAGAAAGCTACAGTCAAATCACCGATAGTGGGCATGTTATTTTCCAATATAGAAGGAGTCTTGGCCAAAATGTAAGCATTCTCAGCACCTTGATAGGCCATGCCAGCGATTCCGTCTTCCGCAAACTTGGCATTACCGTTATCTGCTACCAAAAATCCCCATTCACCTTTATCCCGAATGTCCTCTTCATCAAAAGGAAGATACATCTTCAAAGGGGTAGTAGGTACTTCACCTGTACTCTCAGGGTAGTCGAAAGCAGGATGATCCATATCCTGAAAACAAGACTGCATACACAATGCAAACAGGCAAGAAGCCACAGATACTATATATTTTTTCATAAGTAGTTAGTACATTTATAGATTAATAATTGGGATTTTGAACCAATACACCATTCGACTTGTCAATTTCGTCTTGCGGAATGGGCAACAAAGCATGTCTGTCTTGATAACCGGTCTTGCCTGCCGCATGAAGTACCTCTTTAGCAATACCCCAACGAACCAAGTCGTAGAAACGGTCGAACTCCATACCTAACTCAACACGTCTTTCATGACGAATGGCCTCACGCAGTTCATTCTGGTTGTTGGTCGTCACTTCCGGTAGAATTCCGATATTATTGCCACGAGCACGAGCGCGCACCATCTCCAAATAGTTACGGGCAGAAGATAAATCACCCAATTCACAAGCAGCTTCGGAAGCCATTAATACCACATCAGCATAACGTATCAGACGAATATTTACCCAATATCCTCCCTTTGTGAATTTCAAACGCATCGCCGGGTCCGTATATGCCTTCTTGTTAAAGTATTTAGCTATAACATCAGCATTCGAAATAGGTTTCTCACCATAAGGCTTGTTAGCAGGTATGGACTCTGGATCGTCCTTGCCGTTGCGTATAAAATAAAGCAAAGTTTCGTCTTTTCTCGGATCTCCCTCTTCAAAAGCATCTGCCAATTCTTGAGTAGCGGTGTGTTGCCCCCAACCGAGATTCCACTCGCCTGCGCCACGTACACCCTGAACGGAAGCAAACTGGCTTCCTATGTCATTAGAACCTGGTTGTGATTCTGTTGCCGTACATTGCAATTCAAAAACAGATTCACTACAGTTTTCACCTTTTTCTCGGAATATGTCTTCATAAGGTGTTTTCAGATTATATAAACCGGAGTTAATCACTTCTTCAGCGGCAGCCTTCATATTCCCCCAGTCATTACGCATCATGTATGTGCGTGCATGAAGAGAACGAGCAGCTCCCCAAGTGAGACGACCTACATAAAGTTGCTCCCACGTTCTGGGCAGACTGTTTTCGGCTTCCGTAAGGTCAGAATCTATTAATTCATATATCTTTGCCACAGAAGACTTTGGAACATTTGCCTCAGCTGCATCGTAAACTTTAAAGTCAATCAAAGGCACTTCACCAAAAGCGCGTACAAGGTTGAAATAACAGAAAGCACGTACAAACAAAGCTTCCCCCTTATTGACGAGGTCACCTTCTGTCAATGACGGATTTTGGCTCATCTCATCAAGCAAATCATTTACCTTATGTATCAATGAATAGTTATCATTCCAATAACTCTTAATCATCCCATTACTTGCCAAATATTCAAAGTCATCGAACATCTTGCCGGTAGCAGCTCCATCGGACAATGTACTTCCTTTCTCTGCGTCCTCAGAACGCATACCGTGGATTGCCAATGCAGTATTGCCGCTTGTCAAATGAAAACCGCGCAACTTGGCATACATATTAAAAACCTGTGTTTCATAAGTACCACCAGTCAAATCATCCTCTGTCTGTTGTCCAAGCGGTTTTCTATCAAACATATCCTCACACGAAGTTAGTGCAAAGCTTACTGCTAAAAATGCTATATAATAAAATATCTTCTTCATAGTCTGTCTCTATATAATTTTAGAAAGTCAAATTAAAACCAATCGTATAAACTGTAGGCATAGGATAGCCTCCACCATCAATACCAAACGAAATAGCACTTCCGCCCACTTCCGGAGTATATCCTCCATTACGGCTCCAGGTCTTGGGATTCTGCACATTAGTGTAAAGACGCAGTGACTGTACCTTGATACGATTCAACAGTCGTTTGTCAAAGTTATACCCCAATTCGATATTACGGATTCTGAAGAAACTGCCATCTTCGATGAAATACGTGGAAGCCTCCTGATTTATTTTGTGTGAAGGGTCGAGCAAGGGCTCCCAATTGGAAGTGCCCTCTCCATGCCAACGATTCAATTGCTCTGTGCGATAATTCAGTTGTGCATAGCTACTGCTTCCCCAATTACGGTAAATTTCATTTCCATAAACACCCATCATGTCAACAGTCAGGTCCAGATTCTTCCATCCCAAATTAACATTAAAACCGTAAGTAAAATCAGGAGTTGGATTACCTATCATTGTACGGTCATTATCAGTAATTTTGCCATTACCGTCAACATCAGCAAATTTCAAGTCACCCGGTGTTACCGAGCCAACCGAGTTAATCGGAGAGAAACGGATGTCGTCTTCGTTCTGATATACACCCTCAACCTTGTAACCATAGAAATAGCCAATCGGATAACCTTCGGAAACACGTGAGGGACCACTGATAATATTATAGTCTTTGTTTACCAGTGAAAGCACCTTGTTATCAATAGTGCTCAAATTAGCACCTAATCCATATCTCCAATCTTCCCCAATCTTGTCGTTCCAAGAAGCACTAAGTTCAAAACCGCGATTGCGAATCTCACCCACATTCTGTAATCCGGGAACAGTACCTGCAATACCCGGAATGGAAGTCAACATATCTTTTGTTGTTTTGTTATAATAAACCGGAGAAAGCTGCAAACGATCATTGAACATATGCATGTCAAAACCTACTTCCCATGAATAATTACGTTCCCATCCCAAAGTAGGTGAAATCAGTTTGTTGGGGCCTTTACCCGCAATGATATTGTCACCGAACACAGCTGAACCCGAACTAACAATGGTGGCATATGCCGGATAACTGGAACCAGTATTCTGGCTACCCAACACACCCCAAGAGCCTTTCAACTTCAAGAAGTTAATTACATTCTGGTTCTGCATAAACTTCTCTTCGGTCATTACCCAACCGGCACCGAAAGAGTAAAAGTTGTCCCAAGTATTACCTGTCTTATAGAAAACAGATGAACCGTCCCTACGGAAAGAAGCATTAAGTAAATAACGATTCTTGTAGTTATACAATGCTCTGAACAAATAAGACATGGTAAATCTGTCACTCTGAGAACCGCCATTAGTTGCCGTAGATACATCGTCGATGGTAGAGAGCCACCATCTGTCCGGGTCGTCGCCCACCAAAATGCCGTAGCCCGCAAGCTGGCTGCGTCCACCACTCAAACTGGAAGACTCATTATAATTGGTTGTAAGACCGGCAGTCAATGTCAATCCATGATTGCCAAACTGTCCGAGATAAGTCAACACATAGTCAGACTGTGCAGCAAGAGAGGTAGACTTGCTTTGGTTCACACTTTCTCTTTCAGTCAACCGTTCTTTCCCCCCCTCCACATCGGGATTATAAACATAAATCAGCGGAGAATATGAACGTCCCTGACTGGAAGCATAGTCCATAGAGAAAGTTGCTTTGAACGTAAGGTTCTTCAGAATATCTATCTCTCCGAACACATTACCTGCCACGCGATAGTTTTCAGACTTGTTGTGAGCACCGCGCAGCTCTGTTTCAATAAGAGGATTCCACACTTGTGCACGCTGGAAGTCGGGCAGCGTATGTATCAGTCCCGATTCAAGGTCATGAGTAGGAGCAATAGGAGCAGCCTTCAAAGCACCATCCACACCCTTTGCATCAGGATACTTGGCACGAACTCCATTAAGCTGGAAACCAAAACGCAGGAAATCGGTTACGCTATATTCACTGTTCAAGTTTACGGTAAACTTATTGAGCTTTTCCGTTTTAATGGAACCTTCTTCCATGACGTAACCCAAACCCAAATAAAACTTACTCTTATCCGTTGCACCCGTAATGCTCACATTGTTATTGGTCAGAAAACCTGTCTGGAATATCTCATTCTGCCAATCAGTATTACCAGTCCATTGAGTATAATCATAAGGGTCGCTTCCTTGAGATATCAACTGCTCGTTGTACAGCATCTTAAACTCTTCGGCATTCGTCACACCTACACGGTCATAAATAACCTTCCAACCCACTGAAGAGTTGATGTTGACCATCGTCTTCCCTATTTTTGCCCTTTTAGTAGTAATGATGATTACACCATTGGCACCACGCACACCGAAAATAGCCAAAGAAGAAGGGTCTTTCAAGATTTCCATAGATTCAATATCCGCAGTGTTCAGATAATTGATATTGTCCGTGAACAGTCCATCTACCACATAAAGGGGTTTGAAACCGTTAATGGAGTTCGTACCGCGAACACGGATTTCAGGGTCTTGTCCTGCACGACCCGTATTCACCACCTGTACACCGGCAACCTTACCCTGTATGGATGCCAGTGGATTGGTAGAAGGCTTAGAGGCAATCTCGTCCGCTTTCACAGTAACGATAGAACCGGTCAAGTCGCGTTTCTTGGCACTACCATAACCAACTACAACCACCTCATCAATGAGCTGGCTGTCCTCTTCCATCTTCACATTGATAGTTGAACGCCCATTTACGGCAATCTCCTGCTCACGCATACCTATATAACTAAAAATCAAGGTAGCATTAGACGCCACATCAACAATCTGATATTTACCATTTATATCAGTAATACTACCTTTACTCTCCTGCCCTTTTACACGAACAGAAGCACCGATAACAGTTTCGCCTGTCTTGTCCGTAACGACACCCGAAATCGTAATTTTGTTCTGTGCCATCGAAGTAATGGCAAACAATAACATCACACATGTAATTAGTAGATTTTTCTTCATTTTGTATTGATTTAAAATTCTTTTGCAAACATACCGGAGAAGTTGATATATGTCAAAAAACAAGCTACCACAAGAGTACCACAGTTCACCGGAGGGGTACATCATTACTACTACTGTATAACATAAACGACAGATTATAAGGAATATAAAAGTACAATAAATATTTAGGTACTATTCATATATATAGAGCAAGAAGATAGAAAAGCAAAGGGGGCTTTTATCCTATTCTGAAGTTTTTTTTCCCATATTCAAGAACGTCATACCTTTCACTGCCTCAAAGCCGACCATAAGATTTCCATAACCGATTGCCATTATACGATAGATTATATACCAAGCAAATACTGCAAAACGTTTGCAGTGAAGATGTAGACAATATGCAGCAACAATGCCATTTCAACGCAGTGGCTCGAATGCT